>Ga0307488_10000559_pt1 | contig 30900 bp, 27 predicted proteins | sample SB02metaG_FD_202248 | JGI IMG/M metagenome (GOLD analysis project Ga0307488, IMG submission 202248) | Sea-ice brine microbial communities from Beaufort Sea near Barrow, Alaska, United States - SB 0.2 | ecosystem: Environmental > Aquatic > Marine > Coastal | place: USA: Alaska | collected...
CGTAAAAGTCTCAAGCGAATGAAACACAGACTTTACAATTTACGATGCTGGGCAACGGGCATCTTGCCACGTATTTCAGTCAGACGGTCTAGATCAATCTCCGCAATCGCGACCCCAGGCTTATCATCAACCCGAGCCAAGACCGTCCCCCAGGGATCAATAATCGCGCTGCCGCCCCATAACCCGCGGCGGGGATGTTCGCGATCAACCATATTGGCGCCAATCACAAACAGTTGATTTTCCACCGCCCGTGCACGCAACAGCAGCTCCCAATGATCCCGACCCGTGGCCGCCGTGAACGCCGCTGGCACCACGACCACCTGAGCATCCGCATCGGCCAACTGACGATAGAGCTCAGGAAAGCGTAAGTCATAACAGACGCTCATACCCAGCCGACAGGCGCCAGCCTGAGCCACCACCACATCTTTAGCGCTGAGATAATCGTCCGACTCGCGGTAACTCACCTGCTCTAATGTCCGACCCGCCGATTTGGCTACATCCACATCAAACAGATGAATCTTGTCGTAGGACTGCACAAGATTCCCCTGCGGATCAAACAACCAAGAACGGGCAAAGGGCTTCGACGAATCGGGGTCAGTGACCGGCACAGTGCCGCCCACCAGCCACAGGCTGTGACGACATGCCTGTTCAGCGAGAAACTCATAGACCGGCCCCTTGGACCGCTCAGCCAGACCCACCTCAGCCAGATCTTTGCGCCCGAGGTAGGCAAAGTTTTCCGGCAGCACCACCAGCTGACTGCCAGCATCTGCAGACTGTTCAATCAATACCGCCGCCGCAGCTAGGTTCTGTGACAAGGAATCTTGTGGCCGCAACTGAACAGCTGCGGCGATAAAGGAATTACTGCTGCTCATTCTTAGGGACTCTTTTTGTATCCACGCCTGGGTCCGCCGCCACGTCCACTTTCGACGCCTTAGCATCCTCGGCGCGCAGATCAGCAGCAAAAATACGATCCACCGACACCTCAACATCGTCCCAGGGACCGGAGAGCCTGTAACTAATGCTCGACAGGCGATCAACTTGTTTTTCCACCAGCTTGCTGGTCACATAGACCCCTGCCGCTGCCGGAAGTCCGCCCAACAGTGCCACAACCCAAGGTAGATTAGTGGCCACAGGCAAAGTTGCCACCAGACGCGCATCAACCTCTTCGTTAAGCAAATCAAATTCTCCGGCCATACTCATGCGACCAGAGGGCATGGCCATTCTCAGCGGCTCTTTAAAGCTCGCCACTCCCTGATCAAATCCCAAGGTGCCACTGAGTTTGTTATAGCTGAGGTTCTGCCCAGTGATATCGGAGAAATCGAGTTTCAGCCGGCGGAGCCAGTTAGCGAAATTAACCAGACTGACCATTTTTAGAGCCGCACCAGCGCCACCCGTAGAGCGATAAAAACTACCCTTTTCTAATTCAACCTGAAACTCGCCACTGAGATTACTCCGAGAGATATTCCACGGCTGATCCTGCCAAGCGAGATCAAAGACGAAGCGTCCTGATTCGCTATCAACAACCTTGGGTAAATTCAGGCCTAAACCAAGAAACTCTTCAATATTACCAATACCAACAGGACCAATCAGGCGACTGGCGTAATCGCTACCATCGAAACCCCAGAAGAACTCCGTTACCGGCTGGCTTTCAAACAATCCAGGCTGCAGCCCTAAGAGATCACCTCTAATTTGGCTGAACGCGGCTCCCGAAACTTCCGGGCGCAACTTAAACGCAATCGAGCCCCACTCTTCATCAGCAACCTGTAGCTGATCGACAGAGAAATCGAGAGCAATAAACTGTCGTGGATCCATAGTAGATTCGCTGACACTTTTTTCCAGCAAGGCCCCGGGAACCGTCAGCCGAGTCAGGTTGAGTACCGGAACCAGGCTCGCATCCGTTGTCGACATAAGCAACTGACCCGCGGCCAAATCAGTGGTGAAATCCATATCGAGCATGCCATCACTCAGGGACGCAATCCCTTGAATATTCTTCAGCTGTAGAGTCGCGAGATCCATCTGATCTAGCTGCAAATCAAATATAGGTGTCCAATTCGCTTTAGCCGTTGACTCAGAGCGCTGAAAAAGACCAATCAGCGGCTGCCAGAGTTTAAAATCGGCGGTCGGCAGATGTCCCGACACTCGCACAATGCCCTCTTGCGGCTGTTCTTCAACACGATCGTAACTAACATGGGCGGCATTTAAGCCAGTTTCGTTAAAACGCAGATCGAAATTGAGGTCGGCGCTTTGGTGTAGCGGGCTTGATCGCCCCGCAAGCCTAGCCTGCAGGCGCTCAAATTCAGGCGCGAAGAAAAGCGTCATATTGAGGTTTTGAGCTTCCGCCGCCGCTTTCGCCAGAGGCTGAGGAAGATCCAACTCAGTCCCCTTAAGATGACTCTTTATCTGCACCGTTATGGGTGCTGCACTGGCCTGCTGATCCTCAGTGCCAGGGATAGTGATCAGACTATCGACAACCACCACACCCTTAACCACCTCTTGCCAGGGGAAATCCACCAGCTGATGTAAACTCTGGGGCAGCAATGTGCCGGTCACAGCAATTTTTTGGTCGCCATCGCTTCTATACAGCTTGGCTTGCATCGGCCGTTGCCAGAAGTTAGCACTGACTTCGTCGCCGTAAAGCCCTTTATCGATGGAGAAATTCAGCTGGCCATTAATATCTTGAACATTAATCGGGCCGCCAGGGATGCTCAAGGAACCACCGTCGATCATTGAGCTTACATTGTATTGAGCTTCAAGGGCCTCAACAGGCACTGCTGCTGACTGCGCTGAGGTCGCCGCCGCCAAGGGAATCAATAAGTCCAACTGGCTGGTCATCTTTCCGCCAAAATCCCAATCGACTAGGGCGCCTAGGCGACTCCGCAGTGGCGACTCGGTCAGCACTGTCATAGCCGCACTGAGATCGCCTTCGATATCCGCAGCAACGCTTATGGCGGCCGCTTGATCGGCGCCGATCCTGTCATAGACAACCTTTGCACTGCCAATAGAGTTTTCACCCACTGTTCCGGAATAGACCTCCACCTCAGTATAGATATCGTCGACTAGCACCAGACTGTTAGCGTTGCGAATCCCCATCCAGTTGGGATCGTAGTTAATATCCGCAGCACTCATTTTTACCATCAACTGAGTAGTCTTCGACAGGGGCTCAAACCGCGGTGGCTGAGTGCGAATCAATAATCCAAACTCATCGACATGGGCATCCAAAATAGATTGTTCTAACCACTTTCGCAGCTCCTCCGGCATTCGGTAAGGCAGATATTTGTTGCGTTTCTTGGCATCCAGATCGCGCCCACCAATCAGCAGACTGACGGAGGGTGGATTGCCCTGTGAGGGAATCGGTTGTTCGATAGAGAAGAGTATTGAAGCAACTCCGGCATCCAACTCGGCACGCATCACATCGCTGCGCAACGTCAGCTGCTTGTTATTCTCATCCCAAGAGAAGTTAATCGTTCCCTGGGCTTTCTCGATGTTCTGATAATCTTGGTAAACCGTGGGAAATAGCGCCTCAAAGCCATCATTGTCAGCCACTGACAGCAACCCATGACTGCCATAGACCTCCAAATAGCCGTCCAGCCCCTTAACCCCAGGTGCTTTTTTCCACGCTGCAATCCCCAGTCCCCGCAGGTTCGCCGATGCGTAATAGCCAATTTCATCCTGTCCCAGGGTCAAGGCATCGACCATTCCCTGGGGCTTTAGCCGGTCGACAATATCGAGAATTTTCTGGTCAGCAATACGGGTGGCATAGAGCAGCTCTGACATCAGTGTTAGGTCAAGATGATTCACCGACAGGTCAAAGTCATGCCATTTGGACCCAAGACGCTGATTAAACACTAGATTGAGTGGTTCTATGGAGGTATCCGACCAGTTAAAACTAAACCCCTGTAAGCGTGTACCCCAGTCCGAGCCCGGGGTATACCAGCCGGTAACCTCGGTTTTGATATCGGTAACCGGAGGCACATCCGCCAGCCAGTTCAGCGGCACCTCACCCACCCCAAGATTACCTTCAAAATCGACAGAGCCACCCGGGTGCATGGCAAACCAGATCTCACCCTGAGCATTGGCTTTAAAATCGGGAAGATTAGCGAACAGCTCAGGCATCAGTGATCGAACTAAGTCAGCCAGGGGTTCAGAGAGATTAAGATCATCAAAACGGAAATAACCCTCCGCAGACAAACTCTCTATATCGGCCAAGTCCCCCTGCCCCTCGATAAGCAAATAGGCAGGGCTCTCAGACCTTTCAAGTATCCCAGGTTCTGGATCCAAATCATCATTTAAGCCACTGTCCGAATCAGCAGGCAGAGGCGCTTCCAGCAGGCTGACACTGAGCTCAGCACGATGGAAATCTTTGACGTTTTCCATAGCCACATTGCGCCCACTAAGAACCATTCTCTTGCCAGAGTAAAATTCTAGGCTTGCCTGCACATCATCAAAACGAATTAGGCGGCTATAGGTCAATGGGTCAAGAATTAGACTCAGGTCAGTATTCGCTCCGCTGCCAAAGCCCTTCAAACCCCAACGTCCGCTTTCGTCTTCAGACAGAGTAAGCGCCAACTTATCAATCGCTAGCTCGCGCCAAATAGGGGATCCGTGCAGCAGGCTATTAAACAGATCAAGGTCGGCTCGGGCGCCCTCTACTGTCAGGGTCGGAGTTTCATCAATGACTGAGATTGACGCCTGATCAATTTCAATAATCGGCACCAGACGTGGCCATTCACCACGCAACTCGCCGAGAGATACCTGCAGACCAATCTGTTGCCCAAGGAACTGCTCAATCGGCTGGCGAACCTTATCTACATAGGTAATTGTCTGGCGACCAATCACCACCAGAATAACCGTCCCTATAATCAGCAGTGCGAGCGTCAGCCATAGCCAACGCATCGACGTCTTTATTGCTGTACCCACACTCGCCATAGTCACTGTTCTTTAAATCGGAATAATATCAAACTGCTCAAGAGCATAGAGACTCTCGACTCTAAACTGAATCGTACAGTTAATAAATAATTCTAAATCTGCCACCTGACTGGAGTCTTCATCAGTTAGCCGTTCAATCACCGGTGCCGATGCCAGCACCCGCAAACCGTCACATTCATAGGCCCGCGCTGCGCGCAGGATATCACGCAATATTTCATAGCTCATGGACTCGGCGGACTTAACATAGCCACGGCCAAAACAGGTCGGGCACTCCTCGCAGAGTATCTGTCCGAGACTCTGGCTGGTGCGCTTGCGGGTAGTCTGCACTAATCCGAGTTCGGTCACACCAGAAATTGTCGTTCTCACCGGATCCCGCGCCAGGACTTTTTCCAATGCACGCAATACCTGACGGCGATGCTCAACACTGTGCATATCAATAAAGTCGATAATAATAATGCCCCCGAGATTGCGGATCCGCATCTGTCGGGCAATCACCGCCGCCGCCTCAAGGTTGGTTTTATAGATCGTCTCTTCAAGATTGCGATGGCCCACAAAGGCACCGGTATTAACATCTATAGTCGACATCGCCTCAGTTTGATCAAAGACTATATGACCACCCGACTTAAGCATCACCTTGCGCTGCAGTGCCTTGGTGATTTCATCCTCAATGGCGTACATATAAAACAGTGGCCGCTCGCCGGGGTAGTGCTCAAGCAAGCGCACCATATCCGGATTGAATTTGTTGCCAAAGTGGGTCAGCTTGTCGAACACCTCGCGGGAATCGACGCGAATTTTCTCTACCTCGGTGCCGACCATATCGCGCAGCACACGCTTGTACAGCGGCAGATCTTCATACAGACAGCAGGGCGCTTTGGCATTGATTTTGCGCTCGAGAATATCCTGCCACAGGCGACGCAGAAAACGCACGGTGTTGCGCAGCTCTCCCGCCTCAGCCCCATCGGCGGCGGTGCGCAAAATATAACCACCAGCGAGAGGATTTTTCGCACCCTCTTCCGCGGTAACTTCAGCGACAATATCGCTGAGCATAAGCTTTAGTCGCTCACGCTCTTCTTCAGATTCGATGCGCTGAGAGACACCGAGATGCTTTCCCTCCACCATATACACCAGATAGTGGGACGCCACCGAGAGCTGCGCCGACAGGCGCGCGCCCTTGCTGCCAACAGGATCCTTAATAACCTGCACCGCAATCTGCTGGCCATCATGCAACAGCTTGCGAATATCGGGCTCACCGTTATCCGTGGCATTGAGTTTTGTTTTTCGTGGCAGCAGGTCATCTATATGTAAAAAAGCCGTGCGCGCCTCACCTATATCGACAAAGGCCGCCTGCATACCGGGCAGCACACGCACCACCTTACCTTTATAAATATTGCCAACCAAGCCGCGCTTATTGTTGCGCTCAACAAAGATTTCCTGGGGCACACCGTTCTCGACCAGAGCCACTCGAGTTTCCATGGGCGTAATATTGACTAGCAGTTCCTGGCTCATCGTTTTTCCATTCAATAATGGGTTAAAGCTCTTTTAACAGCCTAGAGCGCGGGCGCGGAGGTCCACATAGGAATACCAAATTCACCGAGTAGCTCGGCGGTTTCACTCAGTGGCAGCCCAACCACGCCGCTGTAACTGCCTTCAAGGTGGTCGACAAAAATCGCACCGCGCCCCTGAATAGCATAGCCCCCGGCTTTGCCTTGAGGCTCACCGGTTTGCCAATAGGTCTGACACTCGGATTGAGTAATTGTGCGAAAACGCACCAGTGTTTTTGACAGGCGACTCGAAGAGCATGGCCCCTGAGAGATGGCAACCGCTGTGATAACGGTATGGTCCCTACCAGACAGTGCCATCAGCATTGCAGCGGCATCAACCTGATCCCTAGGCTTGCCAAAAATCTGCCGCTCACAGACCACAATGGTGTCGGCGCCGAGACTGGGCAGCTGTCCCTCCTGACGACTATATCCGGCGCGGGCTTTTTCCAGCGCCAACCTTGCAACATAATCCTCGGGAGACTCAGTAAGCAGTCTTGTCTCGTCTATATCGGTTGCCAAAATAGTAAAGCGCACCGCAATCTGGCACAGCAGTTCACTGCGGCGCGGCGATGCAGAGGCAAGGATAAGATCAGCAGTAGACTCGGACATTGCTCAGCTTCGCCTTGGTTGCAAGCGAGCAACCAAGCGATCAATAAATGGCCAAACTATGATCGACAGGAGAATTTTCATCGGTAAGTGCTCAATCCCGGAGGGACGGCCATAGATTTGAAATAGGCTCGCCTCGAGCACTGCGACCAGAGTAATTATCAGTGCCACCAACAGCATACGCTGCAGCATCGACAGGTATTTAGCCCAGCGACTGACCAGTGCTATAGCGCCAGCGCAGAGAGCAAAGACCATCACCGAATGACCCGGGGTCATACGCAGCAGGATATCCGCCAACAACCCAACCGCCGCGGCAAAAAAAATGCCCAGCCCATCGGGCCAACGCATGATCCAGGCCATAACCATGAGCAACAGAAAGTTCGGCTTCCAGACAATCCAGTCCCCACTCAGGGGCATCAGGCTGAGTGCCACAGCAAGAATAAGCGTCAGGCAGATGGCAATGCCACGGTTGTCAGATTCCATTACTCAACCAAACCCTCAGCGCTATCACGAGAGGTATATAGCAATAATAGATGGCGACTGCGATCGATTTCAGCGGAGGGATCAATATCAATTTTAAGGAAGTTATCGCCTGGCCTACTGACAATACTCAGCACTGTACCAACTGGATAGCCCGCTGGGTAAAGCCCACCAAGACCCGAACTAACCAGTTTGTCGCCTTCGCGAATATCTGCAGTGGGCGAGACAAACCTAAGGTTTAACCGATTGTAGTCAGCGCGGCCCTCAGCAATCGAGCGCAGCCCATTGCGCAACACCTGCACCGGCAGCGCATGGTTGCTGTCAGTAATCAGCAGCGCGGTACTGTGGGTCTTGTGCACCGCAATAATCTGTCCCATCAAGCCTTCGGCATCGAGCAGCGGTTGCCCAACAAACACGTTGTCGGTGGTGCCCCGGTCAATGGTTAGAGTGTGACTGAGAGGATTGGCTGACACGCCGATCACCTCAGTGACCAACACGCTGTCCTGAAGTAATTCGGTGGCATTGAGTAGGCGACGCAGACGCATATTCTCTGCGGCCAAATCAGACATGCGCTGTAACTGGCCATGATAGATCAGGCTCTCTTTGCTGAGACGCAGATTATCGCTTTCGATTTCCGAGCGCGGTGTCAGGCTTTTGGCACTCCACTCCTGAACGCGCAGTGGAATATTGGCGATCCAGTAGAGCGGGCGAACCAGATTATCAGCAGCGCTGTAGGCCGGCTTCAGCCAGGGGGTGAAATTATCCACTATCATCAACAGGATGGCGAATAGGGTCACCGTAAGAAGTTTTCTCAGGAGCGCAGATGATCTGTTCAGTACGTTTCTCATAAACCCTCTCCTGAATACCCTTGAGCAACTAAAAAAAACAGCTATCCGAAAACCATTGAGTTGCTAAGGCACTAAGAGGTTATCGGCGATTCACAAGTTTAGAAAGTTAACGAATTTATCTTATTGCTATCCATCATCTCAAGCGCCACGCCACCACCACGGGCAACACAGGTCAGCGGATCTTCAGCAAGAATGACCGGCAACCCAGTCTCAGCAGTCAACAAGCGATCGAGATCGCGCAGCATCGAACCACCACCGGTCAAGACAATACCGGTCTCGGCAATATCTGAAGCCAGCTCTGGCGGCGACTGCTCGAGCACGCGTTTTACCGCCTGCACAATACCGGCCAGAGGCTCTTGCAGCGACTCAAGAATCTCATCGCTGTTAAGGGTAAAACTTTTCGGAACACCTTCGGCGAGATTGCGCCCGCGAACATCGATCTCACGAACCTCTTTACTCAGGTAGGCGCCGCCAATCTCCATCTTGATACGCTCAGCGGTGCTGTCACCAATCACGCTGCCATATTTGCGCCGTACGAAGTTGACGATTGACTCGTCAAAGCGATCACCACCAATACGCACAGAATCAGAAAATACCACACCGTTCAGGGACAGAATGGCTATCTCAGTAGTACCGCCACCTATATCCACAACCATCGAACCAACCGCTTCTTCAACCGGCATGCCGGCACCAATCGCCGCAGCCATTGGCTCTTCAATCAAATAGACTTCGCGAGCACCGGCACTGTAGGCGGACTCTTTAATCGCACGTTTCTCTACTTCCGTGGCCATACAGGGAACACAGATAAGAACACGAGGACTAGGGGGAACAAAGCTCGAAGCATGGACCTTTTTAATAAAGTGCTGGAGCATTTTTTCGGTGACCTGAAAATCGGCGATAACGCCGTCTTTCAGTGGACGAATAGCGGTGATATTGCCTGGTGTGCGACCCAACATGCGCTTGGCATCAACGCCCACTGCTTCGATAATTTTTTGGCCAAGATGCTGACGAATGGCGACAACCGAGGGTTCATTGAGAACTATACCGTCCCCACGAACATAGATAAGCGTATTTGCAGTTCCAAGATCGATGGACAAATCGCTGGAGAAAAAGCCACGGAGTTTCTTAAACATCGAGTTATATTTCCTTTAAATTCGGCCGCTCGGGCTAAGCCTGTTAGCCAGCAGCAAACCGCTGCGCAACGGAGGCTAAATTTAACAGTGGCGGAGTGCTAGAGCAAGCAATCACTGACTCATTCGCTGTATTTTTATGGCATTTTAGTAAATCCTGCCTGAAGTTACTGTAATTCATAAAAAACTCACTTAAAACCCTGACAAATAAGCCTTTAATCAATCTTGGCCCCTTAACCTGACAAGACCATTTATGGTACCTTACGCGCCTTATTATAGGCGCCGCTGACCTCCCACAAGCCGCTGCTGACAGATGGATTATTTTAATGAGTATCGAACGACAAGAAATCGAAAATCTGGCCACGCTATCGCGCATCGCCATCGGCGAAGACACTATCACTGAAGTGTCCCAGCGACTGAGCAGCGTTCTCGAATTAGTAGATCAGCTGCAAGCTGTAAATACTGATGGTGTCGAAGCTATGTCACACCCGATGAAAGCCACTCAGCGCCTGCGCGAAGATGAAGTTAGCGAAATCAATCAGCGCGAAGCCTTTCAGGCGATCGCGCCAGATACCGAAGAAGGGCTGTTTTTAGTGCCCAAAGTCATAGAGTAAACAGGTCCCTCATGCATAACCTCACTATCGCCGAGCTTGTCACAGGGCTGCAGAGCAAAGAATTTTCCAGCGTCGAACTGACTCAACACTTTTTGGCGCGCATCGCCAAGTTAGATGCCAACTACAATGCCGTGATTACGGTTACCGCAGATCAGGCGTTAAAAGCCGCTGCCGCCGCCGACCTGAGACTGGCAGCGGGCAATGCCCCAGCCCTCTGCGGCGTACCGATCCTGCACAAAGACATCTTCTGCACCAATGGTGTCCGCACCAGCTGCGGCTCGAAAATGTTGGATAACTTTATCCCCCCCTACAATGCCACCGTAGTCGAAAACCTCGAACAGGCCGGTGCGGTAGTATTGGGTAAAACCAATATGGATGAGTTTGCCATGGGCTCTTCCAATGAAACCAGTTTTTACGGGCCGGTTAAAAACCCCTGGGCCAGCGACTCGGTGCCTGGCGGCTCCTCTGGTGGTTCTGCAGCGGCAGTCGCCGCAAGATTAGCCCCAGGCGCAACCGCCACTGATACTGGCGGCTCGATTCGCCAGCCCGCAGCACTCTGCGGCATTACCGGCTTAAAACCCACCTATGGTCGCGTCTCACGCTGGGGCATGATCGCCTTTGCCTCAAGCTTAGATCAGGGCGGCCCAATGGCCCGCACCGCAGAAGACTGCGCCATATTGCTCAACTGCATGGCCAGCTATGACGACAAAGATTCTACCTGTATTGATCGCGAAGTCCCGGATTACAGCGCCACTTTGAACAACGGCATCAAAGGCTTAAAAATTGGCGTGCCGAGTGAATATTTCTCCGAAGGTCTAGATCCAGGCACCGAAAAAGCGGTGCGCGCAGCTCTCGCAGAATTTGAAGCTCAGGGTGCAGAGTTAATCGACATTAGCCTACCCAATACCGGCCTATCCGTGCCCGCTTATTACGTAATCGCACCAGCTGAAGCTTCGGCTAATCTGTCGCGTTTCGACGGTGTTCGCTATGGCTATCGCTGTAAAGACCCCAAAGACCTCAATGACCTGTACACCCGCACCCGAGCCGAAGGCTTTGGCGATGAAGTAAAGCGCCGCATCCTTATCGGCACCTACTGCCTATCTGCCGGCTATTACGACGCCTATTACGGCAAAGCCCAGCAGGTGCGCCAGTTGATTCAGCAAGATTTCGAAAAAGCCTTTCAACAGGTCGATGTAATTATGGGCCCCACCACGCCATCGCCAGCATTTAAGTTTGGCTCCAAGGGAGACGACCCTGTGGCCATGTACCTCGAAGATATTTACACCATCGCAACTAACCTAGCTGGCCTACCCGGCATGTCAGTACCCTGCGGCATGGTTGATGACAAACCCGTTGGCCTGCAAATTATCGGCAACTACTTCGATGAAGCGCGCATGTTAAACGTCGCCCACCAGTACCAGCAAGCTACCGACTGGCACGCCTTGGCACCAGAGGGGATCGCCTAATGAGTTATTCAGGTTGGGAAACCGTTATCGGTCTCGAAGTGCATGTGCAACTGGCCACCAAAACCAAAATTTTCTCCGGCGCCAGCACCGCTTTTGGTGCCGAAGCCAACACTCAGGCCTGCGCCATTGATTTGGCCATGCCCGGCACCCTGCCCGTACTCAACAAACAAGCTGTGCATTACGCAGTGATGTTTGGCTTGGCGATTGACGCCGAGATTGGCAAAGAGTCCGCATTCGAGCGGAAAAACTATTTCTACCCCGACTCGCCCAAAGGCTACCAGACCACACAGCTGGAAAAGCCAATAGTGGGTCGCGGCAATGTTGAGATTAAGCTCGCCGATGGACGCACCAAAAACGTGCGCATTCACCATGCTCATCTCGAAGAAGACGCCGGCAAGTCACTCCATGAAGGCGACTTCCGCCACGGCGTATCCGGTATCGATTTAAATCGTGCCGGCACCCCGCTCATCGAGATCGTCTCGGAACCGGATATGAGCAGTGCGGAAGAAGCTATCGCCTTCGCGAAAAAGCTCCACAGCATCGTCACCTCAATCGGTATTTGCGATGGCGAGATGTCTCAAGGCAGTATGCGCTTTGATGTGAACGTCTCTGTGCGCCCCACCGGCACTACTGAATTGGGCACCAGAACCGAAACCAAAAATCTCAACTCCTATAAATTTATGGAAGAGGCGATTGCCAAAGAGGTCGAACGCCAGATCGACCTGCTCGAAGATGGCGGCACCATCAAACAGGAAACCCGCCTGTATAACGGCGACACCAAAGTTGCGCGCTCCATGCGCAGCAAAGAGGAAGCCAACGACTACCGCTACTTCCCCTGCCCTGATCTGTTGCCAGTCATTGTCAGCGATGAAACGATCGAAGAACTGCGCCGCAATCTGCCGGAGCTTCCCGATGCTCGACAGGCGCGCTTTATTGAACAGTATGGTTTATCCGATTATGACGCGGCGGTAATTGGCAGCGACGCAGCTATGGCAGGCTATTTCGAAATTGCCGCAGAGAAATCCGGCAACGCCAAACTGGCCGCCAACTGGACCATGGGCGAACTCGCCGCACGCCTCAACAGTCAAGACCTCAGCATTAGCAAAAGCCCAGTCACCGCAGACCAGTTGGGAGAGCTAGTCACGCGCATTGCCGACAACAGCATCAGCGGAAAAATGGCCAAAGAAGTATTCGAAGGCATGTGGACCGGCGAAGGCAGTGCCGATGAAATTATCGAAGCACGCGGCCTCAAACAGGTTTCAGATAGCGGCGCACTGGAACAGATGGTTGTCGAAGTATTAAGCGCCAACCAAGCCATGGTCGACGATTATATTAATAGCGACGAAGCCAAGCGCAAGAAAAAGCTCGGCGGCTTTATGGGTAAGATCATGCAGGCCTCTAAGGGCCAGGCTAATCCCCAGCAAGTGAATCAAATACTCGCACAAAAGCTTAGCGAACTACTTTAAAAAGGTTAGGGAAAATCATGTCACTGAAGAAAGATAAAGAAAAAGTCCTCGGCGAAGTCTTTGATGACGAACGCGTAAAAAGCTTCCTGCAATACGAAGCACCAGCCGGAGTGAGCACTGACTTTCACCTGCTAGAGAAAACGTATCGCGGCATGAACATCGACAACTTTGTGACCTTTTTAAACTTCTTTAAGGAAGCCGGCCACGATCTCGATGCAACCAACCCAGAGGGTAAAACACTGGCGGAAGTTGCCTCTGAGCATGGCCATGGAACAAAGTATGTGGCGGCACTAAAAGCGGCGGGAGCCAAGTAAACCTTATCGTTAGATAACTTCTGCTTGCCGCGCTCTGTCGGGATGACATTTATAAGCTTTGTTGAGATGACTAGGTTATTGGTTACGGGAAGACAGCCAACAGAATGAGATTGACGGCCATACTGCAATAATTCAGATAGACCCTGAGCATACCCTTGCGATCAATCAGGGCCCGCTTATGGGAGCCATCCTTTTCAGAAAAAGAGAGCACTTGTCTGAGCGCCAGCGAGTTGTGCGAACGCTGAAAATAATGGCACCCATGGGACCGATCGCAAGGGTATGCTCAGGATCTATGCGCACTCAACCTACCTGCCAAAAACAAAAAGATTCCTCGTCGCTGCGCTCTGTCGGGATAGCCTTTATGCGCCTTATTGAGATGACTAGGTTATTGGTTACGGGAAGACAGCCAATAGAATGAGATTGACGGCCATACTGCAATAATTCAGATAGACCCTGAGCATACCCTTGCGATCAATCAGGGCCCGCTTATGGGAGCCATCCTTTTCAGAAAAAGAGAGCACTTGTCTGAGCGCCAGCGAGTTGTGCGAACGCTGAAAATAATGGCACCCATGGGACCGATCGCAAGGGTATGCTCAGGATCTATGCGCACCCAACCTACCTGCCAAAAACAAAAAGATCCCTCGTCGCTGCGCTCTGTCGGCATGAGAGTGTTGGGGGGAGCTCTGTCGGAATGACAGTGTTGGGGTCGCACTGCCGGAATGACAGCGCTGAGGGAACTCTGTCGGAATGACATATCCCTGTTTTAGGCCAATCAAAGCCGAACAGTAACACCACGTTCAGCCATATAACGCTTAGCCTCAGGCACAGTATGCTCACCAAAGTGAAAAATACTCGCCGCCAGCACCGCATCGGCCTTGCCCTGAACAATACCATCCACCAGATGCTGCAGATTGCCCACACCACCAGAAGCAATCACCGGAACATGCACCGAATCGCTAATCCGCGAGGTCAGATCCAGATCAAAACCGTTTTTTGTGCCATCGCGATCCATACTGGTGAGCAAAATTTCACCCGCACCATAAGCCGTCATTTTCTCAGCCCATTCAATCGCATTAATCCCAGTAGGCTTGCGGCCACCATGAGTAAAGATTTCCCAACGTGGCTCATCGCCATGCTCAACCTGTTTCGCGTCAATGGCAACCACTATGCATTGCGAACCAAAACGCTGCGCCGCTTCCCGAACAAATTCCGGATTGTGAATCGCCGCTGAATTAATCGCAACTTTGTCAGCGCCCGCATTGAGCAAATTGCGGATATCCTGCAACTCACGCACACCACCGCCAACGGTTAAGGGGATAAAAACCTGCCCAGCCATACGCTCAACCGTGTGCAATGTAGTATCACGGGCTTCATGGCTGGCAGTAATATCAAGAAAGGTAATCTCATCGGCACCCTGCTCGTTATAGCGACGGGCAACTTCAACCGGATCGCCGGCATCGCGTATATCGACAAACTGCACGCCCTTTACGACGCGACCTTTGTCCACATCCAGACAGGGAATAATACGTTTTGCCAGACTCATTTCTCGTCCTTAAATAGATGGCCCAGCTTGCCGGCCTTAGTCGACAGATACTGAACATTGTGAGGATTGCTGTCGGCCTGAATCGGCTCCCGCTCAACCACATTGATACCCAGAGCTTTTAGCGCGTCGATCTTACGTGGATTGTTGGTCATCAACCTAACGTCGGTGGCACCCAAATGCTCAAGCATCGACGCGCAGATAGAATAATCACGCATATCAGCACCAAAGCCCAAGCGCTCATTAGCCTCCACCGTATCGGCACCCTGATCCTGAAGATTGTAAGCACGAATTTTATTCACCAGACCAATGCCTCTACCCTCTTGACGCAGATAGAGAATCGCACCGCGACCCTTTTCAGATATGCGCTTCATCGCCTCCTGCAGCTGTTCGCCGCAGTCGCAGCGCAAGCTGCCCAAAGCATCGCCCGTCAGGCATTCAGAATGTATCCGAATCAGCAGCGGCTCGTCACTGGCACAGTCACCCATGCTGATAGCGATATGCTCTTTGCCTTTAAAGGGGTCTTCAAAACCATGAATATCAAAGGTGCCCCAGCGAGTGGGCAACTTTGAGGATTCGATAAAGCGAAGCGCCACAGTTTTCTCCAAGATAGTATTCAGCCGCGTATTGTAGCGGCAAAGCCCAGTTTATGCAGACTTTTCAGATAGCTTGGAGTGGCAGATTAATCTGCCACTAATAGCGGCTCAGCAAACCTTTTTGAATCACGCAGATCGTAAATAACCCGATACAAACAGGGAATCAATATCAGCGTAATCGCTGTCGCAAAGACAATGCCAAAACTTAGTGACAGGGCCATGGGAATCACAAACTGAGCCTGCATACTGGTTTCAAATAGCATCGGCAGCAGCCCAACAAAGGTCGTCATCGTGGTCAGCAAGATTGCTCTAAAACGCTGTCTACCGGCACCCATAAGCGACTCATCAATACTGAGCTGATCGGCACGCCCACGATTGACAAATTCCACCAGAATCAAACTGTCATTGACCACCACGCCAGCGAGAGCAATCAAACCGAAAATCGACAGCATGCTGATCGAGACATCAAAAATAATATGCCCGATCACCGCACCAATAAAGCCAAAGGGAATCACCGCCATAATCACCAGTGGCTGGACATAGGATTTTAGTGGCACAGCCAAGAGACCATAAATCAGAAATAACGACGCCACAAAACCTAAAATCATCCTCTGCATTAAGGTCTGCTGTTCCTGACTGGCACCACCCAAACCAAACTTCACCCCGGAATAGCGAGCCAACAATTGCGGCATAAACTCGCTGGTTAAATCAGCGATCACCTCGCCACTCTGTGCCTTGCTGGCGTCGACATCGGCGGTAACCGTGACTGTGCGCTCGCGATCTATCCGCGATATGGCGGTCAGGCCAAGCCCCAATCGGATATCTGCCACCTCGCCAATAGCGATAACCTGGCCGCTGGCAGTACGAATATGCATGTTTTCCAGAGTGGCGATAGAGCTGCGCTCTTCAAGCGGGTAGCGCACCATCACCTTTAAGGTATCGGCACCGCGCTGCAAGCGCTGCACCTCCTCACCATAAAATGCCTGGCGCACTTGCCGCGCTATATCCCCAAGACTAATGCCCATCTGGTTGGCATTGGGCTTTAGGCCAATAAGGATTTCGCGACTGCCTGCGCCCTGAGAATTATAGATATCAAAGACACCGTTGTACTCCCCCAATTTCTCCGCCAACTCAGCTCCAGCCAAGGTCAGCTTCTCCGGATTTGAGCCTGATAATGTCAGGTTAATTTTCGCGCCACCACCGGCATTGGTGCCGGCAAAATAACGCTGTTTTCGAACATTGGGCAGGTTGCCGACTTTGTCGCGCCACAGCTTTTCAATTTCAAAAGCGCTGATACTGCGCTCTTCCGGATGTGTCAGTGAAAGCATAAAGCGAGCCTGAATATCCGACTCAGTATAAAAAACAAGATGCTCTACCAGCCCCTTATCCTGCGGGTGACTCTGACGATATTCGGCATCGACTTCATAAGCCGCCGCCTCAACGCGAGACAATGTCTCTTGGAGATTCTTCGCCGAGGCGCCGTCCTGCATAATAATTTGTGCCTGAACACCGTCACCAGGCACATTGGGGAAAAACTCAAAGCGGGCAATACCGCTGTTAACGGTGCTGAATGAGATGATCAGCAGGGCCAAAAAACCGGCCAGAGTCGCATAGCGATGCCGCAGGCAGAGCTTTAAAAAAGGGAGATAGCGATTTTCAACAAACAGGCTAAGTCCGGCGCCTATACTTCTCTGCCAGCGCTCAATAAAAGCCAGACGCGGTTTACTGGGTCGACCCAACTCTAGCCCCACCAAATGGGCGGGCAATATCAGCTTTGATTCAATCAGTGAAAAAAACAGGCAGAGAATCACCACCACCGCAATAGATTCAAAGAAAGGCGCCGCGGCACCGCCGACAAATAAAATAGGGGCAAAGGCCGCCATGGTGGTCAGCACGCCAATGGTTGAGGGCGTGGCGACTTTTTTGGCGCCTGCGATCACCGTGGCAACCGAGGTTTTATAAATAGTCCCGTGATCAGACTTCTCAGCAGCCACAGCCTTAAATTCCTTTTTCGCCTGACTAAAAATACTCTCACCAATGACAATGGCGTCGTCCACCACTATGCCCAGCACCATAATAAAGGCGAATAAACTGAGTACATTAATATCCACTGGATAGGGATTAACCGGCATTAACCAAAAAGCGCCGAGAAAGCTCACGGGTATACCGAGCATTACCCAACCGGCCACATGCAGGTTCAAAAAAAGCCCCAAGACAATAGCCACTAAAACGGCACCCATAGCGAGATTTTCGAGCATCATATTGAGGCGACCGCGGAGGTGAAACGAGGTATCGAAGAACTCGCTAATCTGCAGTCCCTCGGGGAGCGTTTTGCGCTTATTCTCAATATACCGCTTAACTCGATTACTGATCGTCAGGATATCTTGATCTTCGACAGCGAACACACCCAAGTTAAAGGCACTCTGGCGATCAAAGCGCACCAGGGTATTGGACTCAGCGAAGCCATCTTTAATTGTCGCCACATCACTGAGCAATAACGCCGTTCCATCTGGCTGGCTGCGAACGACTAATTTGGCAAAACTTTCTCCTGTATAGGCCTTTCCCTGAGTCCGCACCAACACATTGCCCTCCGAGCTGCGAATCATTCCCGCTGGCAAATCAAGGGATGAGTTGCGCAACACCTGAGCCACCTCATTGAGGGTTAGATTGTATTCACGAAGGCGATCCTCCTGTACCTCAATGGAAATCTCATAGGGATCAACACCCCACAACGTAATGCTTTTTATTTCCGGCAATAGCAGCAGTTCATCGCGCATCTCCTGACCCATCACCTTGCGTGTGCGCTCATCCATATCACCATAGACAGCCACGCCCATTATCCAGCGCGCTCTGGTATCGGCAGCGCGGGTCACGGTGGGTCGCTCTAGGTCATCGGGAAAATTAACAATGCTATCAATGCGGTTTTCAACTTGGGACATAACCTCCTGAATATCTTCATTGCTCTCTATCTCAAGATTAATTCGGGCCATATCACGACCCGCCGTGGAGTTGATTTTCTTAATGCCCTTTAAGCCCTGAAGTGCGGCTTCCATAGGCAGAATTACGCCCTTTTCCACTTCTACGGGGGCGGCACCGGGATACACCGCTGAAATTGAAATTTGATCAAGTTCACCGACAGGAAACATATTTTTACTGATATTCAGTGCCGAGATTAATCCGGCGAAAATGATCAGGATCATCAGTAGGTTGGCCGCTACTGGATTCTTAGTAAACCAGCCGATTAGACCGTAGCTTTCACTCTGTTTGGTTGGGGGCTCATTTCCCATCGCTAATGGCTCCCTCTACGCCAATCCCATTATCCGGGCTCACTCTCATGCCTTCGATCGGCACACCCATGGCACTGACAATAAGTTCATCGCCGTTTTCAAGGCCACTATTCACATAATAAAATTGATCATCGCCAAAAATCGGCTCCACCACTTTGAGATGCAATCTCTGCTCAGCATCCACCAGAGCCACTTTGTTACCCTCCAGCAGGGCGTGGCGAGGAATAGCAAAGGCATCATCAATCGTCTTACCGCCGATAATGGCAGTCACAAAAGTCCCCATTAACAATGGATAGCTCTGTTGTGCGTTAGTGTGCGCTAACTTCCCATAGGGATCGTCGACCTGCACCACCACATAGAGCGCACGATTCTGTTCACTGATCACGCCCTCAGAGCGCACCAGTTTGGCCCCCCATTCCTTAATGCTTTCGTCGATTGAGCCCCTGAGAACAACCTCAAGGTGGCTACTTTTATCCGCCGTCGAAAAGCTATTCATCATCGACAGATCTCTCTTGGTCAGGGGCAAACGCACTTCAGCAAAATCGATAGCAAAGGTTTCACCCAAGGCCGACCCTACCGCAACATATTGACCAATATCCACCGCTTTGTGGGCGACCATACCGGCGTATGGCGCACGAATACTGGCGCGAGATAATTTAAGTTTGGCCTGTTTGACCTCGGCCTCGGCCTGCAGCACATTGGCGCGGGCTTCTTCGAGATAGGGTTTGCGCAAGGCTAACAGCGGCGCTTCTTCGGCGGGACGACCAGTCATGCCCCACTCCTTCTCTGCTTGCACAGCACGGGCCTGCTCAAAGGTTAACTGGGCATTCATACTGATCAGATTGGCATTGGCTCGCTGCAGGGCCACCTCATAGTCAGTGGGATCCAACTCGAGGAGCAAATCGCCTTTATTAAACGTGCCGCCAACAACAAAATTGGCAGACACTTTTAGCACCCGACCAGCGACTTCCGAGATTAGTGAAGTGCGTGTGCGAGCTGTGACCGTACCCTGGGATTCAACTGAGAGAACCGCTTGGCTTCTTTGTAATATAAGGGTTTTAACGGCGACAGCAGTGTCTGGGGCTTCAGCCTTAACGGGAGCGGGTTTGAGCAGATTCATAGCAATTGAAATAATAACAGCGGCGCCAATAATTGCGATTGGCAGTAACTTCCTTTTCACGGGGGGGCTTTTCCTTAACCTTAAGTTGTGCGGCCCCCCAATTCGATTGGAAGCCGTCCTATTGAGGCAAAAGTATAGACAATATTATTTTCGACCGCTTAGAGAATCAGACCAACGTAGTCAAGAATATAGATAACTGCTGCTGCCGCCAGACCGGCAATAACATCGTCGATCATAATGCCAAAGCCGCCGGAGACCTTTTTGTCCAGCCAGCTAATCGGCCAGGGCTTTAAAATATCAAAAATCCGAAACAGTACAAAACCCAAAATCACCGACTGCCAAGTGATGGGCAGCGCCGCCATCGCAATCCAGAAGCCGACAAACTCATCCCAGACGATGCCCCCATGATCGTGAACACCCATCTGATCTGCGGCGCGGCCACAGATGGCGATACCGACGATTGCCGCAATAAAGACCACAATTAAGTAGGTCGTTAAGGGCAACTGGGCCAGCAACCACCAGAGTGGAATCGCCGCCAAGGTGCCCATGGTGCCAGGCGCTTTAGGGGATAGACCACTGCCAAAACCAAAGGCCAAAAAGAGAGTGGGTGAGCGCAGTAGTTGAGCGAATGTTGGATTAGTGGCCAAAATGGTTGTACCCCGGTTTTTCAATGGTTAACGAGTTATTGTTTTTATCAACGACCGAGACCAGATTGATTGATTCTTTGGAGACTTCAATGATGCCAATTTTACTGGCGTCGAGTTCACCTGACTGGACCCAACGCTCAACGGTAGCCAACTGAGTAGGCGCAACGGTAAAGCACAATTGGTAGTCGTCGCCGCCACAGAGAGCCCATTCAAGGGCGTCCAGGGGCGAGACCTGCCTGACGTCCGCGGCGATCGGAACCTGCTCTGCCTGAACAACGGCGGTCACTGCGCTAGCCTTGCAGATATGTCCCAGATCAGCCAAAAGACCATCAGAGACATCAATGCAGGCGCTGGCAACTGAGCGCAGCTTTAAACCCGCCTGAATCTGCGGCTGCGGGCAGTAAAATCTTTGAAGTAAGCGATCGCTATCACTGCGTTCTGCATTTTCTAGTATGCTCGATACTATCTCTAACGCCGCTGCACCGTCGCCTAGATTTCCAGTAACAAAAATGCTGTCACCAGGACTGGCCCCAGAACGGGTTAGTGCCTTTCCAGCGGGCGCCTCGCCGACTACAGAGAGGGTTAGAGTTAAGGGTCCACTGGTAGTATCACCGCCGACCAATGCGACATCATACTGGCTAGCGATTTCACCGAGACCAGCACTAAAATCAGCCAACCATTCGGCATTAGCTTTGTCGCGAGGTAGGGTTAGAGCGAGGGTAAACCATCGAGGATTTGCACCCATAGCGGCCATATCACTGAGATTGACGCAGAGCGCGCGGGTAGCGACCTGATGGCCGCTGGCCGTTGCCGGAAAATGAACTCCAGAAACCAGCGTGTCTGTAGCCATCACTAACTGCTGACCCGGCGTCACATCGAGGAGCGCGGCGTCGTCACCAATACCTAATGCGACACCAGACTGGCCGGTGAGGTCGGTAAAATAGCTGGCGATCAGTTCAAATTCGCTGGGTTGATGGCTGTGGTCAGACAGGTTAAGTCCTCTCTTAGCTTTTTATGCGCCGCGGCGCTGTTAATAGGCAGCGGCGCTTTGGAAAATGAACCCTAGGCGCGTCTATTGGCAGCCACTTCTATGCTGCGCTTGGCGATAGCGACACGGTCGAGAATACCATTGATGTATTTAAAGGCATCCGTGGGTCCAAAGGTTTTCGCCAGATTGACGCCTTCATTGATCACAACCTTGTAAGGCACATCAATGCGGTAGAGCATCTCGTAAGTTGAAAGACGTAATATAGCGCGTGAAACCGGATCCAGCTGATCCTGCTTGCGATCCAGATAGGACTCGTAAGCGGCATCAATTTCAGTCAGATTCTTGGGGACACCAAACAAAATTTCATGAAACAGTTCAGTGTCGACCGTGGCCATATTGTTATCGCCGTGAAACTCCGCTTCTATATCAATAAGGTCAGTCTTGCCCACATCCCAGGAATACAGCGCCTGAGCGAGAAGTCGGCGGGCTTTTTGGCGCATTTTTGGTTTGGACATCTATTCGGCGCCTTGGATTTGCTTAAATACGGTCAGTAATTCGAGGATGGTCAGAGCGGCTTCTTCGCCCTTGTTCTCATGGCTATCACCAGAGCGATCTAGGGACTGCTGCAGATTGTCCGTGGTCAATAGACCAAAGGCCACCGGCAGATCTTCTGTCAATGACACATGACCTATACCTCGAGTGGTCTCAGAGCAGACATAGTCAAAGTGCGGCGTGTCACCGCGAATCACACAGCCTAGAGCAACTACGGCATCATAGCGACCAGTGCGGGCAGCACGCTGACTGGCTAAGGGCAGTTCAAAGGCGCCCGGTACGCGAAACACATCCACCGACTCGCCCTCGATATTGTGACGGGCAAAGGCGCGTACAGCACCATCAACCAAACCATCGGTGATCTCGGCATTCCAGCGCGCAGCTATAACCGCGATGCGCACTTTGCCGATATTAAAGCTTCCCTCTTCGGGTCTATATTCACTCATGCTCTGTTCCTGTGGTTATTCGTAGTCGACATGCTCGACGACTTCGAGATCAAAGCCGGAGATACCGGTAAATTTAAACGGCGCACTCATCAGACGCATCTTTTGAATGCCAAGATCGCGCAAAATCTGCGAGCCGGTGCCGACTTGCTGATAGACCACTTCACTGGCCCGCTGACCACGTGCCTGACCTGGATTGAGAATCTGCTCAATGCTGCGATCTATATCTTCAGAGGATTCGGGGTAATAGAGCAACACCACAACACCGCGACCTTCGGTAGCGACGCGCTCAAGGGCCTTGTGAAAAGACCAGCTTTTAAAGGTACTGGAATCTTCAATGGCAAGTAAATCACGAGCTGATCGGTTGGTGTGTACGCGCACCAATACAGGCTCTTCACCACTCACATCGCCCATCACCAAGGCAAAATGTTTTTCACCATGCACATCGTCATGGTAGGTTTTTAGAGTGAAATCTCCGTAGCTAGTGGTTACTTCGCGCTCACTTATACACCTTGTGGTCTTCTCCGTAACCAGACGGTGATGAATCAAATCCGCGATAGTGCCGATCTTCAGATCGTGTTTCTGGGCAAAGACTTCGAGATCGTCGCGACGCGCCATGGTGCCATCTTCGTTCATGATTTCAACGATTACGGCGGCGGGCTCAAAGCCAGCCATTTTGGCCATGTCACAGCCAGCTTCGGTGTGACCTGCGCGGCTCAGTACGCCGCCAGGCTGGGCCTTGAGCGGGAAAATATGGCCTGGCTGAACAATGTCTTCGGGGCGAGCGCTGCTGGCAACAGCGGCCTGCACTGTACGTGCGCGATCCGCGGCTGAAATACCTGTAGTCACACCTTCGGCTGCTTCAATCGACAGGGTAAAAGGCGTGCCGTGGCTGGCATTGTTTTGGCTCGAGTTGACCATCATCGCCAGCTCCAATTGTTTGCAGCGATCTTGATGCAGGGTCAAACAGATCAGTCCGCGGGCATGGGTGGCCATAAAATTAATATCTTGGGCACGCACCATGGGTGCAGCCATAACCAGATCGCCTTCATTCTCACGATCTTCGTCGTCCATTAAAATAACCATCTTGCCCTGACGGATATCTTCAATCAGCTCTTCTATTGTATTGAGTACCATTATTATTCTCTTCCAATCCTGACTATTTATTGCTTCTAGGGTTTTCTATCTAGGGCTTAATATTTCTAATTAGAGCTGTCTGCGGCCTTATCGCCAAGTAGCAGGCGCTCAAGGTAACGGGCAACTAGGTCAACCTCAAGGTTTACTTTAGTACCGACCTTATAATCCCCCATAATCGTGTGAACCATAGTGTGCGGCACTATATTTAATTCGAATTCAGCGCCATCCACATGATTGACCGTGAGGCTGGTGCCGTCGACAGTAATGGAGCCCTTGTGGGCAACGTATTTGGCCAATTCACGGGGCGCGCGAATGCGAAAGCGCCATGAGCGTGCGTCTTCGTGCAGCGATACCACTTCACCCATACCGTCGACATGTCCGGAGACAATGTGACCGCCAAAGCGATCTGTGGCCTGCATGGCTTTTTCTAAATTGATACGGCTGCCGAGTTTTAAATTACCGGTGGTGGTCAGGGTCAATGTCTCAACGGAGACATCGGCAACAAAGCCATTTTCGGTCAACTCTACTGCGGTCAGGCAAGTGCCGTTGCAGGCGATACTGTCGCCGAGCTGCACATCAGCCATGCTTAAATTTCCAGCATTGATATGGAGTCTGGCGTCGCCGCCGCGGGGTTCGAGGTTAGTGAGTTCCCCGAGGGCGCTGATAATTCCTGTAAACATAGTGTTAGCCTGTGTTAATCAATTCTATTGTTATGGCGCGAAGGTCTATTTTGAGATCCCTCGTCGCTGCGCTCTGTCGGCATGACAGACAACCTAATTTAGTAGTCTTTATCCGGCCTCAGGGTAATACGGATGTCCTCACCGATCTGGCGCATATCTTTCACCGCCAGTGCCAAGTGAGCATCAATAGTCTGAATCGGCAACTCAAACATCGGTCGTGCATCGCTGCCAAATAGCTTCGGCGCCCAGTAACAGACCAATTCATCGAGGAGTCCTTCGGCAACAAAGCCACCGGCTAATCCAGCACCGGCTTCCACCATGACGTTATTGCACTCGCGGCGGGCCAATTCGAGCAGTAATTCATAGAGATCCACATGGCCATCGCGAGCGGCCAAAAACACCACCTCGGCTCCAGCCGCTTCCAGCGCCACTGCTTTTTCACGCTGTTCAGGGCCATCAGTTGTGGCAATCAAAGTATCCCCTGGCTGCGCAAACATCCGCGCCTCGGGACTCATCTGTAATTTGCTGTCGACCACTACCCGCAGGGGCTGGCGCAAGCTATCTTCAACGCCGACATCTTCATTCGTAATCCGCACAGTCAGCGAGGGATCATCCATCAGCTGAGTGCCAATACCGGTAATAATCGCGCAGTTGGCGGCGCGCAGACGCTGGACATCTTTGCGCGATGCCGGTGTGGTGATCCACTGACTCTGACCACTGGCCATGGCAGTGCGACCATCAAGGCTGGAGGCGATCTTAACCACGACCCAGGGCAAACCCTGCTCATGGCGTTTAATAAACCCTTTATTCAGTTCTCGAGCCTGATCTTCATAGAGACCAGAGGCGACTTCTATGCCGGCATCTTGGAGCATTTTAATACCCTCACCGGCAACCTTTGGATTGGGATCTTCGCAAGCGATAACCGCGCGGCTAATACCCGCATCAATCAATGCCTGAACACAGGGTCCCGTCTTGCCAGTGTGGCTGCAGGGTTCGAGGGTCACGTAAGCCGTCGCACCCTTTGCGCTTTTTGCCGCCATCAGCGCTTCAACTTCTGCATGATTACCACCAGCTGGGCGGGTGTAACCTTCGCCGATAATCTCGCCATCAATCACTAAAACACATCCAACACTCGGATTCGGGGTCGTAGTGAAACGACCTTTAGCAGCCAATTCCAGCGCCCGGGACATGTATTCGCGATCTGCCACAGAGTAGGCCATTAGTCTTCCTCGGCAGTGGGTTTCAATGCATTTAAGCGATTAAGCTCATCTTGGAATTCACTGAGATCTTGAAAACTGCGATAGACCGAGGCGAAGCGAACATAGGCAACTTCGTCCAGTTCACGCAGTTTGGTCATCACCGCTTCACCAATCATCCGCGAGGGCACTTCACGCTCACCAGTGACCTGCAGAAAATGCCGAATTTGCGTCAGCGCAACTTCGATCTCTTCAATCGATACCGGACGTTTTTCCAAGGCACGCTGTAAACCGGCGCGCAGCTTGTGTTCGTCAAAGGGTTCGCGGGTGCCATCGGTCTTAATAACCCGCGGCATCACCAGCTCAGCCATCTCGTAGGTAGTGAAACGTTCGCTGCAACTAAGGCATTCTCGACGACGACGTACCTGGCCGCCATCGGCAACTAAACGCGAATCGACGACTTTGGTGTCATCAGCTTTACAAAAGGGACAATACATAGCTGTAGATCGAAAAAAAGGGGCGCTATTCTAGCACAAGATAATGCCCTAAAAACTATTGCGGATTATCCATAGGGGCTATTCCTACATCCTCTCCGGAGTGGATATAACTGACCCCACGATCATCCATAACACAGCGATGTCGAGGTCCCGGAAGAGCGCCATCAGAAGCCTCATAACCAGCGTCTCCCGGATATAACAGCACTGTAGTCTCTCCGTCCCGAGAAATTCTCGGAGTAATCGAGTAAGCGGCAAAATGACGCAAGCTTTCCAGAGCCAGATCAGCACTGACAAACTGGTCGAGTAGCTTAATGCTCAGATAGGTCGGCGGCATCATTTTCAGTTCGCCAGCACGATGATAAGCCAGCGCTTGGTTCGGAGTGAGCCACTGAAAATCGTGAATCTCACCGTCATCGATGACCACCGCAGAATCTTCTTCGGACACAACAGCAGCAAAAAACCAGGTAGCAAAGCGGCGTTTTTGATTAACTGGTGTCGTCCAGTGAGAAAAGTGCACCAACTGCTGTGACTCGAGTAACAGGCCGCACTCTTCTGCAGACTCTCGCACCGCAGCAACCCGCGCCGCCAGCTCTTCATTTCCCAGCTCTTCACTTTCCAGCTTAGCGCTTCCAGTATCAGCCTGATCGACGGCACCGCCGGGAAACACCCAGGCACCGCCGGCAAAGACCAACTTAGCATTGCGGCGCAGCATAAGTATCTCCATGCCGGCCTCAGCTTGGCGCATAATCAGAACGGTTGCCGCGCTGCGTACATTAACTGCTGGTGTGTCGCTCACAATGGAGCCTCTGTTTTTTTATTCTTAGTGGCCCTAGTTAAAAACAAAAAAGCCCTGTAGTAAACAGGGCTTTTCGATTCGCTCATTACAATCCAAAGACTAGAGACTAACCATAGACTGGGAAGCGACCACATATTTCCAACACTTTGACTTTAACATCAGCAATAACCTGCTCAGAAGTGCCGTTCTCGAGACTGTCGAGAATATCGCACATCCACTCAGTCAACTGCAGAGTCTCTTCAAGACCAAAACCGCGAGTTGTAATGGCCGGTGTACCCACTCGCAGACCAGAGGTCACAAAGGGTGAGCGCGGATCATTGGGTACCGCATTTTTGTTTACGGTAATAAAGGCTTCGCCCAAGGCGCGATCGGCGTCGGTACCTGTGTACTCTTTACCGATCAGGCTGACCAGCATCAGGTGATTTTCAGTGCCGTTGGAAACAATATTGAATCCACGCTTCATAAAGCTCGCTGCCATGGCCTTAGCATTGGCCACAACCTGCTTTTGATATTCGACGAACTCGGGGCTGGCGGCTTCTTTAAAAGCAATCGCCTTAGCGGCAATCACGTGACACAGAGGGCCGCCCTGTCCACCAGGGAAAACCGCAGAGTTACATTTTTTAGCCACGGCTTCATCATTAGTAATAATGATGCCGCCACGTGGGCCACGCAGTGTTTTGTGCGTAGTTGAAGTCACCACGTGAGCATGGGGCACTGGGTTCGGGTAAACGCCCGCGGCGATCAGGCCAGAGACGTGAGCCATATCAACCATCAGATAGGCACCGACCTTGTCGGCGATTTCGCGGAAACGCGCCCAGTCCATAATGCCGGAATAAGCTGAGAAACCGGCGATAATCATTGCTGGCTTGTGCTCGATAGCCAGAGCTTCAACCTGTTCGTAATCGATCAGACCGGTTGCGGCATCGAGACCGTACTGAACGGCATTGTAGAGCTTGCCAGAAAAGCTTGGCTTGGAACCGTGAGTCAGGTGACCACCGTCGGCCAGACTCATACCCAAAATCGTGTCGCCACCTTTGATCAGCGCGAGAAACACAGCGCTGTTTGCCTGAGAGCCAGAGTGCGGCTGCACATTGGCAAAATTTGCACCATAGAGACTTTTCAGACGATCAATCGCCAACTGCTCAGTGATATCCACATATTCACAGCCACCGTAGTAACGCTTGCCGGGATAACCCTCCGCGTACTTATTGGTCATCTGACCACCCTGAGCTGCCATAACTGCCGGGCTGGTGTAGTTTTCTGAGGCAATCAGTTCAATGTGCTGCTCTTGACGCTGATCTTCTTGCTGCATGGCGTGCCATACCTCGGCATCAAAATTCTCAATAGTCTGGTTTTTATCGAACATGGTTAGGACATTCCCATAGCTGGTGACAGTTAAATGAAGCAAGTCTAAAAAAGAGGGAAAGTTTAACTGAAAGCCGATGCGGCTAACAGTCAAAAATCTCCCCGCATATTATTTTTCTAACAGCGCAATCGCCTCGACATGAGCGGTGTGCGGGAACATATCCATCACCCCCGCCGCGGTCATTTTATAGCCGGCTTCGGCCAGCACTTTAAGATCGCGAACCATAGTCGAGGGATGGCAGGAGATATAAATCACCTGCTTCGGTTTGGTCTTTACAATCCAAGGCATCACACCGGCAGCGCCGCTTCGTGGTGGGTCGAGCAGCACCAGATCAACTTTGCCTTTGATTTTGCGCATGCCGGTCCAATTAGTCAGATCCGAGATCACAAATTCAGTATTAGTAATATTGTTGCGCTGAGCGTTTTCTTGGGCTTTTTCCACCAACTCGGTGAGTCCCTCAATGCCGATCACCCGATCAAACTGGGCAGCCAATGGCAGGGAAAAATTGCCGGCACCGCAGAACAGATCGACTGCAACAGAAGTTCTTTCGGAAGCCGTTTTACGCACCAAATCCAATACCTGATCAATCATCTGACGATTAATCTCGCCGTTGACCTGAACAAATTGGCCCGGCTCCACCTGCAGCTGAATGCTATCAGTGAGGGCGATATTTAAGGGTTGATCGCCGCCATCAATACGCTTGAAGGCAGTCTGCTTTTCGGTCTTCCACCACAGCTGGGCATCGGTAAACGTCAACTCTGCCAACATCGCTTCACGCTCGCTGGCGGAAGGCACACGACTGGCTTCGATGGCTATAGCCACAGCGTTATCGGCACTCAGCAACTCGACCTCAGATAGACGAATGCCGGGAGGAAAATTAACCATCCAGCTGGGCAGCGCGGCAACGATCTCAGGCAGCGGCTCAACCAGCACATGACATTCTGTGATCGGCTCGATACGGCGGCTGCCAGCGTTGCGAAAGCCAACTATAATCTGACCGTCTTTGGCCCGCTGCACCGCGAGGCGCGCGCGACGGCGATAGCCCCACTGAGGTGCGCTCAGTGCGGGCAAAATAATTTCTGGCAACAGGCCGGCACGTTCGAGACCGTCTAAAAGCTGTTGCTGTTTAAACGCGATCTGCGCTCCGTGCTCGAGATGCTGCAACGTGCAGCCACCACAGCGAGGAAAATGTTTGCACTGGGGGTCAACGCGGCTCGGGGATGCCGAGACAACATTGAGCACATGGGCTTCGTCGTAATTGCGCTTCTGATTGTGACGCCGAAACTCAACGGTTTCGCCGGGCAATGCGCCGTCTATAAAGCAGGCTTTGCCGTCGGGACGACCGACACCACGGCCGTCGTGAATCAAATCAACAATTTCGCAGATCAAGGGAGCTTCGTTGGCCATAGTGGCATCTTGTGTGGTCAAATTTAAGGACGCCATAATAGCAGATTGAGGTAATCCCTTTTGATTGTTTTACACAGCCCAAAATTGAGCTGATAATCGTCGTATTCAGGACTAATCAACAAAGGGAAATTCTTATGAACATACACAACACAGAGCAACAATGGGGTTGGCCAAGCAAGCTTTTACACTGGCTGACGGCGCTGCTGATTTTGATTCAAATTCCCCTCGGTTTTTATGCCAATGACTTAGCCAATTCACCGCTCAAGCTGGAGCTATTTGGCTGGCACAAATCCTTTGGCATCCTGATCCTGATGTTAGCGATCATGCGCCTGCTGTGGCGCATGGCCGGCTCTATCCCCAGCCTCCCGGACGCCAGTCTGGCACAACGACGACTGGCCAATCTGGGGCACAGCTTACTCTACGGTTTGATGCTGGTGTTGCCTCTCAGCGGCTGGATTATGTCCTCCGCAGCCAATCGACCTATCAATTGGTTCTGGATCATGGAACTGCCGGCGCTGACCGGCCCCGATAAAGTACTCAAAAAAATTGCCGAAGAGGTTCACGAGGTCTCGGTGATACTGCTGCTTGTAGTGCTAGCAGTACACATAGGTGCGGCCTTATGGCATCACTTTAAACTTCGCGATAGCGTGCTGAAACGCATGTGGTTTTAAGCTGATGAAATATTTCGCTAAAGCGACCCTACTAAGCTTCTTTCTAATCTGCCAATCCAGTTATGCCGATCAGTGGCAGTCAGTGCTTACTAACAACAAGCTTATGTATCAAGTAACCTTCCAAGGCCTGCCTATTGAAGGACGGTTTACCCAGTTCTCCGTGGATTACAGCCCTGCTGAAAAACTGCTGGTCACTGTCAATATTGGCAGTGCCGATATGAGCGACGACGAACTCAATAGCGAAATTGCTGGCGTCGACTGGTTTGATACTGGGCGCTTTGGTGAAGCGGTTTTTAGCAGTGAAAGCTTGACCGCCACCAGCGACTCAAATGAAGACTTTATCGCCGCGGGAAACTTAAATTTAAAGGGTGTTTCCGAGCCAGTGGATGTGCCCTTCGTCTGGAAGCAAGATACGCAGAATCCAGACCGCGCCACCATGAGTGGCCAGCTAGTCTTAAAGCGCAGCGACTTTTCTATTGGCATTGGCGACTGGTCCAGTGGCGACCAGATCGGCATTGATGTCAGTGTTAGCTTTACTGTTGAGATGCAGCGAGCGGGGAAGGAGCTGTTTGATGGAGAGCTGTTT
>Ga0307488_10000560_pt1 | contig 30883 bp, 19 predicted proteins | sample SB02metaG_FD_202248 | JGI IMG/M metagenome (GOLD analysis project Ga0307488, IMG submission 202248) | Sea-ice brine microbial communities from Beaufort Sea near Barrow, Alaska, United States - SB 0.2 | ecosystem: Environmental > Aquatic > Marine > Coastal | place: USA: Alaska | collected...
GAGGATTGTAAGCATTTGCATTGTATTTTGTAAAATATTTAAAAGTAACACCAATATTTACCAACATTGGCTTTCCTTTAAACCAATAATCTGTGTAATAAAATGTATTTCTTGTTACAAATTCAGGTACTCTAAAAACAGCACTTCCGCTACTTACATGCTGATACATTACTGTATTGTCTAGCGCAAACTTTCCAAGTCTAAATTCTCGATTTGCTTTTACTTTTAAGTAGGTAATTTGCTCTGCAAATTGCTGTGGTTTGCTCTCTTCATCAAAATAGGTATAATTGTCTAAATTGGTAAAATTTAAAGAGGCGTTTAGCCACTTCGACTTTATATTAAAACCAATATCTCTTGTGTTTACGTTGCTAAATTTGCCATTATTATCCCAGTTATAGCCATTGTATTCACTTTGATGCAACAACGTATTAAAATTAGGTAATTTAGAACTTAGTAATAAAGTTCCTCTGATACTAAACACACTGTCTTTTTTATACACCGCTTCACCTTTTAAATAATTTCCAGATAATCGTCCGCTTCCGGGTGTAATACTCGTATTTGCGTTTAGTTGAAAGTTTTTAATTCTAGCATTCCAATCGGCTCCAAAAGAAATTGCATTTCCTTCTATTTTTAATCTATTTAAAGAGCTACTACTATTTAGAATCGTATCATAACCATAGGAATAACTTGTTATATTCGTCTTGGCTTTAAACTTTCCTAGAACATATTTAGAGTTAAATTCTAGGTTTAATTCGTTGTTTGTAATCGTACTGCTTACCTTTTTATTCCTTGGGTTAGAAGAATTTGTATTTCCAAAAAAAGATGGAGTTAAAGTACCTTGAATAAAGTCGTATGTTTTACTTTCATTTGTAAGTATGTGACCAATTTTAAGATTGCTAAAATCTTTGTCATTGATGGTGTCTTTGCTAGATAGTAACTTATAGCTTTGCTCTATGTAGAATCTGTTGCCATCAAACTGACTTTCTGCATCTGATAAATTTACATCTAAACGCGCTCTGGTAGAAAAGTTAGCATCATCTTCCATAAAATTAACGAGAGACTCTTGAGTTAAGCCTCCACTTTCCTGATGAAAGAAATCTTGCGATGTCAAGTGTCCTCTAATTTGATATTGATTTTTTTTGGTCCGATAATGAAAAGAGCCTCTAAAATTACCGTTACTTACCAATGCGCGTCTGTAGGCACCCAAAGAACGCAACCCTTTGTAAGATAGCGTTACATTTAATCTTTTAGAAAAATTTAATGAAAATAGTGCATCTAAAACTTGTCCTTGTTGCAAGCCTGTTCTATATAGTATTTCTGAAGTTGGTGTTGGTACCTCGTAATATTTTATGTCTTCAATATCTAAATAACTGACTTGTTTTGCAGAAAAACCAATATCTGGGAATCTATCTATATTATTAAAACTATAGCCTAAATTATTTAATGATTGCCCTTGATTATGAAACTCTAAAAATTCAAATAAATCTTTTCTTAGGTAGTTAAACTTATACTCTTTTTGCAGTGTAAGTGTGGTATCTATGTATGTTGTATCTCTCTTATGTGAAAAAACTTTATAATCTGTATAGTTGGTTTCTCCAGATAAAGTAATCTTAACATTACTAGAATTTTTAATGCTGTCATTTTGCTGAACATTAAAAGTATTGGAATTATTTCCTGCTCCAATTGACCTCAAAGTTTTTTGAGAAAACACAGAGCCTACTATAAAGAAAATAAGTATGGATAAGAAAAATAATGATTTATTCATAGGTTGATACAACAATGGCAAATGTAAAATAATAAAACGAAAATAATCGTTAATAATTATTCTGATAACGTCTCTTAAAGAATGTTTCTTGATTTTATTTAAAAACTGCATTCATATGGAAATAGAAAACTAGTAGAAAATTTACTTACTTTGCAATATGTTAAAACTTAATTATAGTGGTTTTTCTTTAGAGGCAGGCACAGATGAAGCAGGTAGAGGGTGTTTGTCTGGGCCAGTTGTAGCTGCAGCAGTGGTGTTGCCAGCAGATTTTACGCATCCTTTTTTAAACGATTCGAAACAACTTTCAAAAAAAAAGAGAGAAGAACTAAGACCATTTATAGAAGCGCATGCACTGGCTTTTGGTGTTTCTTTTGTTTGGCAACAAGAAGTAGATGAGATTAATGTGTTACAGGCTTCAATTATAGGAATGCATCGTTCCATAGCTTCTTTAAAAATTACGCCAGAATTTATTATTGTAGACGGTAATAAATTCAGGGAGTATAAAAAAATTCCGCATGCAACGATTGTAAAGGGTGACGCGAAGTTTTTAAGTATTGCAGCTGCATCTGTTTTGGCAAAAACATATAGAGATGATTATATGGCTAAGATTCATCAAGAGTTTCCGATCTATAATTGGGCGAAAAATAAAGGATATCCTACCAAAGAACACAGAAATGCTATCAGAGAATTTGGTGCGACAGTGTATCATAGAAAAACATTTAGGTTGCTGCCAGAAGATATAAAGTTGAAGTTTTAGTTTCTAAATTAAAACACGAAAAATAAGTACCTAAATTAATTTTGACAGAATCTATATTTTATGAAAAACATACCCAAACTTTTTTCTATTTTTACGCTCTAAATATAGATGATGATTAAAAAAACACGCGCAGAAATTACCAAATGTATTCTTCATAAAGTTGCTAATAAATTTAACAGTGGGCAAAATGTTTTTTCAGAGGACCTAATTCGTTTTGACCAAGAAAGTTACGATTTAATGAAGAACTTTTTGCTAAAGCCATTTGGCACTTTAACGCAGAGTTATCGTTTTTCTCATCATGCAGATGTTCGTTTAAATGAACTAAATAATTATGCTTCAGAAGTTTTTAAGGAAGAAAGTTCATTTGTAGAATATTCTAAAAATATTGTAAATCATTTGTTTGAACAATCGAATTCTGCACAAATAAAAACGGGGGATGTACTGATCGTTTTTATTGAAGGGATAGAATATAAAGATGTTTTAACAGAGGCTATTGGTGTTTTTAAAATTGAAAATAAAGTTGATTTTTTTCAAACTTATTTAGATGATAATAAAAGTTTTGATGTAGTTGTTCAAAAAGGAATTTCAACAAAAAGGATAGACAAAGGCTGCTTAATACTAAATACTAAGGATACAGAAGGTACTGTTGTTTTATCTGTTGATAATAACAATTATGATGCACAATATTGGCTCAAGCATTTTTTAAGTGTAAAGCTTGCAGATGATTTTAATTCACATACGCAAAGTTATTTAGAGATGTGTAAAGAGTTCTCTGAAGAGGTTATTAAACCAGAATTAGGAATGCAGCAACAGGGAAATTTTCTAGCAAATACTGTAGACTATTTCAAAGAAAATGAATCAGTAGATTATACTACTTTTAAAGATGAAGTGTTTGAGGAAGAAAAACACAAAGAGCAGTTTGATGAGTATAAAAAACATTTCGAAACCTTAAACGATGTGTTGATTAGAAATAATTTTGATGTTTCTGGAGTGGTGCTGAAAAAAGAGAAAAGTAAGCTAAAAACAGAGATGAAACTAGACACCAACATTATTATTAAATTAGATGTAGACGCGCCAGAAGCAGCTTCAGAATATTTAGAAAGAGGGTATGATGAAGAAAAGAAAATGAAGTTTTACAAAGTATATTTTAACGAGGAAAAGTGATGTGCTTTTTGGTAGTTTGTTTTTTAAACTCTCCGGAAACTCCAAACCATCAACTATGAACCACAAACTCTTTAATTTCAAACAGCACTTTAAAATGTTTTAAAATTTTCCCTTTTACTTCGTCTAAATCTAACTTTCTATTCAATTCAGCTTCCATAGAAGCAACTGCTTTTCCACGAATACCACACGGCACAATATGGTCAAAATAACCTAAATTGGTGTTTACGTTTAGGGCAAAACCATGCATGGTTACCCAGCGCGAACACCGAATTCCTAAAGCACAAATCTTACGTGCAAAAGGAGTCCCAACATCTAACCAAACCCCAGTTTCACCTTTACTTCTCTCACCTTTTAAGCCATATTCAGCAATGGTTAAAATAATAGATTCTTCTAGTAAACGAAGGTATTTATGAATGTCTGTAAAGAAGTTTTCTAAATCTAAAATAGGATAGCCAACAATTTGTCCTGGACCATGATAGGTAATATCTCCCCCCCGATTTATTTTATAAAAAGTAGCTCCTTTTTCTTCAAGTTGTTTTTCATTTAATAATAAATTACTTAAATCGCCACTTTTACCTAGCGTATATACATGTGGATGCTCAACAAATAAAAAGCGATTATCTGTTTCTATGCTAAGGTTTTCTCTTCGGTTACCAATTTTTACAGCAACAATTTCTTGCAGTAATGCTGTTTGATAGTCCCAAGTTTCCTTGTAATCTTTAATTCCTAGGTCTTTAAGTAGTATGTTTTTATTCATATGACGAAATGCAAAGGTAAATATTTCATTATATTTGATATAAGAAAATATTTTTTTTATGAATTCAATAATAAAAAGCAACATAAGTTTTAAATATGCCTTTTTAATTTTTGTAATTTTTTCCCTTTCAATCTCAAGTAAATTAAATGCACAAGAAGTTTGGAAGAAAGCACAAAAAGAGAACTATCAAGGCCAAAAAGAAATTTATCAAAATAAAAATTTCCCCTTAAAATTTGAATTAATTTACCTAGATATAGCTGCATTAAAAAATCAATTAAAGCCCTTATCTACTGAAGCAAAGCAATTCATAAAGCTTCCAAATTCTAAAGGTGTCTTATTAGCTTACGAAATTAAGGAGACTTCAAATTTTAATGCTGTTTTAGCGGCTAAATTTTCAACGATAAAATCATATGATGCGCAAGGAATAGAGGATCCTACAGCAGTTGCAAAAATAAGTATAGGTACAGATGGTTTTCATGCAGTAATTTTCTCAGGAAATGAGGGCACCGTCTACATAGATCCTTATTCTAAAGATCATAAAGAGTATATGGTTTATCGAAGAGCCGATCTCGGTGAAAACAAGAATACTTTTGAATGTCAAGTTGAACAAACTTCAAAAAGAATGACAAGTGAGCAAAATTTTTTACGAAATGCAAATGATGGGATGCTAAGAACATTTCGTTTGGCGCTTACTTGTTCTGGAGAATATGCACAGTTTCATTTAACTCGGCAAGATGTTCCGAGTACAGCAACAGATATAGTTAAAAAAGCGGCCGTATTATCTGCAATAAATACTTCAATGACAAGAATAAATGGTGTTTTTGAAAAAGATTTGGGGTTACGTATGGAATTGGTCGCCAATAATGAAGAAATTATTTTTTTAGACGCAGCGAATGATAATATTTCTGACGGTAGTGCTGAAACCATGATAAATGAGGTTCAAAGTATCTGTGACACTGTTATTGGAGATGAAAATTATGATATTGGTCATGTTTTTAGTATTGATGGAGCTGGTTTAGCCGGTTTGGGTGTTGTTTGTCTTACGGGGCAAAAAGGGCGTGGAGTTACAGGAATTAGTTCACCAACAGGAGATCCTTATGATATTGATTACGTTTCTCATGAAATGGGACACCAATTTGGTGCAAATCATACACAAAATAATAATTGTAATCGAAATGATGCCACAGCTGTAGAGCCAGGAAGTGCCTCAACAATTATGGGATATGCAGGTATTTGTGAACCGAATGTTCAAAATAAAAGTGATGATTATTTTCATACCATTAGTATTACGGAGATGCGGAATACCATACAATCTTCAGCTACTTGTGCTACATTATCTGACGCGAATAATGAAGCTCCTACTGCCAACGCAGGTGCGGATTTTAACATCCCAAAATCGACTCCTTTTGTTTTAAAAGGCAGTGCAACAGATGCAAATGGAATGGGTAGTTTAACTTATAATTGGGAGCAAATAGATAATGAAATTTCAACCCAGTCTCCAGAGTCTACAAATACAGGTGGTCCAATGTTTAGATCATTGCCGTCTAAGACTTCACCTGATAGATATATGCCAAATCTATCGACTGTTGTTGGTGGTAGTGTATCTTCTACGTGGGAGGTCGTACCTTCGGTAGCAAGAGATTTAAATTTTTCTTTTTTAGTTAGAGATAATAATGCGGGTGGAGGAAACAGTGCAAGAGATGATGTAAAAATTACGATTATTGAGGCAGATGCATTCACCGTTTCTGCACCTAGTACAGCTGTTTCTTGGGATGTAGGAACCTTACAAACGATAACTTGGAATAAAGGGACTACAGATATAGCACCTATAAATTGCCAAAATATAAATATTAAACTATCTGTGGATGGTGGTATAACTTTTCCTATTATGATAAAATCGAATACTGCTAATGACGGTTTGGAGGATATTATAATTCCAAATAATGTTTCAACTTCAGCTCGAATTATGATTGAAGCGGTTGATAATATTTTTTACAATGTAAATGCTACAAATTTTACAATAAACGCTACAGGGCCTACTTTTATACTTACAGAAACTTTAGGAAGTCAAACGGTTTGTAATTCAGAAAATCAAACAGCTATTTATAATTTAAATTTCGATTTTATTAATGATTACTCTGACGCTGTTACATTTTTTGCTTCTGGACAACCAACAGGTAGTAATGTGACTTTCAGTACTACTTCGGTAAATGGTGATGAAACCGTAATCATGACAGTTTCTAATTTAAAGGGTGTAACTGCACAATCTTATCCCATAGATATTGAAGCAAGTTCATCAACAATAACTAAAAATATTGAGTTGGAGTTAAGTGTTTTAAGCACAACATTTGGTGCACAAACTTTATCAACGCCAGAAAATAGTGAAACGAATGTTAGTTTAACTGAAGTTTTGGCATGGAGCGCAGATGTAAGCGCTACTTCTTATGATTTACAGGTAGCAACAGATGGGCAGTTTGAAAATATTATTGTAGCCAAGAATACGACAGCAAATTCATACGCAATATCAACTAGTGTCGGTCTAATTTATTCGGTTACTTATTACTGGAGAGTTAAAGCAAAAAATAGATGTGGAGAAAGTAACTATTCTGCTATTTATAGCTTTACAACCCAAGATTGTTCTCATTGTAATTCTTCTGGATCAAGCAGCATGGATGATAATTTAAGTACAACTTTAGTTCAGTTTAATACCATCGATAACGCTACAACAAAGTCTTTAGCTTATAGCGATTATAGCGATATTAATACAGAAGTAAAACAAGGGGAAACACATACTTTAACTGTACATGTGAATACAGATGGCTCGAGGGTAACCCAAACAAAAGCATGGATAGACTGGAACCAAAACTGCGATTTTAATGACGTAGGAGAAGAATATAATCTTGGTTCAACAAAGGAAGGGAATGATGTTGCCACTAGTTTATCATCCTTAAGTATCACTGTCCCTGCTGATGCTGCTTTTGGAGAAACAGTGATGAGAGTTTCAACGAAAGAAACGAACCCTTTTGGAGATGAGGATTTTGGAGATGCGGATTTTCCTACTTCTTGTGGTACTTCTTTTAGAGGAGAGGTAGAAGATTATAAGATGACAATTGTAAATCCTGCAGCTTCTTTAAAAAACTTTTCATTTAAAGGGTTTCAGATATATCCAAACCCAACAAAAGGTTCGTTTACTTTAAATTTAGAAGTTATAGATACTGCTAAACTAAGTGTTCAGCTATTTGATGTTAGAGGTCGTTTAATTAGTGAAAAAAGCTATCTAAATACCACAACTAATTTCTCTGAAAATATTTTATTTGAGAAAGCAAGTGCCGGTTTATACTTAGTAAAAATTACAAATGGTAATAAACAAACAACTAAAAAATTAATAATTAAATAAGGAAAATAAACTAGTTATTATAGGCCATATTATTAAAAAAAGTGTGGTCTTTTTTGTAATTAATTCCAGAAAAATGTCATTTAGATACCTTTATGGAGTACTTGTAAATCTTTTAGTCATAATAATAGCGACCACATAGAGAAACATCATTTTTATCTTGTGTTTTTTACTTGTTTAACGGACTCTTTTAAATGATATTCAACGTTATTATATAAGGCGTACACATGTTAATTGGCCGTATATACTGTACAATCTTTATTTAAAAATAACATAAATTTTATATGCTGTTAGCAATTATTTTAAATTCCTTTCTAGATTTTCTACATGCTATAAAATTTCATCAATTTCTGTGTTTTGAGATGCGTCAACCAGCATTAATTTTGAATAAATTACAGCTTATTTCTGGAGTTCATCTTCTGCTCTTGTTTAGATGATTATATTGCACAAAAATTTAATGGGACCCAGAACTAAAAGAGATCTTATGCGCATACTTCCATTCGGATTAATCTGGATGGTATTTACTATAATCTATGTGCTTTTGGAAAAAAGTTTGTTGGGCGATTTGACAATTTACCCTTCTACTGGGAATCCATATCGATATGGTGGAATTACTTTTTACTATATCATTTCTTCTACTTTTATGGGATTAATAATAGGGACCATTGAGGTGAAGTATTTGAGTCACCTATTTTCCAAAAAGAGTTTTTCGTCAAAAATATTCCGAAAGACGATGGCATACGTAGTCTTCATGATTCTAGTTCTGTTGGGACTGCGATTGTTTGGGTATTCAATGACCTATGATACGAATCTAGCCGATGCAAGAGTTTGGGAGAGTTTGCATATTTTTTTTGTAAGCCGCATTTTCTGGACTGTAGAATTGTATATCGCCATCATAATTATTTCCACGTTATTTTTTACTGAGGTAAGTGAAAGCATAGGATTTGAAGTTTTGCGGAATTTTTTTATCGGTAAATACCACACACCTATTGAAGAGAATCGCATTTTCATGTTTCTAGACATGAATGATTCAACCACAATAGCTGAGAAACTTGGGCATGTTCAATATTTTAGTTTGCTTCGTGATTATTATGAAGATTTGTCAGATCCTATTATTCAATGTTCTGGACAGGTCTATCAATATGTGGGTGATGAGGTTATCATATCATGGCGAATAAAAAATAGCAATACGAGTGCAGCGTGTATAAAATGTTTTCTTTTAATGCAGGAAAAACTGGTAAGTCAATCAAAAATATATCAAAAAAAGTATGGAGTTACCCCTAGTTTTAAAGCCGGAATTCATTTCGGACTTGTAACCTCTGGCGAAATTGGTGCATTGAAAAAAGAAATTGTGTATACTGGTGATGTGCTAAATACAACAGCACGAATTATATCCTTATGTAAAGAGCACTTAGTAGACCTATTAATTTCAAGTGCTATGAAGGAGGAAATTGGAAATCAGTCTACATACCAATTTATCTCAAAGGGTACAAATAAACTACGTGGTAAAAATAAAAGCATGGAATTGTTTACGCTAAAAAAAGAGTAACAAATATTGGAGTTTCGGGGATCCCATCGGTTATGGTTTGCGAACGTTTTTGCATATGGCTTTTTGCGTGGTTCAAGCAACTAATTTAGTATATAATTATAGACCAATAAAGTCCGCGAGGACTTTCGAAAATATGCTAGAATTAGCAATAAATTATACACGATGTTGTAAATAGTAGTTTTTGATTCAATTGAATATTCCTGTATTTTTTCAATCAAATTCAATTCTTAATTTTACAAGCGTTATCAGTCGATTATGAAAAGAAAATCGAAGCAAAAGCTGCCTTTTTTTCTATGGTTTTTTTGTTCAAGATAAATTTCAGGATACGTTTCCAATGGTATACAATTTAGAACTCTTTTAAGATTGTGATGCAAAGAACAGAGAATGTTTTTTAACTAATTTACTTTCAGTAACTTAATTTATTTTTTATAAGGTGGCAATAGTTTTACCACACAACAATATGTAGCTTTAAACGTTAAAATGTAGTCACAGCAGAAATATAAAAAGAAGTTATTTTTAAGATACTTGTAGCCAATTTGATAGTCAAGATCTAAAGATACATACCACCCAAAACCAAATACTTTTAGAGCACTTACTCCTCAATCAAAGTAGCCGTTGGGCAAAATAATAAATCTGTCGGATTGTCAACGTCATACAAATATTGATAGCCCTTTGATTCTCTCAAACAGAAAGGTTTTAAAAGTTGTACCATGTTTTCAAAACCGGCTAAAGTTAAAACACAAAATAAAGTTTTGTTGTCTTGTGTAATTATTCCTTCATCAGATTTGAACAACCCAAAAATTAAATTGCAATTACGCGGAGTTATAAAAGCTACCTGAGACAAATCTAGTTTTTGTCTTTTAGATACAATTGTATCTTGTATAAGATCTCTAAATTGAATTGCCTCTGCTTTGTTAAAGTTATACAGTCTCACAATATTTTGCTCAAGACCGTTTACATTTTCTATATAATCTAATTCCATTTTTTATTTTCTAATGTGCTTCCAACCAGTTTTCTCCAATCCCAACCTCAACATCTAGAGGCACACTCATTTTAAAAGCATTTTCCATTTCGTATTTTATGATGGGTCTAATAATTTCTAATTCGTCTTTATGAGCATCAAAAACCAATTCATCATGCACTTGTAGCAACATTTTAGATTTGAAATTTTCTTTTTCAAAACGATTGTGAATATTAATCATTGCCAGCTTTATAATGTCTGCTGCAGAGCCCTGTATAGGAGCATTCACCGCATTTCTTTCTGCGCCACTTCGTACCATCGCATTTCTAGAGTTGATGTCTTTTAAATACCTGCGCCTGTTTAATACGGTTTCAACATATCCGTGTTCTCTGGCAAAATCTACCTGCGCAGACATGTATGCTTTCAACTTCGGATATGTTTCGTAATAGGTGTCAATTAATTCTTTGGCTTCACTTCTAGACAAATCTGTTTGATTGCTCAATCCGAAAGCAGAAACACCATATACAATTCCGAAATTAACCGTTTTTGCGTTGCTACGTTGCGGGCGCGTCACTTCATCTAAAGGGACATTAAATACTTTTGCAGCGGTAGAAGCATGAATATCTTCTCCGTTTTTAAAAGCTTCCATCATATTTTCTTCTTCACTTAAAGCAGCAATAATTCGCAATTCTATTTGAGAATAATCGGCGGCTAATAAGACATAATTTTCATCTCTTGGAACAAAAGACTTTCGTACTTCCTTGCCGCGTTCTGTTCTAATTGGAATGTTTTGTAAATTAGGATTGTTAGAACTCAAACGGCCAGTTGCCGCAACGGCCTGCATGTATTCTGTGTGAATTCTTCCTGTTTTCGAATTCACTTCATTTGGTAAGGCGTCTACATACGTACTTTGTAATTTCTTATACTGTCGGTATTCTTGAATATCTCTAATAATTTCATGCTCTTTTGCTAAGTAAGATAAAATATCTTCTCCTGTTGCATATTGCCCAGTTTTCGTCTTTTTAGGTTTCTTAACCAATTCCATTTTTTCGAACAAAATAATGCCTAATTGTTTCGGCGAAGCAATATTAAATTCCTCTCCTGCTTGTTCGTAAATATTTTTTTCTAATCGATTAAGGTCGTCTGTTAATGCGATAGAAAGTTTATTTAGAAAATCGGTATTGACGTTAATTCCCTCAATTTCCATGGCTGTTAAAACCGAAACTAGAGGCAATTCAATGTCATTAAAAAGTTTGGTGACATTTCCACTTTCTAATTCGCCAGTAAAAAGTTGTTTCAATTGAAAGGTAATATCTGCGTCTTCCACTGCATACGCTGTTTGATCGGCAATAGGAACAACACGCATGGAAAGCTGATTTTTTCCTTTTTTACCAATCAATTCTGTAATAGAAACGGGTTGATAATTTAAATAGGTTTCTGCCAACATATCCATGGTATGGCGCATGTCTGGATTGATCAAGTAATGCGCAATCATCGTATCAAATAACTTCCCTTTAACAGGGATGTCATAGTTGGATAAAACCTTGATGTCATACTTTAAATTATGACCAATTTTTTCGATTGCACTTTCAAAAAACGGTTTAAATTCTTCTAAAATAGTTTTTGTTTCAGACTGGTCCTCAGGAAATGAAACATAATATCCTTTTCCTGCTTCGTACGAAAAAGCAATGCCGATTAATTCCACTTCCAAAGCTTTTAAGCCTGTAGTTTCTGTATCAAAACAAACTGAAGTTTGCTCCATTAATTTGCGAATCAATAATTTTCTTGAGAACGGAGAAGCGATGTGTTGATAAAAATGATTGGTCGTTAAAATTGTTTTAAATCCCGATGCAACTTCCGCTTCAGAAACACTTCCAGTTCCAGGAGCAGCAAATAAATCAAATTGTCCTTCTGGTTTTGAAACTGCATTTTTAGCAGTTGTTTTTTCATCCGAAGCATTTGCTGCTGAATTTGATTTAGCAGCGCCTTCAATCGCAAAAGTCTTGGTGAAATTTGTTAATAGATTTCTAAATTCTAATTCATTAAAAAGTTCGGTTACTTTCTCGATATCTGGTTGGTCGAGCTCAAAATCTTTTGCATGAAAAGTTACAGGAACATCTAGCATAATTGTTGCTAATTTCTTGGAAAGAATTCCTAAGTCTTTGGCAGCTTCTACTTTCTCCTTCATTTTTCCTTTGAGCTCATGGGTATTTGCTAGCAAATTTTCCATAGTACCATAGGTGGCTAAAAACTTCTTTGCCGTTTTTTCTCCAACACCAGGTAAACCAGGAATATTATCTGCAGAATCGCCCATCATTCCTAAGAAATCAATCACTTGTAAAGGATCTGTAATTCCAAATTTTTCTTGCACTTCCGGAACACCCCAAATATCATATCCACCACCAAAACGGGGTTTGTACATAAAAATATTATCAGAAACCAGTTGTGCAAAATCCTTATCAGGTGTGACCATAAAAGTTTTGTAGCCTTCTTTTTCTGCCTGTTTAGAAAGCGTTCCAATAACATCATCTGCCTCAAAGCCTGCCTTCACCATAATTGGGATGTGCATGGCTTTTAAAATTTCTTGAATATAGGGCACTGCAACCTTTATAGCTTCTGGCGTCTCATCTCTGTTGGCTTTATAAGCTTCAAACATTTCTACTCGGTCTACACTTCCACCTTTGTCAAAACAAACCGCTAAATGATCTGGTCTTTCCCGTTTTATAACATCTAAAAGCGAGTTCATAAACCCCATAATCGCGGAGGTATCTAAACCTTTAGAATTAATTTGAGGGTTCTTGATAAAGGCATAATAGCCTCTAAAAATTAATGCAAACGCATCTACTAAAAAAACTCTTTTTTGATCTGACATAATACATATGATTAAAGTGATAAAATTACAAAAACTTCTGCATTTTTAAGTTCAGTTTTAGTTAGAAATTTAAAAATAAAGAGAATGCCATTAAAGTGACTTCTCCTTTTTAACAGGTGGTATCGAGAAGTCTTTTCTGGAACCAACAACAATTAATAAAAATGTATTTACAACTAAATACTCTTAGGTGAAGAACCTTTCAGTTGCTCTTCAAAGCAGTGAAATATTTTGAGTGCAAAGAATGATAACGCCAACATCAGAAGCTCAGTAAAATTTGGTTGTAAATCTTCGAATGGAAAAGAGGAGATGTCTATTTATAAGTAGTTTCTAATTTAGAGAAAAGAGAGCAGTTTTGCTTTGCAACTTTTTCTGCATGTCAGTTGGTTTCCTTACTGCGTTTTAAACATGATGTATAGCAGAGCACAAATACGGGACCTCAAACTTAAATAATAATTTTTAATTAAAAGAGAAGCTTTACTCTGGGGCTTGTGCTAAATGACATTTAGCTTTTGTAAAGCGCTCTAATTTTTTGGGTTTTTGTTAAACTCTTCTAAAAATTATATCAGAACACTTGGAAAGAATTAAATTTGCAGAAACATTTTTTTATGCCACGTTGGATTTTCCCTTTAATCATTGTAACGCTTGTAGCCGTTCTTATAGAAATGTACACATTTCAAGCATTTAAAACCATTTCTAAAAATAAATTAGTTCGGTTTTTATTTTTAGGCATTAGTATGGTTGCCTATTTGTATGCCATTATAACTATTTTTACCTACGACAGAAGCAACGGACAAACGCCACAATTTCAAATGGCAATGGGTGTACTATTAACAGTTTCCATTCCTAAATTAGTGGTTATATTCATCCTTTTTGGTGAAGATATGTACCGCGGAGTATTGAAATTGATTTCTGCAATTTCATCTGGAGAAACAAAATCTTTAGTAGGTAGAAGAAAATTTATTTCTCAAATAGCATTGGGTTTGGCAGCAATTCCTTTTGTCTCATTTATTTATGGCATTGTTCAAGGAAAATACAATTACAAAGTGCTAAAATATCAACTTGCTTTCAAAGATTTACCAGCCGCTTTTGACGGTTTTACAATTACGCAAATCTCAGACATTCACTCTGGGAGTTTCACCAACAAAGAAAAAATTAAATATGGTGTTGATCTTATCAATCAACAAAAATCTGACATCATGTTGTTTACTGGAGATATTGTAAATAATAAGGCAGATGAAATGGATAATTGGATGGATGTATTTGATAAATTAGAAGCAAAAGAAGGCAAGTATTCTATTCTTGGGAATCATGATTATGGCGATTATATGGATTGGGACAATCCACAAGATAAAAAAGATAATTTTCAAAAAGTAAAAGATATTCATCATAAAATTGGGTTCGATTTATTGTTAGATGAACATCGGTATTTAGAAAAAGACGGACAAAAAATTGCACTTTTAGGCGTAGAAAATTGGGGAAAAGGATTCAATCAAGCGGGAGATTTACAGAGAGCCGCTGCCGGTGTTCATCAAGAAGATTTTAAAATTTTAATGTCGCATGATCCAAGTCATTGGGAAGAGAAAGTAAAAAAAGATGCTTTCAACTATCAACTTACTTTAAGCGGGCACACACATGGTTTACAAATGGGTATCGAAATTCCAGGTTGGTTTAAATGGAGTCCGTCTAAATATGTATATAAGCAATGGGCTGGTTTGTACGAGGAAGCGGGGCGGTTTATAAACGTAAACAGAGGTTTTGGCTACCATGCATTTCCTGGTAGAGTTGGTATTTGGCCAGAAATTACAGTTATAGAGCTTAAAAAAGCCTGATTATCAGGCTTTTTTAAATATTTTTATAATTATATTTGTGGGGGCATACTTAATTGTTTGCATATTTTTTTTTCTAAAAAAATTTATACCATGGCAAAATTTGGTGAATTAATCAATTCTGAAAAGCCAGTTCTTATAGATTTCTATACAGACCAGGAAGATTCAGAAACTACGATAGAAATACTTAGAAGTGTTGCCGCTGCTTTGGGGAATACAGCCAAGGTAATTAAGATAGATATTAAGAAAAATGAAACGCTCGCAGATGCCCTGTGTGTCAAAGGAAATCGAACTTTTATGATTTACAAAAATGGCGAAATGCAATGGCGCCAAGCAGGTTTTCAAGAGGCCAATACTTTAATTGGCTTGGTAAAAGAATATCTTTAATTTTTTTAGAAGCTATTTCCTGCTTTCCACGATATCTTTTTAATTTCTGTTCTCGATTCCACATACAAAAAAGCGTGATGCTCCAACTGACACTTAAAAAGGATGCCGTTTCCATCAGGGCTAGCCGTTCTTGCTAGCTAATTTTTACTGGGAAAATATAAGTAAAGAAGTCTATTTTTTAGGCGCTGCCATGCATGGTAAGCGTTACATCTCAAACTATATTGCTTTAAAAATAAACCCTTTGTCAGAGAACTCTTTTAAAATTTTGGGCAATACAAACCTTACTTTTTCAGAAGCTTTTACACTGTCATGAAGCACAATAATACTTCCGTTTTTTGTGTTTTCTACAATATTTTGTAAACATTTTTCATTAGAAATAGCCCTGTCAAAATCTGCAGATAAAACATCCCACATAATTATTTTATACCCTTTTCTATTTAATTCTTTTGCTTGAGAGCGCTTAATTTTACCATAAGGAGGACGAAATAATTTTGCTTCTTGCTGCTTAGGCCTCGCTTCTTTAACCTTTTCTAAAGTGTTTAAAATAGTATGCTCACATGCTAACACATTGTCAATATAATGTGTCTTTTTAGTCTTCCAACCATTCAAATGCTGCTGCGTATGATTCCCAATAGTATGTTTGTCAAGAAGAATTCTTTTAAAAATATCAGGATGATTTTGGATGTTTTTTCCAAGACAAAAAAAAGTAACTTTTGCATTGTATTTTTTTAATTCGTCTAAAACAAAATTAGTTATTTCTGGAGTTGGACCATCATCAAAAGTGAGGTAGATTGCTTTTGTATCCAAAGAAAAACGCCAAATATATGTAGCGAAAAATCGCATTACAATACTTGGCGTTTTTGAAAAATAAAATTTCACTAAGGTTGCTATTTTTTTAGTTATTCATCTCCTATTAAATATTCGAATAGTTTCACGGTATCCATAAATTTTGTTTGAATTTTAGAAACATAATCTTTGTCTTTACTGCCCCGTTCAACTTGGTCTATTAAGTTTTTAAACATGTATAAAGAAGTGTCAATTTCATCAAAAATAAGATCGCTGTCCGTTTTATCAAAAGTACTTAACCAAGTTAACTTCTCTACAATTATAAGAACTAAAGTATCTGCGGCTTGTTTGGCTTTTTCGTTTTCATTTAAATTAAAATACATTTCAGGATAGCCTAAAGACAAGCTATAATGGCCAAATTTTTCTATTGGCAATTTGTCTAAAGATAAATCTAAAACTTCAACAGCTTTTATGGTATCGCCCTCTTCTGCAAAAGCATCAGACAAACGCAATAAGCTATTTCTTAAAGAAATGGCATTTCTTCTTGTTTGTTCATCTAAGTAAATTTCACCATTGTTTATGTTTTTCCATTCTAATTTTTGAATGTTTGCATACATTTTTTCAGGATCGATTCTACCAATATCTAATAAATTAATTTCACGTTTTCTACCACCTTCATCAATATATGCTGCGGGTGTTTTTATGGGTACTAACTTAAAAGCCAAACCGTCTAATTGTAAGTAGTCTTTCAACCAAATATATTCTTCATCTGCATTGGCACCACCTGTAAAGTAAATAGGACGTTTCCAGTCATTATTTGCTAGAATATCAAGCATTAAAATTCGGTTTTTTGTAATCCCTCGATTATCAATAGTAATGTCTATAAAATCTACAATTTTAGCTGCATCTTTTTGAGCAACTACGCCATTTTTTAAAACATTTTTTTTGTTAACAGGAATTCGAATGCGATTTGTTGGATAAAATTTCTCTCTAATATCATTCTCTTCATCAATATAGTACGTGGCATCACTATCAGAAGAAATCCAACGCATAAAGTCTTTAATTGCAATCACAGAATCTTTGTATCTTGGGTGTTCTATGTGGTATGCAATGTCTAAACTTCCGTATTTATATTGGTCGTGCTTTAATTGAGACGGAATAGGAGGAGCATCATAGGTTGCACGCTTCATTTGGTCTATGTACCAATCTGTAGCAAATAAACTAGTATTAACAAGTTTTAAATCGGTTCTAATACCTTCTACCTCTTGCATGTACCAGAGCGGAAACGTGTCATTGTCTCCAATTGTAAACATAATGGCATTTTTATCTGCACTTTCTAAATATGCTTGGGCATTTAAACGGGTTGTATATCTACCTGATCGGTCATGATCATCCCAATTTTGAGAGGCCATAAGTGTTGGAACTGCTACTAAAGAAATAGCAGAAATGGCAATAGCAATTATTTTTTTATTGGCAAAGCGCTTCAAATACTCATAAAGTGCTAAGACTCCAAAACCAATCCAGATGGCAAAAATGTAGAAACTACCTACCACTGCATAATCTCTTTCTCTTGGTTCAAAAGGCCTCGGGTTTGTGTAAAAAATAATTGCAAAACCTGTAAATGCAAAAAATAATAAAAGGGTAAAGAAGTTTCTTTTATCCCATTTTATTTGAAAAAACAAACCAATTAGTCCTAGAATTAGGGGTAAAAAGTAGTATGTATTCCGTCCTTTATTTTCTAAAACTTGTGTTGGCAGTTGTTTTTGAGAACCAAGTCTCGCTTCATCTATGGCGTCAATTCCGCTAATCCAATTTCCATTAAAAATACCTAATCGGCCTTGAATATCATTTTGTCTTCCTGCAAAATTCCACATAAAATAACGACCATACATATACCCAAATTGATAGCTAAACATAAATTGTAGGTTTTCGCCAAAAGTGGGTCTTCTTTTACTATTTGGTGGAATACCAGCAATGCTTTTATACATTTTTTCTGAGGCTGGATTTACCATTCTTGGTATAAATCCCTTGTGCTTATCCGCATAATTGGGAATTACATTTTTGTATTTATTTACAATAATGTACTGCCCGTTTTTCTGCTCGTATTTAGGCTTGTCGTCCTTAAATGGTTGGCTTTCATTTTGTGTTCTCTGAAAAGTGTTTGAGTAATACGTGTCATAAAAAACATTGGCATCTCCATATTGTTCTCGCTCATAATAGGCTAATAACTCTCTTGCACTCGAAGGATTATTTTCATTAATGGTAGTATTTGCATTGGCTCTAATTGGCAACATCATCCAAGAAGAAAAACCAATCATAATAAAAAGGATCGATAAAATTAGGGTGTTTGTATGTACTTTATTGTTTTTTCGAGTGTATTTTAGTCCGAAGATAAAAAGCGCTACTAAAATTAGCGCAGCAATAATACTTCCGGAGTTAAAAGGTAAACCAACGGTATTGATAAAAAATAATTCTGAAGCACTAAAGAACTTTAAGGTAAAAGGAAACAAAAATTTAAATACAAAAGCCAATACTAAAACAGCTAAAATGGTTGCAATAGTAGTTGTTTTTAAGTTCACGTTTTTATATGTTTTAAAAAAGTAGAGCATTACAATTGCAGGAATTACCAATAAAGAAAGTATGTGAACACCAAAAGAAAGCCCAACTACAAAACTGATTAATACCAACCATTTATTTCCCCTAGGAGTGTGTAATTCACTTTCCCATTTTAAGCCGAGCCAAAATAAAATGGCCATTAAAAAAGATGACATCGCATATACTTCACCTTCTACAGCACTAAACCAAAAACTGTCTGAAAATGTATACGCTAAAGAACCAACAAGGCTGCTTCCTAAAATAGCAATATAACTTCCATCAGTCATTTTACCCGTTTTTAAGGATAATTTTTCACCTAAGTTTGTAATAGTCCAAAACATAAATAAAATGGTAAATGCACTTGCCAAAGCAGACATAAAATTCACCATTTTGCCAATCTCTGAACTGTCAGACGTAAACATTGCAAAAAATGCACCTAACATTTGAAATAAAGGAGCTCCCGGTGGATGCCCAACTTCAAGCTTTACTGAGGTTGCAATATATTCTCCAACATCCCAAGCACTAACGGTTGGTTCTATGGTTAAAGAATACGTTATTAGAGCAATTATAAATGTGAGCCATCCTAAAAGAATGTTCCATTTTTTAAATTTTGCAGTTTTCATAAGAATTACAATAAAATGTGTGTGCGAATTTAACAATAAATATGAATAAATTGCTTGTTAAGTCCTGGAATTACTTGGAGAAAATGGCATAAGAAGATGTTAAATAAAAAATATATTTAAAAATGTTTGTAGAATTAAAAGAATAGATTAAATTTGCATCCGCTAAGCAGCATTGGCCTATGGTGTAATTGGTAACACACCGGTTTTTGGTACCGACATTCAAGGTTCGAGTCCTTGTAGGCCAACAAGTTAGTTCTTAAATCCCTTTAAACATCAATGTTTAAAGGGATTTTTTTTGGGTAGTAAGAATGCAGTACTCTAAACAGAAAAGAACCTGACCAGGTTCTTTTCTGTTTTCTTTATGTAAGATGCATCTCTTTTTTACCTTATCGATGCAGAAGAACGCTATTTAGAAAAAAGTGTTCAGTACTTGTTTGATGTTTTGTCAATGCAGTGAATCACCTATGTGCGCAATTAACATATTTATTATGCGGACACTATTTTTTTATTAGACGTAATAATTATTAAAGAGAAGTTGTAAATGAACCCCTATTTTTTTGTGTGAAATAAACTTTATTTTTTTCAAATTTTTTAATGACTTCTTTTTTAATCTTTTAGCACCTATTAATACGTACATTAACAAAACGCATCTACAACGTATTCCAGTTTTTTATGCGATGGCCCCAAACGGCAAATAATAAAATAATTACATAACACGGAATTAAAACCCAGTAACTATTTGTAGAAGCGCTTGACAACGCAGCGATCTCTTGCAATCCATTGGCAATCAATTCTTCTTTAGCTGCATCTACAATTCTACCATACAAGAGTGGAATGATAGCTCCCCCAGAAATTGCCATGATTAAGAGTGCAGATCCTGTTTTGGTAAACTTGCCTAAGCCTTCTAAAGTCAAAGGCCAAATTGCAGGCCAAACCAAGGCATTTGCAATTCCTAAAGCCGCTACAAATAAAACAGAAACAAGCCCTGTTGTGTTTACAATGCAAAAACTAAAAAGAATTCCTAAAAGAGCACTTGCAATTAAAGCTGTTTTTTGTTGGACGTATTTCGGAATTAAAAAGACACCTGCAGCATAGGTTGCAACCATTGCCAATAAGGTGTACGTGGTAAAGTATTTCGCTTCTTCACCTGTAAAACCGAGTGAAATTCCATAGGCAATAATTGTATCTCCCGCAATTACTTCTGCACCTACATATACAAACAACGCCAAAACACCTAACCATAAATTAGGAAATTGGAAAATACTTGTTTTCGCAGTTGCGCCAGCTGCTACTTCTTTATTTTCAGCTGCTTCAACCGGTGGTAGAGGAGCCTTTCTTATTAAAATACCCAATACAAATAGCACAATTGCCATGATAAGATAGGGCATAAAAACACTGTCTGCCATGGTATCTAATAAGCTGTTTTTTTCCTCTAAAGTTGCGCCATTTAATTTTTCTTTGGTTTTATCAATTCCTGATAATAACAATGCCCCAAAAATTAAAGAACCTAAAGCACCCGCAATTTTATTGGCAATTCCCATGATAGCAATGCGCTTTGCACCACTTTCAATAGGTCCTAAAATAGTAATGTATGGGTTTGCAGCTGTTTGTAAAATAGTCATTCCAATTCCTTGAATGAAAATACCCGTTAGAAAAACCCAATAGGTTCTTGCTTCTGCGGCAGGAATAAAAACCAAAGCTCCAATAGCCATAATAAGGAGTCCTAAAGACATTCCTTTTTTGTAGCCAATTTTATTTAAAATATAAGAAGCTGGCAATGCCATTACTACAAATGAAATATAAGAGGCAGACGCAACTAAATAAGATTGTGCATCTGTAAGTTCATTGATGGTTTTCATAAACGGAATCAATGCCCCATTTATCCAAGTGACAAAGCCAAAAATGAAAAACAAACTTGCAATGATTACAATTGCTGTGGTATTATTTTTTTGTTGCATGCTGTATGTTTTAGTTTAGTACCGCTAAAACTACATTCTTTATTCGTAAAAAAAAGGATTTTAAAATTTAAATTTATAAAAGTGTAGCTCCGTGTTATTTCATCAGAAAATCTTTTAAATCTTTATAGCTAGTTACTTTTATCGCCACTTTTTTATTGTTGATGACTTTCTGAATTTGTGCTGGAATTTCTACTTTAACCGGCAATGTTTCTTCAACAACATCTAAAAATTTTACGGGATGCGCAGTTTCAAGAAAAATACCAAATTCATTTTCTTTTAAGCCATATTTTTTTAAACCTAAGTATCCAACAGCTCCGTGTGGTTCTGCTACATAACCAGAATTTTTATAAATTAATTGCATGGTTTCGCGGGTTTCATCATCTGAAAAACTATAGGAAGAAAACGCGCTTTTAAGAGCTTTTAAATCGTTGTTGAATAATTCTTGAATCCTGATAAAATTACTAGGATTTCCAACATCCATGGCGTTAGAAATAGTTGCTTTAGAAGGTTTTGGATCATATTCACCAGCAACCAAATATTTAGGAACGGTATCATTTATATTGGTAGAAGCCACAAAGTGTTTAATTGGTAAACCCAATTTTTGAGCCATAATTCCTGCACATATATTCCCAAAATTTCCACTTGGTACAGAAAACACAAGGTCTTTATTTTTTTTGTGCAATGCTTTATAAGCAAAGAAAAAATAGAACATTTGTGGCAACCATCGTGCAATATTTATTGAGTTTGCAGAGGTTAGTTTTTTGGTGATTTCAGTATCTAAAAAAGCAGTTTTCACCATCTCTTGGCAATCATCAAAAACACCGTCAACTTCTAAGGCTGTAATGTTTTGTCCTAAAGTTGTCAATTGTTTTTCTTGAACATCACTTACTTTTCCTGAAGGATATAAAATCACAACATTTACTCCTTTGGCTCCTAAAAATCCGTTGGCAACTGCGCCACCTGTATCTCCAGAAGTGGCAACTAAAACTGTAATTTCCTCTGTATTTCCTTGATTAAAATATTCTAAACATTGGGCCATGAATTTGGCGCCAACATCTTTAAAAGCCATTGTGGGGCCATGAAACAACTCTAAAGAAGCAATATTAGCATCAATTTCTACCAGAGGAAAATCGAAAGAAACTGTTTCTTTAATAATTTCTTTTAGTTTTTCAGTGGGAATTTCATCACCTACAAACTGCTGTATTGCTTCGTAGGCAATTTCGTGATCTGTATACTCAGAAATATTGGCAATAAATTCTTTAGAAAGTGGTGTAATGTTTTCTGGAAAATAGATTCCTCTATCTTTTGCAAGACCTTGTACAACTGCATTTTTAAAAGTTGATATTGGCGATTTGTGATGTAAACTGTAATACTGCATTATTTTTGTTTTTGGTACTCGATATCATTTTTTATGCCTTAAAAAGCAATCAAACTAACAGATGTGCTGTCACATCGAGTACATTTAATTTTTTATTAAATTTGTAGCGAGACGTGCTTATATAATTTTTATTCCTTCTGGATTTACTTTTGAAATAAACATTTCAAAATCAATCCCTGTATTTTTATAATTTTCTTGAATACTTTGATAGACGTTCTCCGCTACATCGTCACCTTTACAGAGCGCAAAAATTGTGGGTCCAGAACCACTAATTCCAGCACCTAAAGCGTCTGCTTTCAAGGCACTATTTTTTACCTCGTCAAAAAATGGAATTAAAGTTTTACGAGCAGGCTCTGCAACAACATCTACTAATGAATTACTAATGAGTTTGTAATTGTCTGTGTACAAACCACTAATTAAACCACCCACATTTGCCCATTGTGTAACGGCATCTTTTAATGCTATTTTTATTGGTAAAACATCTCTAGCATCTTTTGTTTTTATAGCTATTTGTGGATGAATAGCCACAACCCTTAATTCACTAGGAACTGGTAATTTTATAATTTCTAAAGGTTCGTAACTTCTAACCAACACAAAACCACCATAAATTGCTGCAGCCACATTGTCTGCAATTTGGGTTCCACAGGCAACTTCTTCACCGAACATTGCAAATTTAGTAAGCTCTAAATTAGAATAGATATTTCCTAATAATTGGTTTGCACCAAAGGCAGCACCGGCTGCGCTTGCCGCAGAACTTCCCAAGCCACTTCCAGGAGAAAAACCTTTGTGAATGGTAAGGGCAATTCCGAAAGTTGCATTGCTTGCAAGTAGGATTTTTTTAACAACGGCACTTGCTGCATTTTCATCAATATCATAGGTTAAATCTGCGCCCGTAATATTGCTTATTTTAACGCCCTTTTCAATTGTTTTTGTAAATGTCATTTCATCTCCAACGGCATCCACCGCAAAACCTAAAGAATCAAAACCACATGAAACATTGGCAACAGTTGCAGGGACAAAGATTTTAAGATAGTTCATGTTTTAAAACTTATTTATTTGCAATTCTAATTACATCTGCAAAGATACCTGAAGCAGTAACATCTGCACCAGCGCCAGCACCTTTTATAATTAAAGGATTTTCTGGATATCTGTTTGTGAAAAATAAGACAATATTGTCACTTCCTTCTAAATTATAAAAAGGATGCTCTGGAGCAATGTGTTGCAACCCAACACTTGCTTTTCCATCAATAAATTCTGCCACATATTTTAAACGACAGCCTTTCTCTTTTGCCTCTTTATAGATTTTTTGAAAATGTACTTCATTTTTTGTTAATGAAGCATAAAAATCTTTATTGTTATTTGTTATTAAACTGTTTGCAGGTAAAAAAGAATTGTTAGAAATGGCATCTAATTCTAATTGAAAGCCACTCTCTCTAGCTAAAATTAAAATTTTTCGAGCAACATCTACACCGCTTAAATCAATTGTAGGATCTGGTTCTGTATATCCTTCTTTTTGCGCTGCTGCAACCACATCATGAAATGTTGAATTTTCGTTAAAATTATTAAAAACATAATTTAAACTTCCAGATAATACAGCTTGAATTTTTTGAACTCTATCACCAGAATTGATTAAATTTTTAAGGGTATCTATAATTGGTAAACCTGCACCAACATTGGTTTCAAATAAAAATGAAGCGTGGTATTTTTTAGAAACTTCTTTTAAAGTCTTGTAATTATGAAAGCTAGAAGCGCATGCAATTTTATTACAAGTTACTACAGAAATACTTTCACGCAGGTATTTTTCATACACTTCAGAAACTTGCTGATTTGCCGTGTTGTCTATAAAAACACTATTTCTATTATTACATTCCTTTACTTTTTCACGAAAGAGCTCTAAACTTGTAGGTGCGCCATTTTCTAAGTTTTCTTTCCAGGTTTTTAGGTTGATGCCACTGCTGTCAAAAAACATTTTTCTAGAATTGGAGATTCCAATAACCCTAATATTTAGTTTTAGGTTTTCTTTTAAGAATTCTTTTTGTTGGTGCACTTGTGCTAAAAAACGTTCGCCAACAGCACCAACTCCTGTTACAAACAAGTTTAACTGCTTTATTCTTTCTTCAAAAAATTGTTCGTGTAAAATATTTAACGCTTTTTTCGCATCTCTTTTATTGATAACCGCAGAAATGTTTTTTTCCGAAGCACCCTGGGCAATGGCTCTAATGTTTACATTATTTCTGCCTAATGCACTAAACATTTGTCCGCTTAAACCTTGGTGGTTTTTCATACTTTCACCCACCACAGCAATAATTGCCAAATCATTTTCCAGATTAATTGGTTTTATTTTTTTTCTTTCTATTTCTAGACTAAAAGTCTCGTCTAAAAGTTCTTTCGCCTTTTTGGCATCATCTTCATAAACACCTACACAAATGGAGTGTTCAGAGGATGCTTGTGTTATAAAAACAACATTAATTTTTTGCAGTGATAGTGTTTCAAACAAACGCTTAGAAAACCCAGGGATACCAATCATTCCTCCACCTTCTAAAGTAATTAAACTAATAGCTTCTATATGTGAAATCCCTTTTACTTCATTTCCATTTTCAGGGTCTTTACAAATTAAGGTTCCTAATTTTTCTGGATGAAACGTGTTTTTAATTCGAATTGGAATTTCTTTTCTTAAGGCAGGTTGAATGGTTGGTGGATACAATACTTTTGCACCAAAATGAGACAACTCCATAGCTTCTTCGTAAGAGATTTCTGAGATTGGATATGCTTGCTTAACAATGCTAGGATTTGCAGTAAACATTCCAGGCACATCTGTCCATATTTGCAATTCTTCTGCGTTTAAAGCTGCCGCATAAATGGAAGCAGAAAAGTCAGAACCACCTCTACCTAATGTAGTTATTTCTCCTGAAGTATTGGAAGAAATGAAGCCCGCTAAGACAGTTACCTGATGTTTGTTTTCTTTAAAAAAAGAGTTTATTTTTTCGTTGGTAATTTTAAAATTTATCTGCGCGTTTAAATAGTCATTATTAGTAATTATAAGGTCTCTACTCTCCTTGTGAGTTGCATCAAAGAACTCTTTTGCAGCATTTGCAATGATATAGGAAGACAATCTTTCACCAAAACTACACACTTTTGCGATCGTTTTGTTAGACAATTCTTGTAGTAAAAAGATACCTTCATAAATAGAGGCTAATCGGTCAAATAAATAAGTAACTTCATCTGAAACTGCTGCTTTATTTGTTGTAATTAAATCATCAACAATCTGATAATGTATTTTTTTAATAGCTGCTAAAATTTCTTTAGCAATATGTATATCCTGCAATGCACCATTTGATGCTGCTAAGAGTTCATTAGTGGTTTTGCCAAATGCAGAGACTACCACTGTAATTTTTTGTTTTTTAGACGCTTTAGCAACAATAGCTAATACTTTGTGTATATTTTCTGAGTTTGCGACAGATGAACCGCCAAATTTTAATACTCTCATTGGGTATGAATAGTTTACTTAATTTATTTTTTGTGCTGATTGCATTTTGATGTTGTTTGAAACAACATATGACCTAGATAGATATGAATATATAAAACCCTTAGAGGGTGGTGGTTGTAGAAGAAATGCGGGCATTGGTGTCTATAGAACGACCCTCTATAGAAATAGCTTGAATTGTTTTTATGTTTACATTTGATACACGCACGAAACAAAAGTATTGTATATATTTAAAACAGTACGTGCCCGATATAAATTATTTTACTAAATAGGGTGATTAATGCGATTTTGATAAAATAGAGAGGTTAAAAATAAAAATTTAAAACTACTTCGTAAATAATGTTGCTTTTTCTTTAATAATTATTGCAATTGGTTTATTCTGAATTTTACTTTCTAACCAAGACAAAATATCTAAATATAAAAAGGCTCTTTTTTCGTAAGGATGATTCTCAAACTTTTTTAATTTGGTATGAATTTTTTTGAATTCTTTTTTAATTTCATGCGGAAAAACATCACTTAAATCCCGAATAGAGCTTAGAAAAACTTTCTGTACTTCTTGTAGGTTTTCCATTTTTAATAAGAACTTATAAGTGTCTACAAACTGTCTTTCTAAGTCGTAATCTAAACCACATTCATAATGTGCAATCAAATTTAAAATACGAGCAAAACACTGTAAATCCTCTGCAGAGCTTAAGTTTTTAGAACGAATAATTTTTTGTAAATATGCAATACAGAGTTTGTTTTTACCCATTCCAAAGTACAAACAAGCAATCTTGTAGTTTAATAAAATTACATAATGAGTGTCGAGTCTGTTTTTATATTTTTCAATCTTTGCATTAATTACATCCACTAGATATTCTCCTTCTTCAAAAGAACCTTCTAAAAAATGTAAATGTAATTTGTTGGAGTAAAAGTATAAGAAAATAAGCAGTTCTGTGTTTGTGTTTAACGGAATTTCTTTGTTTTCAATTTCTGTTTCAAAAGCGGCTAACGCTGCTTTAAATGTTGAAACTTTTTTGACTAAAAAAGAAGCTTCTAATAAGTAATTTTTAGATTTTAAATAAAAAACTGGATGTAGGTTAATTAATTTAGAACTGTTAAATAAATCAACACATTTACTAGCGTATTTATAGCTCAATAAAAAATCTTGAATTAAAAAACTACGCCATAAATGTGCTTTGTATAGCCATAGTTTCTCTCTAAAGCCTAAAGTTTTAAAGTCATATTTTGGTAGTCTATCATCAAAATAGGTTTCAACAAACTGTACTTCTTTTTCATTTTTTACATAGCCGTTTTGTAATAAGTGGCTGTATAATTGTAAAGATAGATTAGAAAGTTTGCTAGCAATTACATTTTGCTGACTGAGTTCTTTTGCTTGGACAGAAAGTTGATCGGCTCTGTTACTGATACTTCGTGTAATGTATTGTGTTTCTATAACCTTTTCTAGTTCTACAATTTCATAAGCAATGTTTTTTTCTTCATTTTCTAAAGCCATATTCTTGGCTTTTTCTAAGAGTTTTAAACTTTGTTTATACAATCCTTTTTGATATAAGACCGTTGCAAAATCTAATTGTTCCCTAATTTGAATGCGAACATTTTTATGCGCAGGATTGAGGCGAAGACTAATTAATATTTGCTTGTATAAGTGTGCTTTTAAATTAGAAAGCTGCTGTTTAGAGACAATACCACTTCCAATAATAACTTTCTCATCATAAATTTTCAACTTTTCTAAAAACTTAAATAAAGAGAAAAATTTTGCATCAATATTTCCATCTAATCTTCCAACATAAAGATTAAATTGTCTCTTTTCTGACTTTGTTAATGACTTAATAAGTACAAAAAGAGCATCATTTTGTTGACTGGAGGATGTAATGATTTTGCTCATAAGATATTGGTATTCATTTTTTTAAGTGCTACTAGTTTGTTTTAGGAATCGTGTGTAATAGGATGTTCATATATAAAGGGAATATGCAAGATATATATTTGATTTACAATAAGGACAATCTTTACAGAAATTATGCAAGATAATCAAGTACAAATTTTCGACACAACCCTTAGAGATGGAGAGCAAGTTCCTGGGTGTAAGTTAGATACGAAGCAGAAGTTAGTAATTGCAGAGCGTTTAGATTTATTAGGCGTAAATGTAATAGAAGCTGGTTTTCCAGTATCTAGCCCAGGAGACTTTAGATCGGTTTCTGAAATATCTAAAATCATAAAAAATGCAACAGTCTGTGGTTTGACAAGAGCTGTTGAGAATGATATAAAAGTAGCTGCAGAAGCGTTGAAATATGCCAAATATCCGCGAATTCACACGGGGATTGGAACGAGCGATTCTCATATTAAATACAAATTTAATTCTACAAGAGAAAAGGTTATAGAACGCGCTGTGAAAGCAGTCGCATACTCTAAAACATTTGTAGAAGACGTAGAGTTTTATGCAGAAGATGCAGGTAGAACGGACAATGCGTATTTAGCAAGAGTTTGTGAAGAAGTTATCAAGGCAGGTGCAACTGTTTTGAATATTCCAGATACAACGGGGTATTGTTTACCCGAAGAATATGGTGCAAAAATAAAATATTTGCGCGAAAATGTAAGAGGAATAGAAAATGTAATTCTCTCTTGCCACTGTCATAACGATTTAGGAATGGCTACTGCCAATTCAATTGCAGGTGTTGTAAATGGTGCGCGTCAAATTGAATGCACTATAAACGGAATTGGAGAACGTGCAGGAAATACAGCCTTAGAAGAAGTGGTCATGATTTTAAAACAACATCCCTATTTGAATTTAGAAACAAGTATTCATACGCAGCTGCTATACGATACAAGTATTTTAGTTCGCGAAAGTATGGGAATGCCAGTGCAACCAAACAAAGCAATTGTGGGTGCAAATGCATTTGCGCACAGTTCTGGAATTCATCAAGATGGTGTGATAAAAAACAGACAAACTTATGAAATTATGGATCCTGAAGATGTTGGTGTTACAGAAAGTGCCATTGTGTTAACTGCACGAAGCGGTAGAGCAGCATTGGCTTATAGAGCAAAAAAAATTGGATACGAATTAACCAAATTACAGTTAGATATTGCTTATGATGCATTCTTAATCACAGCAGACAGTCAAAAAGAAGTAAAGGATGAAGATATTCATAACATCATGAAAGAAGTTAGTAAATCTTCTAAAATTGCAATTGCATAAAAATTTTAGAGCCTCGTAAAAATGAAATATACAATCGCAGTAATTCCAGGAGATGGCATTGGTCCAGAAGTAATTAACCAAGCAAAAAAAGCGTTAGACGCTATTGCAGAAGTTTACAATCATATTTTTTTATATAAAGAAGCCAAATTAGGGGCATGCGCAATTGATGCCGTTGGAACGCCTTTGCCAGACGAAACGATCACCATATGTAAAGCGGCAGATGCCATTTTATTTGGTGCTATTGGAGACCCTAAATATGACAATGATCCTACTGCTAAAGTAAGACCAGAACAGGGTCTTTTAAAATTAAGACAAAATTTAGATTTGTTCTGTAATGTAAGACCTGTAAAGGCTTATGACAGTTTGATAAAAAACTCTCCTTTAAAAAGAGAAATTATTAAAGGAACAGATATTGTTTTTTTTAGAGAACTAACAGGTGGCATTTATTTCGGAAAGAAAGAATTGAGTGAAGACGGTCTGTCTGCTTTTGATATTTGTTCATATACAGTTGAAGAAATTTCTAGAATTACCCATTTGGCATTTAAAGCATCTCAAAGTAGAAGAAAAAAAGTGACTTTAATTGACAAAGCAAATGTTTTAGAAACATCTCGTTTATGGAGGAAAACAGTTACAGAAATTGCAAAACAATATAAAGATGTTACTTTAGAATATTTATTTGTAGACAATGCAGCGATGCAAATAATTTTAAATCCGAGACAATTTGATGTAATTCTTACTGAAAATTTATTTGGAGATATTATTTCTGACGAGGCTAGCGTTATTGGTGGTTCAATTGGTTTATTAGCCTCTTCTTCACTTGGAAATAAAAATGCATTATTTGAGCCAATTCATGGTTCCTATCCGCAAGCAAAAGGGAAGGATATTGCAAACCCTTTGGCTTCTATTTTGTCTGCAGCCATGTTGTTGGAGCATTTAGGTTTAGATGAGGAAGCGAACGCGATAGAAAGAGCAGTAGAAAAGTCTTTAATTTTAAACATTACAACAGAGGACATAAAGGGTAAAAATAAATATCCTGCAGCGACCTCTAAAGTAGGTGATTTTATTGCAGATTATATCTTAAACCAAGAAGATAGTAATCTAAATTTTATGAATATTCATGCAGGCCAAAGCACTATTATTTAGTATTTAAAAAGAATTAAACCACAATTTTAAATTACTTAGGGTTCAGTGTTTTTTTTCTTTTAAATATGCGCTAAACTTAAAATTTACTATCGGTTTTTATAATAAATTCCCTTTTAAGTGTTAGAATAATTTTGATAAACGTCAATTATTTAGCTGTTTTTATAAATAGTAGCATAAATTTGATTGCAATTAGCTAAAATAGACTCTTGAGTTAAATGAATGTAAATTTCGCACTAAGTGGGCTATTTTTTAATTTTTATATAAAACGAAATTAATCATTTTAACATCAAT
>Ga0307488_10000562_pt1 | contig 30844 bp, 21 predicted proteins | sample SB02metaG_FD_202248 | JGI IMG/M metagenome (GOLD analysis project Ga0307488, IMG submission 202248) | Sea-ice brine microbial communities from Beaufort Sea near Barrow, Alaska, United States - SB 0.2 | ecosystem: Environmental > Aquatic > Marine > Coastal | place: USA: Alaska | collected...
TCGCAAATATCTTCAAGGGTGTGGGGTGCGTTATGTAATGGATTATCTGTAGCATTCCACTCACCTGACTCAACTTTGGCTATTTCTAAGCGAATAGACACCATGGCCTCGATAAAGCGGTCAAGTTCGGCTTTGGCTTCTGATTCTGTAGGTTCGATCATTAACGTGCCTGCTACAGGGAAACTCATAGTAGGCGCGTGGAAACCGTAGTCGTTTAAGCGTTTTGCTACATCGACTTCGGTCACGCCTGAGCTTTCTTTTAGCTGGCGTAAATCAATAATACATTCGTGTGCTACGCGGTTATTGCGGCCACGATATAAAATTGGATAAGAGCCTACTAATTTTTCGGCCACATAATTAGCATTAAGAATGGCGACTTCAGTGGCTTTTTTCAGGCCAGCGCTGCCCATCATTTTAATGTACATGTAACTAATGGGTAAAATGGAAGCGCTTCCCCAAGGTGCCGCTGAAACAGCACCGTGCTCGCGCACTTCGCCATCGCCTGCGTTTTCAATACCTATGATTTTGTGATTAGGTAAAAATGGCGCTAAGTGGGCTTTAACACCTATTGGGCCCATACCTGGACCGCCACCACCATGTGGGATACAAAAGGTTTTGTGTAGGTTTAAGTGCGACACATCCGAGCCAATATAACCCGGTGAAGTCACACCTACTTGGGCGTTCATGTTAGCACCGTCCATATACACCTGACCGCCAAATTCGTGCACTATGTCACACATTTCGCGCACAGTTTCTTCGTATACACCGTGGGTAGATGGGTAGGTGATCATGGCACATGACAGGTTATCGGCCACTTCTGCGGCCTTAGTGCGTAAATCGACTAGGTCGACGTTGCCGTCTTTATCGCAATTTACGACGACCACTTTCATACTCACCATTTGCGCTGACGCTGGGTTTGTACCGTGGGCAGAACTTGGGATTAAGCAGATATTACGATGCCCTTCTCCCCTGCTCTCATGATATTTCTTAATAGTGATCAAACCTGCATATTCACCTTGAGCACCTGAGTTGGGTTGCATAGACAAGGCATCGTAGCCAGTAATGTCGATGAGCCATTCACTCAGCTCATCCAGCATTTGTGTGTAACCTTGTGCTTGCTCAATAGGTGAGAATGGGTGTAGTTGACCAAACTCAGGCCATGTCACGGGGATCATCTCAGCGGTGGCGTTGAGTTTCATGGTGCAAGAGCCTAACGAAATCATCGAGTGATTTAAGGCTAAGTCTTTGTCTTCTAGTGATTTGATATAACGCAGCATTTCAGTTTCAGAATGATAACTGTTAAATACTGGATGAGTTAAGAAATCGGATGTTCTGGCTAACTCTTCTGGGATTGAATCACTGCCGTTATCGGTAATAACTTTATCAAAGGCATTGATATCTAGTTCAACATTAGCACCAACAAACGCTTGATATACGGCCTGCAAGTCATCACGTGAAGTTGTTTCATCGATACTTATGCCTAACGAACCATCGACGTCGGTACGCAAGTTAAGGTTGTTGGCTAAAGCGGCATCAATTATCTGTTGTTTGTTGCTGCTCACATTAACCGTTAACGTGTCGAACCAAGTGCTATTTGCTAACTCAAAACCTGCTTTGACTAAACCAGCAGCAAGAATGTCTGCAAAACGGTGGATACGTGAAGCAATGGTTTTTAAGCCTTGAGGGCCATGATAAACCGCATAAAAAGACGCCATATTAGCTAACAATACTTGTGCGGTACAGATGTTCGAGTTAGCTTTTTCGCGGCGAATATGTTGTTCACGAGTTTGCAGTGCCATACGTAAAGCGGGTTTACCACGGGTATCTTTAGACACACCGATGATACGCCCTGGCAATGAACGCTTGTAACTGTCACGGGTGGCAAAAAACGCAGCATGAGGGCCACCGTAACCCATAGGTACACCAAAACGTTGGGCGCTGCCTAGTACTACATCCGCGCCCATTTCACCGGGTGGTTTTAGTAAAATCAAGCTAAGTAGATCAGATGCCACTGCTACTATGCCTTTATTGGCTTGCACGGCAGCAATGATATCTGCGATATCATTTACTGCGCCCGATGTACCAGGATATTGTAATAGTGCGCCAAACACATCGTGCTGACTGGCGTCTTGAGCTTTACCAACAACGATGTCAAAACCAAACATATCTGCGCGAGTTTGCACTACATCTAATGTTTGTGGGTGCACATCGTCTGCCACAAAAAAGATATTTGCATTGCGATTTTTAGAGACGCGTTTAGCCAATCCCATGGCTTCAGCTGCCGCAGTGGCTTCGTCTAACAATGAAGCTGATGCTAGTTCCATACCAGTAAGGTCAATTGTCGCTTGCTGAAAATTAAGTAGGGCTTCTAGTCTGCCTTGAGCAATTTCTGGTTGGTAAGGCGTATAAGCGGTGTACCAACCTGGATTTTCTAATACGTTTCTCTTTATCACATTAGGAGTGAGTGTATCGTAATAGCCCATGCCTATAAAAGAACGCATGACTTTGTTTTTGCTAGCCACTGTTTTTAAGTAAGCCAAGGCGTCAGCTTCTGTTTGTGCTTCGCCCACTTTCAACGGTTGAGGTAAACGTATGCCTTCAGGCACAGTTTGTTGCATTAAATCATCTAACGACTCTGCACCAATTGAAGCAAGCATTTCTGCCATTTCTGCTTCACTGGGACCAATATGACGACGAACAAAGTCCTGCTTTTGTTCAAGCTCTGATAATGAAAAATGCGATAATGACATAGCTTGCTAGGATTCCTGATGTGAACAATAAGTGATGACAAAGAATGCGAGCAAAATACGATGCGCACACACTTTTTTACAATCATGTTTAAAACGGTTTGAGGACTTGATAGCCCTCCCTTATGAGTAGACTTTACTCATTTTCGATGTTGCCTTCATATGCTTCGGCATCAAACAAGCCTTCCACTTCCTTTGGATCTTCTGCTCTGATCTTAAATAACCAACCCTCACCATATGGGTCAGAGTTGACTAGCTCTGGGGCGTCTTCTAGGTCTGCGTTGACTTCTAGAATTTCACCGCTGATGGGTGCATACACATCAGATGCGGCTTTAACTGACTCTGCAACAGCAATGTCGTCGCCAGTGCCAACTTGAGCACCAACATCCGGTAATTCTACAAACACCATATCGCCTAATAATTGTTGGGCATGGTCGCTGATACCGATAGTAAACACACCGCCACCTTCAGGGCGCACCCATTCGTGAGTTGAAGCGTAACGTAAATCTGCTGGAATATTGCTCATGTTTGTTCCTAATAATTATTTTGTTAATCTTAAATGTTTATTCTGTCGCCTACAAAACACTTTTGCCATTTCTAACAAAGCTAGGTTTGACCACGTTTACTGTAACCCACTTTTTGCGTATTTCAACTTCAGCGCTATCGCCAACGGTTGAAGGCACACGTGCCATAGCGATACTATGACCTAAAGTAGGTGAAAATGTACCTGAAGTAATGATGCCTTCACCGCCGCTAACTTTCACTTTTTGACCCGCGCGTAATACACCCTTTTCGGTCATCACTAAGCCAACTAGCTTGTCTGTGCCTGCTGTTTTTTGCTGATCTAGCGCTTCACGGCCAACAAATTTTCTATCACTGGGTTCCCATGTAATAGTCCAAGCCATATTAGCCGCCAAGGGTGAGATAGTCTCATCCATATCTTGGCTATACAAATTCATGCCAGCTTCTAAACGAAGCGTATCCCTAGCACCTAAACCACAAGGTACCACGCCTACATCTAGCAATTTTTGCCAGAAGTCTGCAGCATCAGCAACAGGAACTATAATTTCGTAACCCGCTTCACCTGTATATCCAGTGGTGGCAATAAATAAATCTTCTGCCTGCACACCAAAAAAGGCCTTCATGCCTTCTACCGCTTCTTTTTGCGCGGCAGAAAATAACTGAGCAGCCTTGCTTTTAGCATTAGGGCCTTGTACGGCAATCATTGCGAACTCTTGACGTTCGGTGATGGTAACGTCAAATGAGCTGGCTTGTAGTAGCAACCAATCCATATCTTTTTCGCGAGTGGCAGAATTCACCACTAAGCGGTAATTGGTTTTGTCGAAATAATAAACGATCAGATCATCTACTACGCCACCCGCTTCATTCAGCATACCGCTATACAACGCTTTGCCTTTATCTTGAAGTTTAACCACGTCGTTGGCCAATAAGTAACGTAGATATGCCTGAGCATCGTTACCTGTTACATCCACTATGGTCATGTGCGATACATCAAACATGCCCGCGTCTTTGCGAACTGCATGATGCTCTTCTATCTGTGAGCCATAATTGATGGGCATTTCCCAACCGTGAAAATCGACCATTTTGGCCCCAGATTCCAAATGTTTGGTATGTAAAACAGTTTTATTAGGCATAGAATAATGTGTCAGTGGCTAAACAATGTTCGAATTATAGTGACAGCCATGTTGTACAACAAATTGAAATATTTAATGTTTACATTTACATTTCTTATGAATAATCGAATAATCATTTAAAAGTCTTATTTAATAAGCTTGTTTACAACGACTTATCCCACATTCAGGAAACTAAGATTAGATAAAATGAAACAACTCTCTCTGGATAACCTGCGCACATTTGTCACTGTTGTCGATTTAGGTGGCTATGCAAAAGCAGGCGAAAAACTCGGTCTTTCTCAACCTGCAGTCAGTCTGCAAATGAAACGCTTAGAGCAACAATTGTCGAAACGTCTTTTTACCAAACAAGGGCAAAGACAGGTCGTTAATCAAGCTGGTTTAAGTGTATACAAAATAGCACTCACTATGCTGGATTTAAACGATGGTATTTTTCGCCAATTTCAACCAACGTCATTAAAAGGCAGACTACGACTGGGTATTCCTAGTGAATTTGCCACCACCTTACTACCCAGCATTATTGGAGAGTTTGGACAGTTATATCCTGATGTATCGCTGGAAGTCACCTCTGCGTTGAGTAAATCCTTACTTGAGGATGAGGCGCTAAGTGGTTTTGACCTTGTGATGGCACTCGTCGACCCTGCCACTGAAGTCGACGGAAAAGTATTACTGATAGATGAGTTAGTGTGGGTAGGCGATCGAAGCTTAGCGATCCCACAAGCAACATTATCGTTAGTGTTAGCGCCAGATGGTTGTGTGTATAGAAGTCGCGTCATCAGCAAATTAAAGCAGCAAACCCGGCAGTGGCGAATTAGTTATACCAACGCAGACCTAAGCGGCATCACAGCCGCCATTAAGCAAGGGTTAGGAATTAGCGCTTTGGCCAAAAGCAGTGTACCCGAACAACTAGATATTATTCGGCATCATCATCTGCCAGAGTTAGGCACTATCAAGATATGTTTATTAAGTGGAAAGTCACAGCATCCGCAAGCTAGCGGTAAATTAGCAGAATTTATTCAGTCAAGATTAGCGCAGTCTAACTGATTTAGTATTTAACAATACCTACGGTTTTTTATCATGCTTACTGGTTAAATGACTTGCTTTACTACAATGAAGGCCACACCAATAACCAATAACAACAGAGATAACATTCTTTTGCTGTACTTTCCGTGATAATAAGCTTTACGTCGTTCCTTGAAAACTGGTCCATCAGCAAACAGTTCCGATGTTTGCCTTCTTTCACCAATTAGACGTTTCATTAAACACCCCAAATAGAATATAAACAAATAGGTTAATATTTTTGTACAATTATTGTACGTTCTAACCTTCGGATAAGATCTTAACCTTTTAGTTCAACCAGATTATCGGCTTTTTTAACAAAAACTTAACTTAATTTTATTTGCGATTGTTTATGTTCAGAAAAATCTTTATCTAATCATCAGACTTCAAACGCACATACGTTTTATACTTTTTTTGTAATAAACGGTCGATATAGCGTGTGAGTTTAATTTTTTGACTGATAGCGTTATCCAAAGCGTCAACTAATTCAGTAAGCATGGTTTTATAGTACTCTACGTCTTTTATTTGCCCGTCTTCGGTAGGCGCATCTAAAATACCTTTAGGCTTGGTTTGAGCTTGTTGTTCAGGCAGAAACATTTCTTCTGATACTTCTTTGATGACGTTTTCAACCGCTTCTTCGTCCAAGGTTTCTAGCTCTTCTAGAAAACCAAAAAGTAAGATCCTGTCCATCAACGTATTGATTTTTCTTGGAATGCCATGAGTGAACTGAAATATTCGATCATATGCACCAGCTGAAAACAACGCTCTACCATCCCAACCTGCATGTTGCATCCGGTATTCAATATACGCTTGGCACTCTGTATCGGTTAATGGCGCTAAATGGCATGACGCCACAATACGTTGTCTAAACTGCTCCATGTTAGGCGCACGTAAAATAGGTTGTAACTCTTCTTGTCCAAGCAAGAAGCTCTGTAACAAGGGTTTCCCAGCAGCTTGAAAGTTAGACAACATCCGCAATTCTTCGATCGTTTCTAAAGGCAAGTTTTGTGCCTCATCAACCAGTAACAAGGCTCGTTTGCCTTGTTTGTGCAAATTCATTAAAAATGCTTCAAGATCATTCAAAATGTCAGACTTAGTACTGCCTTTAACTGACACATTAAATTTGCTGGCCACCATTTTTACCAATTCATCTGGTGACAATTTTGGCGTGACTATTTGTGCAGCCACGATATCTTGCTGCATGTTGTCTAATAAACTGTTCGCGATGGTCGTTTTACCGGTACCAATTCCGCCAGTGATGACAATAAAACCTTCAGCTTGAGATAACCCGTATTGCAAATAAGACATGGCACGATTATGCCATTTACTGCCAAAAAAGAAGCTAGGATCGGGGGTCAGTTGAAAGGGCTTAGAGGTCAGGCCGTAATAATTTTCATACATAATTTAAAACCACTTGTTCCGCAAAAAAGAAAAGGAAAAGTCATATGGCTAGCTTAAGCCATCTGCCTAAGGCTTAGCAATCAAATACCACAATTACCTTTGAATAGGCTGTGACTTTTAAAGGTTGCTAGCGTTGTTACAAGAGCCAGTCAGATGACATGATAATAAATAGAAAAAAAATGACACATACAGCCAGCAACCACAAACATATGCCAAATTGCATGGGTGAACTGAATTTTTTTAGCGACGTAAAACAGCACCCCGACCGTGTAACAGAGGCCGCCTGCAAATAATAACCATAATCCATGAGTTGATAAGGCGTTATACAACGGATAAATAAAGAAGATAGCTATCCAGCCCATTAACAAATACGTAATAACCGATAATTTCGGAAACCGTTGGTTTGCGAAAATTTTGCAGGTTATACCTACTAACGCAATCGACCAGACTATTATCATCCCAGTGAGTCCTACCCAACCGCCAATGGCCAAAACCATGAATGGTGTGTAAGTACCCGCTATCAACAAGTATATTGCACTGTGGTCTATAACCTTAAGAAAGGCTTTTACATTAGGGCTTTTAGCAGAATGATAAAGTGTTGACGATAGAAACATTAAGATCATCGACAAGCCATACACTAAACAAGCAAATTGGCCATATATGCCATCCACTTTCAACAACAAAAATATCAGCCCCACAGTGGCAGCAATCACTCCCACACCATGGCTTATTGCATTTAGTTGCTCTTCAAGTGGGGAATAATTGTTTGAGATAACGCTGGTCTGATTCATTAATTGGGTCGTGATAAAAACAGGTTTTCATCATATATTTTGAGCGTACAGTTGTACACTCAAATATGTATTCTAATTAAAACCCATTACCGAGTAGACTTAGGCCCTGAATGTTATTGCGTTTTGGATTGGTTATAAGTGAAGTATTGGTACGTGTATATTATCGAAAATAGGCTGGCGCATTATTACACCGGGATTTGTACTGACATTGAACGACGTTTTGTAGAACATCAGTCTAGTGGCCCTAAGTGTGCGAAAGCATTAAAAGGTAAAGGCCCGTTAGTGTTGAAATTTTGGTGTATTGTAGATACGCATTCTGAGGCATTAAAAATCGAAATTTGGATTAAAAAGTTGAGTAAACCCAACAAAATAAAATTGGTCAATAACAGCCTGTGTCATGCACCAATACAAAATATGCTGTTGGATGAGGGTAAATAACATGAAAAAAAATCCGTCTACGCCACTTCCAGAAGAGTTAATCGCACTTGGTAACGAGCGGTGGCAGGTAATGCACTCCCATGAGCAGTTTTCTGCTGATTTTGAAACATTTCAAGAACAGATCAAAATTGCCTTTTCACTAAGCGAGTTTATCTTTGATAAATGTATTAAGTATCCGTCGTGGTTAACTGAGCTACTCATTGAAAAAATACTGTTTGCTGAACACATCGATTATCAAGAAAGGCTCGCGAATCTATTGGCAGATGTTGATAGTGAAACGGTTTTACAGCAACAACTTAGGCAGTTTAGAAATTTTCATATGTTGAGAATTGCGTGGCGCGACTTGCTTAATATACAATCGATTGAGGACTCATTAGCACAAGTATCTGAACTAGCACGTCAATTGATTACCCAAACTAACAACTGGTTATATCAATCTTTACAGCCGCAGTTTGGCCTGCCTGAAGGAGAGTTTGGGCCGCAACCAATGTTGATTTTGGGTATGGGTAAATTAGGAGGTGCCGAGCTTAATTTTTCTTCTGATATCGATTTGATTTTTACCTACCCTGCAGTGGGAGTTACCACGGGTGGCAAGAAGTCACTCGAAAACCAACAGTTTTTTACTAAACTGGCCCAAAAACTGATTACTGCACTGGACCAAATAACTGCTGATGGCCAAGTGTATAGAGTTGATATGCGCCTAAGACCATTTGGTGACAGTGGCCCACTGGTGATGCATTTTGATGCCATGGAAGATTATTACCAAGAACAAGGCCGAGACTGGGAACGTTATGCGATGCTCAAGGCATCCATCTTGAATCAACCTTGCGACTACACAAAGCAGTTATCCAATATTCTGCAACCTTTTATTTATCGGCGATATTTAGATTTTAGTGCTATTGAGTCGCTGCGCAGTATGAAATCGATGATTGAACAAGAAGTCCGCAGACGTGGCCTAACCAACAATATTAAGTTAGGTGAAGGTGGGATAAGAGAAGCAGAATTTGTGGTGCAAAGTTTGCAACTGATCAACGGTGGACGAGAATCAAGTCTGAAAGTTCAGAGCTTACAATTAGCGCTCGGTGAGCTAGTCAATTTACAGATATTACCCAATCAAAGTGCCCAAGATTTGCAGAATAGTTATTTATGGCTGCGTAAAGTAGAACATTGCCTGCAGCAATTTGCCGACAAACAAACACAAGTATTACCCAACAATAACATTGACCAAAAACGTTTGTTATATGTATTAGGCTTGCACGACTATACCGACTTTATGGATCTGTTAGCTAAGCACTGTACGTTAATCCACCAGCAGTTTTCGTTATTGGTGAAAGAAGATCCCGCACTGCAAGATGATATTGCAGATGAACAGCAACAGGGGGCAAGGGATCTTTGGCAGTTACAACTAGACGCGGCAGAAATACAAAGCATATTAAAACATTGGTATTTAGCAGACGAAGTCAACAATACCCCCCTTTCTATTGCCGAAGATGTGTATCAACAAATCAACACGTTTAAACAAGATTTAACCACCCAGCGCATTGGCCAGCGAGGCCTTACAACACTGAATAATCTAATGCCCGTGATTATCCACAATATTCTTAGCTCCTCAGCTAACGATCATGCTGAGTTGTTCAAGCGTGTATTAAGCGTTTTACATGCTGTATTAGGACGTACCGCTTACCTGCAGTTATTATTTGAAAACCAAGCAGCATTATTCCACTTAGTGAAGTTATGCGCTGCTAGTCCTTGGGTGACGCAACAAATAGCACGTTTTCCGCTGTTGTTAGATGAACTCCTTAATCCCGTTTCACTTTATCAACCCGTGGCCTTAAATCAATATTCGGATGAGCTGCGCCAAGCATTACTGCGGGTAGAGCCAGAAGATTTAGAGTTGCAAATAGAAACCTTGCGTCAATTTAAACTCAGCCAACAATTAAAAATCGCGGCTTCTGACATATCTAATGCCTTGCCAGTGATGCAAGTCAGTGATCATTTAACCTATTTAGCCGAAGCCATTATTGTTCAAGTGGTAGATATCGCATGGCAACAAATAGTGGCTAAAAATGGTGTGCCCGTATGTGAAACTCATGGCCCTAAAAACATTCAAGACAAAGGTTTTGCGGTATTGGGATTTGGCAAACTGGGAGGATGGGAGCTGGGTTACGGCTCAGACTTAGATTTGGTCTTTTTACATAATTGTGACGGTCAACAGCTCACCAATGGCAAAAAACCAATTGGAACTAGCGGCTTCTACATTAAACTTGCGCAGCGGATTTTGCATATATTCACCATCAAAACAGGCTTAGGGCTGCTCTATGATGTAGATATGCGATTACGCCCCTCTGGCAATGCCGGTTTATTGGTGTGTCACGTGAATGGTTTTGCTACCTATGAAACTGAAAACGCTTGGACTTGGGAGCATCAGGCATTAGGTAGAGCACGATTTATAACAGGCTGTGATGAATTGCATAAACGTTTTAGTGCAGTGCGAATAGCCGTGCTTTCAAAACCAAGAGTGTTATTGGAGCTTGCAGATGAAGTGGTGACTATGCGCAAAAAGATGCGAGCCCATTTAGCGAAAGGGAACGCTGAAAACATTGATTTAAAACAGGACGCCGGAGGCATAGCAGATATAGAGTTTATCGTGCAATTTATGTTGCTTGCTCACACCAGTTCTTTTCCAAGCTTAGCCAAATGGACTGATAATGTGAGAATATTAGCTGACTTAGCCAAGTTATCTCTGATTACAAAATCTGAAGCAGATACTCTTAATCAAGCATATTTGCAATATCGCAACTATGCACATCGACTAGCCTTGCAAAATGGCGCATTAGCTACCGTGAATGCATCGCTTGTAGAACTTCAAACCAAGGTGAAGGCTATTTGGCATAAATATTTAATCGATATGCAGCAATAGCCTGACTAAAAATGGGACTTTATTTTCGAGCTTCAGCACATTGTTTTTCTAAATACTCAGATGATTTAGACGTTATGACTAAAGAACGCTGGCGGGGACACATGTATGCTTTGACCTCACCATCAAAGTTGGCATCGATGGCCTTGCCAATTATCTTTAAGCTAGCCAACAGCGAATCATCAAGTTGAAAAGGGTGTTTGACAATAAAGTCTTGATCAAGCTCCCAAATTACCTGCATACCCTCTGATTGAGCATATTCGGTAATGGCACTTCGAAGTGTACTTCCCGCTTTAAAGATGCGATGTTTGTGCTCCCCTACCCATCTTCCTGATACTGGATTTTGTAAGCTTTCCATCTTTTGCAATCGTTCGCCAAGGGGTTTATCGGAGATTTTCACCCCCATCACAAAGTCGCCTAATTCTTCCTCACGAGGATACCGAGATGACAAACGATAATCCGCATAAAAGTCGCTCATATTACTTGCGATAGTTTTTTTACCCGAGTCTCCTTCTGGGCGCACAGCCGACTCATTACTTTTTTGCATAAGCAACACTACAACCGCAATCGCAATGATGATCAGCCCCAGCATTAGATGCTTTAACCAAAATAAAGAATTAGATACCTGTTTATTATTTTTCATTACGCATTGTAACTATTGTTAACCTTATTACTAACTTCAATCGTAAAGCGAGGGATCATCAGCATTAGGTCTGGTTTTAAACCGCTTATGCATCCAAAGATATTGTTCTGGTGCAATCATAATCATCTTTTCAATCGTTTGATTCATACGCGTTACATCGTCTTTATCGTCACCTGAAGGAAAATTCTTTAGTCCGGGTAGTACAATTATTTTGTAGCCTTTAGCGGTTTTAATTGAAACCAAAAAAACGGTCTCACAATTTGCTTGTTTTGCAAATAACAAAGAGCCTGTTGTCGTTGCTACTTCGGGTACAGCAAAAAGTGGCGTAAACTCACATTTTGAACGTCCGTAATCTTGATCCGGCAAATACAAACACAATTCGCCGTCATTTAAAGCGCTGATTAAGCCTCTAACATTTCGCTTGTGTACCATATATTTATTACTACGTTGGCGACCATAGTATTGAATGTATTCCATTAATCTATTGTTGTGTTTGCGGTAAAACACCACTGATGGATACTTAAGACCGGCGATACGGCAAGCAAATTCAAGATTCATATTATGTATTGCATATGCAAGCACACCTTTGCCTTTGGCTAAAATAGCCTCAATATGCTCAAAACCTTCAAACTCAGCCTTCTGGGCAACACGCCATGTTGGCCACCACCATCCCATGCCTGTCTCAAGGATCGCCATACCGGCATTATCTAGGTTAGCGTCTAACATAGTTTGACGCTTTTCTGGGCTTAGCTCCGGAAAAGACAATTCTAAATTACGCTTGGCTACGTTATAACGTTTTTTAGCAATAACTTTGAGTAATTTACCTAATAGCTTTCCGATGTTTTTTTGCACCCGATAAGGTAACCAAGATACGCTATAAAGAATCAGGACACTGATCCAAGTTAACCAATATTTAGGTAAGAAAAACTCTATTTCAAAATCTGGTGCGACTATTTTTTTTACTGACAAATTTATCTCCTACTCATTCATTAGTCTTAGTCTAATACGGAAAGCCAATTGGCAACATGAAAAAAAGTGTTAAGCTCGATTGTCGTCACCACAAAAAAAGCTTTTTCGCAGCAGATTGGAGATGTAATGAAATCTAATAAAACGGCAATTTCAAATGACCTCGTAGTCAAAGAGATTGAGCGATTACAGACTATTTTAGATTCAGTCTCAAGTGTAATACTTGAGATATCTGCAAAGGGCGACATTCTTTATACCAATCAGGCCGCGGTGAAAATGTTTGGTTATTCGCAGGCGGAATTCAAGCAAATGAGTTTCGCTGATTTAGTTCCCGAAAGATATAATCAAGGTCATCAAAAATACCTTAATCCTTTTTTCAATATGAACATTGAGCAATCTATAGTTGAAATTGAAGGTGAAGTTCTGCCTGTATTACATAAAAGTGGCCAAGAATTACTTGTCACTATAGATTTAAAACCATCCGTTATCAGCCTACAAAATTCAGTTATCGCTACCCTAAATGAGTCATCAAAGTTAAAAAATGCGCAAGACCGATTAGATAATAGTAACGAGCGACATAGAGTGGCAAAGGAAGCCGCACAAATAGGTGTATGGGAATTCAACGTAACAACACGCCAACTGATTTGGGACAATCAGATGTTTCTTCTTTATGGCCTAGACCCTAGCACATTTAGTGGAACCCCTTCGGAATGGAAAGACTCGATACACCCAGAAGATAGAGCCAAAGGGTTAGAGATTATTAGGACGGCAATAGAAAAAAAGATAACATTTGATACCACTCTTAGAATAATTACACCAACCAAACAAATACGTTATGTGAAAATTTGCGGACACCCAGTGGTGGATAGCAAGACACAAGTCTGCAAGGTCATTGGCGTAAATTACGAACTGACTGAACACTTTTCTGGCCAAGAAAACCTCAAACAAAGCCTAAAAGAGAATCGGGTGTTTACCAAAGTTGCTGAAGAAACGATTAATGCTGTGGTATTAACGGATGTACAAGGCAAAATCACATGGGTAAATAAGATGTTTACTCGTATCAGTGGTTACCAATTGAATGAAGTTAAAGGTTTTACTCCAGGGTCTATGTTACAAGGCAAAAATACAGACGCCCTTACAATTAAAGAGATGAGTGCGGCGCTTAAGAATGAACAAGAGTTTGATGTAGATATAATAAATTATCATAAAAATGGTCACCCTTACTGGTTGCGAATAAATTGTCAGCCATTACATGAACAAGGTCAGCTCGTCGGGTATATGTCAATTCAAACCGATATCACCGAGATGAAGGTTCTTGAACAAGAGCGCCAATCAGAACGAGAGCTATTAAAGTGGACTGGCGACATGGCAAAACTCGGAGGTTGGCAACTTAATTTACAGACTAATCAGCTTATTTGGTCTGACGTCGTATATAACATCCATGAAATACCTATTGGATCTGAGGTTGATCTAGAAAACGCGATTAACTTTTATGCACCTGAAGCGAGACCAATTATTCAAAAGGCAATTGCTTTAGCTATAGAAGACGGCACACCATGGGATATCCAAACGCCATTCATCACGGCTAAAGATAATGAAATTTGGGTGCGTGCTGTAGGTACTGCAGTGTTTTCAGACGGTATTGTTACTTCTTTAAGAGGGGCGTTTCAAGATATCACCGAACTTAAGCGTGCCGAAGAGCAGGCTAAAGAGGCCAGTCGTGCAAAAAGTGAATTTTTAGCCAATATGAGTCATGAAATCCGTACACCTTTAAATGGTATTTTGGGTATGAATGATTTACTGATGAATTCAAACCTCGACGAAAGTCAGCGTCACTTTGCGCAGCTAATCAAAGTCAGTAGCCATTCATTGCTGCACTTAATAAATGATATTTTAGACTTTTCGAAAATTGAGGCGGGCAAACTCAATATTGAATTGCAAGATATCAACTTGTACACCTTACTCGGCGACATAATTGACTCGATGGCTGCTCGTGCTAAAGACAAACATCTTGAACTGGTATTGGATATTACCCCAACACTGCCTCGAGGGGTAAAAATTGATCCAGACAGAGTGAAGCAAGTTTTGATTAACTTAGTGGACAACGCGATTAAGTTTACAGAGCAAGGCGAGATTATATTAAAAGTTGAAAGCAGCGACGAATGCTTAAAATTTTCGGTTATTGATACCGGCTGCGGCATTCCCGAGGATAAACAAGCACAACTTTTCTCTAAATTTATCCAGGTTGATAGTTCCAGCACTCGCCAGCATGGTGGCACAGGGTTAGGCTTAGCGATCAGTAAGCAATTAAGCGAGATGATGGGGGGGGGAATCACGCTGCAAAGTGTTTGGCAACGAGGCTCTACTTTTTGCTGTACTATTAAATTTAAACCTTCTAGCCAAATATCTGCCGCAACAACTAAAAGTATGCTTGCCTCCATGCACGGAAAAAGACTACTTGTTGTAGACTCCAAAAGAAGTGTGCGCCAGTCGGTGGAGAATTTACTGATACAAAGTGGCATCGAAGTGCAATCTGTGAGTGATGCACCAGAAACTATCAAAACTTTGAGGCATGCCCATGACATGGATCAACCTGTCGATTATGTGCTCATCGACCTAGATCTAAAAGGGATGAATGGCCTAGAACTCAGCAAAGCGATCCGCTCAGACTCTCGCTTTTCTGATGTATTTATCATTTTAATGACAGCACAAGTAGGGGGGACGAATACGGTTCAAAGTATACCTATCAAAATCTCTGGTTACCTTTCAAAACCCCTTAAACCCGATGCGCTTATTGATGTACTCCTTTCACCTCAGTATTCAGAGTCTGGCATTGATAAAGGTCAGTTCAGTCGAATTAATCCATCCGAAAACGATGTTCAGAAAAAACCCAACATATTAGTGGTTGAAGATAACTACATCAATCAGCAAGTTGTCATGGAAATGCTGAGAAATTTGAATTGTCATTGCCACCTTGCCGAAAATGGTCAAGAAGCCTTGAATATGCTTAAGAGCCATACCGAATCATTTGATTTGATTTTAATGGACTGCCAAATGCCGTTAATGAATGGTTATGATGCAACTAAGCACATTCGCGCAAACAAAGATGGCCAGTTTGATGAGAACATTTTTATCGTTGCCTTAACAGCGAATGCAATGAAACGTGATGATGATAAATGCTTTGAAGCGGGAATGAACGATTATTTAACCAAACCCATTTTATCGGAACAATTAGCTAAAATGTTGCACAAGTGGGTGTTTATTGAAAGGCGACGATAGAGCAGCTTAATTAGATTATTGCCATTATAGATGGCAAATCGCTAGTCGAATTCACTTTTTTTTTATCAAACGACTTTTTCAAGCGACGTTATTACAAAGGCATTAAGAGCTGATGTATAATTCAGAGATAATACGCTTAACAATGACTCTCATATATTTGTAACTTAGGCCTTTATGCAACTCATCGAAATTAATAAAGCCCGTTATCGACGGCATTTGAACCTTGTCATAGCTGGCTGTATCTGCGGCTTGATAATCGGTAGTTTAGCTATTTCACAGACGCTTATCGGTTTATTTCCCGATGCAAGCGGTAGCCACTTTAATTGGAACTTACTAGGCGTTGTGACTGCCAGTGTGACAATTGCTTGGTTACTCAATAAATACCGTAATCACGACTTTATGACGGAAGTAGTGTACGTATGGGAGTTAAAACAAACGCTTAATAAAATAAATCGTAAAATGCCTAAGCTTAAAGCCGCTAGTCTCAAAGGCAATGCAGATGCGTTATTGGCGATCCATTATTGTTACGCCGGATCACGCTTATTATGGAAACTCGACGATAACACCATCGTTATGGATGAGTTGATGACTCAACAAGCAGAGCTTGATAGTACAGCCGCAAAGTATCAGTTAACCCTCAATGCAGATGATTACGACGCCGCTATTTTGAAGCAGTTTTAAACCTAATAAAAAGTCAGATTGCTAATTAGATATAGTCAAACCTAACTAAAAGATGAGTACTAAAGAATCAGCTAGTCTGCAGCTTAGTACTCATCGTCAATGGCTTTAAGTTTTTTAATAAATTTTTCGCAATGTTCTTCTTTTTCATAGTTGAAGTGGTACTTATTGTGAAAGCCGAAATTCAACTGTACCTGTGCATCTTCAACAAACAATGTGTAACCATCAAAATCGGTATACACTTTAATACCCATTAGGAAGTGTTCTTCACCTTTCTTTTCACCATGCTGAACGATTTTATCAAACACACTTAATATAAACTTGCTGTCGATGTCATTTTTCATGGTTCTGCTCCAAATTAGATTCTTACATAACCCTACGTAGAATTGTGTGCCTAAGCCCAATATAAAAATTAGCTTAGGATTAACATTAAACTGACTTTAATGATACCAATGACGTATAAAGTTTTATAGCTTGAGTGTTATCAAATCTGCGTTGAATTTTTTAAGGTGTTTTTATTTTAAACCAACACCGCTACCCAAAAGGCCTCTTACTTAGTCGCGGCTAAATTATTGTATGATAATGGCTTATTAGGGATCCTTGTAAGTGCTCTAGCAAGCACCCTAATGGTCTTCTGGATTAGCGGGCTAGATACCAATACACATCAATTAATATGGTGGTTTTCCATCAGCTCAATCTTGCTACTACACCTACTTGATTATACTGTATGGAAACTAAGCAGCAGTAAATTAGCATACGCAGGTCTATTAGGGATACGCCGCTTTGCTGCTAGCCGAATCGCAACCGCGATTGCTTGGTCGTTATATCTGGTCATTTTTTCAACTTATTTACTAATCTTGAACTATTTTCCGCGATTATTATCATATCCTCGTTCGCAGGTAGCTCTTCTATCTTCTAGACACTTTACTGCTATAAGCTACTCATTAATTTTATTGGATCTATCTCTTTGTTGGGATTATTTTCAGAACATGAGCATCGCCAACTTTTAGGCATCCTAGGTGTGGCTTTAGCCTTGGTCGTGGTGCTCTCTTGTATTAAATCGTCTCGCTTTACTTTAGATGCTATCTATAAAAAAACCTGAATACGTTACTTATTAAAGAAATAGGCCAATGGGTATTAAATCGAGCGTGTGTGGGTGCAAGCCATTGGCAATTCAACCAACAAGCGTCTGTGTCAGTTAACGTATCTGTCATCCAACTTATGGATGATGGGTTTATTAGATGGTTAGATTGTTGGATAACTGCCTTCGTAGTAGCGGACTGGCACCTGAAAGATTGCATTAAGAAGTCAAAAGAGCCGACCTTTGTTGAAAACAAGGCCAAAATCCGCCAGCAATTGGAGTAGATTCAAGCGCGCAGCATTGGCGTATCAATAGACGACTTTGGTACTGGCTATTCTTCCTTGTCGCAGCTTCAATTTTTACCGGTTAACTACGTGAAAATAGATAAGTCTTTTGTGGATAACATCGAAGGAAAAGGGGACGCGATTATTCGAGCCACCCTATTTATAGCCCACGAACTAAATTGTAAGACGATTGCAGAAGGGGTCGAAACAAAAGAACAAGCCATTGCTCTATCCGCTATGGGAGTTGATTATATACAAGGTTATTATTTTGCCATCCCCCTGAAAAACGAGGACTTAATCGTTTGGCAAAACCCCATCACTAGTATTTTTGCTTAAACTTGTATGTAACTTTCTATTGGTGATTTTAATTTGTCACTAATCAGGGCAAGATAGCTCTTTTTGTAATGAGATAACTTATCCATGGCGCAACTTTACTTCTATTACTCGGCGATGAACGCAGGCAAATCTACTTCTTTGCTGCAGTCAGCTTACAATTATGCCGAAAGAGGCATGAATGCTGAAATTTTTACTGCTGCATTAGACAATAGGTACGGTGAAGGCAAAGTAGCTTCCAGAATAGGTCTTGAATCGGCAGCGCACCTTTTCACCCCTCAAACCGACATGCAAACTGCTGTAGAAGCGCTAGCGACCAAAAAAAAGGTAAACTGTTTGTTTATAGATGAAGCGCAATTTTTAACTAAGCAACAAGTTAAGCAATTAATTTATGTGGTCGACAACCTCAACATACCCGTATTGGCATATGGCCTTCGGACAGACTTTTTAGCAGAAACCTTTGAAGGTAGCCGCTACCTTTTGGCATGGGCTGACAAACTGATAGAGTTGAAAACCATCTGCCATTGTGGACGAAAAGCTGCATTTGTAGTCAGAATCGATGAAAATGGACAAGTGGTAAAAGAAGGCGAGCAGGTAGAGGTGGGCGGAAATGATAAATACGAGTCGATGTGCAGACAACACTTCGCAAAGCTTGTATGGTAATTATATCCACCTCTTTAAAATCCACAAAAAAGGCAAACAGCCTTCGCTATTTGCCTTATATAATAATCCAATTTATTAGAGTACGATTTACCCCACAGTTTTTTCTGTTATGTAGCTCATGACGTCAGTTGCTTCACGTGATTGGAAGAACTCACTTAAACTTTCTCCAGCACATGTCACATTGTCAGCATCAAGAACTTTATCCATTACTTCTTTCTTAGAAAAGCCTAAACGACCAATTTGACTGCTAACGGCACGTTTGAACAAACCAACATTATTTGTTACTGCTGATTTACAGAAGTTTTTAAAGTTTCTGTCACCTACAAATTTAAATTTGCTGGTTGATGCGGTTTCAACCCTAGCATCAGCACCAGTTAAATAATCAGCAATGTCTTGAGAGCCTCGTGACTCAGAAAATGCGACTAAACCTTGGTCAGCACATTGGAAATGCTCTGCGTTCGCTAAAAGCTCTATCATTTTGTCTTTGTTAGCGCTTAAACGGAAGCCATGTTGCTTAACATTCTTTTTGAACAATCCTAAATCATTGGTAGCAGCGGCTTGGCAAAGTTCTGCATATTGCGTATCGCCCACGAACTTAAAGTTGTTAGCACTTTTTAATGATGCGCTCGCGTTTAGTGATAACGTAGCAGCACAAATTGTAGTTAATAATAACATTTTCATAATAACACCTCAGTAATTTAACTTGTTTCAAAATGGTTAGTGAGTTTATTGACTCAATCTGATGAAACTGATTGTAATTAAATTACAAAAAAACATTGTTTTTTTTGTGAGAACATTTGATTAATAAATTGTAAAGAGTATTGCATCTTAAAAAGTAAAGTCATAAACCACTGTTTTATATGCATTAATTATAATTTAAAATTCTTTTTTAAAAGGTTTATATACTAAATAAGTATAGATAAAAGCGTAACTTAATTACAAATAAAGGTTATTTCATTACAAATAATACTTTTTGCTGTTCTAATTGGCGATATAACTTGTAGTTTTGAATGTCATTGACAAAAAAGCCCTGCTAGGGCTTTTTTAGTTTTAAGAAAATAGGCTTTTCTAAGGGCGTAGCGCTTTTTCACCTCTGGATAATCCACATACACCCGTTCTTGAAGCCTCGATAATCTCGGTACTTTGACTCAATGTATGTGCGAAGGCGTCTAACTTATCACTAGTACCCGTCACTTGAATCGTATAGTTATTCGCATCTACGTCGACAATTTGAGCCCTAAATATATCCACATTACGTTTAACCTCTGCGCGAACCAACTCACTTCGTGTGGCTACTTTCACCAGCATTAACTCTCGTTCAACGTGATAGCCATCAGATAAATCAGTTACTTTTAACACGTCAATTAGCTTATTAACTTGTTTGGTGATCTGCTCAATAACCTTGTCATCAGCTTCTGTGACTATGGTCAAACGTGACAAACTTTTATCATCTGTTGGCGCCACACACAAAGAATCGACATTGTATCCACGTTGTGAAAATACGCCCACTATACGAGACAAAGAACCCGGAGCATTTTCCATCAATACAGAAATAATTCTTCTCATTATGTGCGCTCCGTTTTACTTAATCGCATATCATCCATTGCACCAAATTTTATTTGCATGGGATAAACGTGCTCGTTTTGGTCTATTTCGATGTCCATAAATACTAATCTGTCTTTGGCAGCAAAACATTTAGCCATTGCTGCATCTAACTCTTCAGGCTTAGTCACCTTGATACCAATATGACCATAGGCTTCTGCTAATTTAACAAAGTCAGGCATTGCATCCATGTAAGAACTAGAGTGGCGACCTTTGTAGTTCATATCTTGCCATTGACGCACCATACCTAGAGCTCGGTTATTTAAAGATATAATTTTGATAGGTAAATTGTACTGCATACACGTGGCCAGCTCTTGGATATTCATTTGAATACTACCGTCACCCGTGACCACAGCAGACACTGCTTCAGGATGCGCCATTTGTACACCCATAGCTGCCGGTAAACCAAAGCCCATGGTGCCTAATCCACCTGAGTTGATCCAGCGCCTAGGTTTATCAAAAGGATAATAAAGTGCGGCAAACATTTGGTGCTGCCCTACGTCAGAGCTAATGAAAGCATCACCGTGTGTATGTTTATATAAAGACTCGATGACTTCTTGTGGCTTAATTACATCTTTGTCTTTTTTATAATCTAGACATTTTCGAGAACGCCACTGATTGATCTGCTCCCACCAGTCGGCAAGCTTCGTTTTTTGTGCCTCAACATCAATTTCCCCCATTTCTTTAAGTAGCTGTTTAGCCACCTCGTCAACACTTCCTACTACTGGAATATGAGCCCCAATTATTTTAGAAATAGAAGCAGGGTCGATATCAACATGAATAATATCCGCATGAGGACAGAATTTATCCACATTATTAGTTACACGGTCATCGAAGCGTGCACCCAGAGCCAAGATACAATCAGAGTTATGCATAGCCTTATTCGCTTCAAGTCTGCCGTGCATACCTAACATACCCACGAACTGCTCATGTACTGATGAAAAGGCGCCTAGACCCATCAATGTTGATGTCACAGGTGCTTGCAGTTTTTCAGCAATTTCAGTGACTAAGTCACTGGCTTCGGCAATTATTGCTCCACCACCTACATACAGAATGGGACGCTTCGCTGCAAGTAAACTTTTAACTGCTTTCTTGATCTGTTTACTATTCCCTTTCAGGGTCGGATTGTAGGAGCGCATAGTGACGTCATTAGGAAACTCATAAGGATATTCCTCTTGAACATTCACTATATCTTTAGGTAAATCTACTACTACTGGGCCTGGACGCCCCGTATTAGCGATATAATAAGCTTTTGCGATAGCCATAGGAATATCGACTGCGCGTTTAACCAAAAAGCTATGTTTAACGATAGGTCTAGAACAACCCACCATATCTGTCTCTTGGAATGCGTCTTCACCTATGTGTTTAGTAGGTACTTGTCCCGATAACACTACCATTGGAATAGAGTCCATAAACGCGGTAGCGATACCTGTGATCGTATTAGTAGCACCCGGGCCTGAAGTCACTAACACAGTGCCTGTTTTGCCTGTTGCTCTGGCGTAACCATCGGCCATATGGGCTGCAGCTTGTTCATGACGGACGAGGATATGTTCGACATCTTCTTGCGCATATAACGCATCATAAATATCAAGTACGGCACCACCTGGATAACCGAACACATGTTTTACCCCTATATCTTTTAGCGTTCGCACAACCATTGCGGCGCCTGACATCATCTCCATCAGAATCACTCCAGAAATATATAATTTTTAATGAACAGGCACTATACGTGAGCGATTAGAAAATTTAAACATGGAAACAGACAAAAGTGAGATACCCATCCTAATATAGACATATATTAGGATAAAAATACTAATTCACTATGGTTTTATATTAGATATTAGGATGTTATTACATTTTATTAACATGTCATCTATTCATCTTCTATTTTAACTTCAATATCACCTTGCTCAATTGTATCTTTATCGTCGTCATCATCTTCAGCCTCAACAACTGTTGTGCGATGATTACCATAGACGCTTCCTGGTCTATATCGGTTTATTTGTTTTTGATACTTAGCCCAAGCTTTTTCTGCCAATCCTTCAGGCTCTTTCTTGCCAAAAGCGGCAGCCAACAATCCATCATCCTCGATGTTCTGAGGTTCAATCTGTCCATCGACCAAAGCTACAATTAAACAACCATATTGAGTTAAAGCTTTACTTTCGTTTATAGAAAAATCTCCAGAACGAGAAAAACCGTAAGGATAATTTTTCGCATCGCTGAACATACGGTTGACGAAAGAATCTCTGCTAAGTTTTGCCATTGCAACACCCATAAAAATAAGTTAACAAGATTAAAGAAATCGGTTTAATAAAGGCGTTATCGGAAAAGATAAATAAGCTAATACTGTCGCCTTTTGTTACTTGCTTTATAATTTAAAACAAGAATCTGTCAACTGTTTTTGTATGATTTTTTTAATTCACATGCTGGATATTCCTAATGAGTCTTAAAGCTAAAAAGAACCTTTATAAATCATATAAACCAAAACCACTTCAAAATGACAAAATTAGCTGAACTGATCCATGGGTGGTTATAAATTTAATAGTTAAACTAAAGTTTTCGTTTTGGAATCCACATCCAAATAATCTCGCATTCTTTCGGCTTAATTTCCTTGGCATCTCTGACTTGCACATTAACTTTTACCTCATCTTTTTCTGTTGATTACATCAATGCAATTTATTCGTCAGTAAAACTGGCTACTGCTGTCATGTCGCCAGTCGCAGGTTTAACGTAATTCAAATTCATACGTTTAATCAAAGATAATTTGTCTGCAAGCAAATTAATCCCAACAATAAACCCAATGCATGATTCAGCCAACAAGGCTATTGCAGTTGGATGCAAGCTACCTAAATGATTTTGTGCTTAAAGGCGGTTTTTTAGACGACAAGAAGCTGTTTTTCCGTCTGCAAATAGCCCTTCTATACCTGTGGTACCGACCAGTTTAATTTTTTATCTAAACACCCACATCATGAGCTTGAACTTAGCCAGCTAGGGCATTGGTTTACTTTATCAACAAGCGTTCTTAATGGATTAATTGTAGGCATGACAAGCATTTGAGCAAATAATCGCAAATTGAAAATCAATATGTTGTATTTAAAGACAAATCTATTGTGAATCTGAGTTCTAGATTCACTGAACTTACATCCAAATACTTGAACCTCTTCTAATCTGGCAACTTATCGACTAGTTTAGCGGCCAGATTCATTTCATTTTTCGGCAACATGATCAAAGGCGCTATCGAGTAATAAATGACTACTCAACTCCATCATGTATACCATGCGGACCTGTGGGTATCCTGCCTCTTAAGCCTTATTTGCGGAACGTGCAAGCTGCGCACTGCTGTCTGGGATGTATCTGTGCTCTATCGATGTCACCCAATACCTCAGTTTCAGCAAGACTCACTGCAGCTAATTGCCTGCACAGAACACACCGAAATGGAAATATCACCTATAGCGATAGTGTCCTGCAAATTACCATCAGGCATCCGGACAAAAAACAGGTCATTCCGGTGATGCCAGAAGTGGTGCATAACACCGATGGTAGCCGAAAGCAGGATTGTGAGTACAACGCACCGAAGCGTTTTATCGAGTGACTCAAACAGACCCATACCCGGCCGGGTCTGTAATGTTTGGCGACGGGTTACTCTCCCGCCAGCCGATAATAGAAGCGGCTCCAAGGCCCATTTGCAGGAGAAATTTCGGGTCACCATTCGTATCCTGATAGTGGATTCATGGGAGCATTTGATGGACTTACGGTTAAACGAAGACAACTACGAGGTGACAACGATCAAAAGAATCCTAAGAGGGACAATGTAAAGCGAATGCACTTAGCAATGTAAACTTACGCGTGCCCGTGGTGTAAACACAGCGAGAGCAATCATTGTTATTAGCGGGAGTCTGCCTTGAGAAGAGAGGAAAACAGGCCCAAAGCAGACCATTGACTGCTTTCGCCGAGAATTCCTATGTATTAAGCCTTGCGCTGTTTTTTTTGTGCTTAAATTAAATAACCTCGGTCATTCCTGCGAAAGTGGGCACCTCTCCACAATACCAAAAAAAAACCTCACTTCCCGATGCAGAAAAAGTAAGGTTTGTTTGGTTTTAGTATGTCTAGTGGATGCTAGCGCTTTCGCGGTTAACCTATGTTAGTTACGGTTTTACCATTCTTCAAAAGAATAAGTGAAACGAAGACCAATAGTTCTTGGCCTTAGCACGTTAGTCACGAAGCTTCTAACGGTCGCGCCATCAACAGTTTGATTAATCAATGGTGTTGATTGCACGCCTGTTTCAGCAAACTTATCAAACACGTTATTCACATAAGCAGTAACGGTCCAATCATCTGTTAGATAAGTAATACGAGCGTTTGCTACACCAAAACTAGGCAGTGTATAACTTCCGCCAAGGCCACCTGTACGCGAAAGAATGTCGCTTTGCCAAGCAAAATCGCCACTATAGGTCAACTCTGCGCCGTTAGACAAGCTCTGGTAATATGTAGCAGACAACGAGACCTGATTTTCCGGTGAGCCAGGTAACCTATCGCCTGCAGAGCCATCAATGAAGTCTGCACCAAAGCCTGGAGGAGCAATTGTGCGTATCAAAGAAGGCACATCTTTAGATAGTTCACTTGTAGTTTGACTGAATGAACCTCTTAGATTTAGATTATCGGTGGCATACCAATTGAAAGTAGCCTCTAAGCCCTTTGATTCTGCACCATTAGCATTAATTGTAATAGGTATAGAAGCATTTACCGTTGCTGATGATAGCTGGTTGTCTTCCCACTTAATGTAGTAAATAGCGCCATTTAGGGTAAGGCTTCCGTCTAACCAACGACTCTTTACGCCAAGTTCATGGTTACGTGTGGTATCTGGCCCATATGAACGTTCATCAAACTCTGCAAAATCGTCAGGACCCGGGCCAAATTGCTGCCCTGGTGCTAGGTTACAGTTTCCCTGCGCCGCGTCAGGATCATACTCATCGCATTCTCCGCCGCCGTTGCCGCCACCGATACGGAAGCCCTCACTGATAGTAAAGTAGGCATTGAGGTCTTCATTGAACACATAAGAGGTGTTGAATTTAAATAAACTACCATCATCTTTTTGCGCTAAATCAGGGTCAAAGTCTCTTGACTCAATTTCATCTAAGTTTGCTGCCACAAAGCCAGAATCAAAGAGCGGGAAATCAACTGTAGATTGGTCTTTAATATCGTATTTGTAGAACCTGCCACCGATAGTCACTTGCCATTTATCGGTAATTTCATAACCTACTTCACCAAAAATCGCTTGTTCTACAATTTTGGTTGAGCCTGCAGAGAAATATTCCAGATCGTCAGGACGATCAAATCCTGCAAAAGCTGCATAACCTGGCGTAAATTCTGCTGAATAACTCACGTTTTCAAGCTTGTTGTAAAAGCCACCTACAATCCAGTTTAAATTTGAATCTGAGGTAGAGACTAAACGTACTTCTTGGTTGAAAGTTTCTTCTCTTTCGTTTTCATCAGTAAATGCCGTGAAGGTTGGAAAGGTTTCGTAAGAGTATTCAAGACTGATAAGTAAGTCTGTTTGGTCACGTTGCCCGCGTTCTTCATAACTGGTGATACCCGTTGCAGACGTGAGTTCTGCAAAACCTAAATCGGCTGTAATTTCTAAAGCTAATAAGCTAGTGCTTTCGTCATTGGGCTCGCGTATGCGTTGCGCATTTTCATATTTACCAGTTGCCAATTCGCCTCTGTGGCTAGAGATAGTTCGGCCTTCATTTTCTTCTTCTTGCCAATAATAGGTTAGGGTCGCATCTAGTTCTTCCATTGGTTGCCAACGCAATGCAAGTTTGCCAGTAAGTGATTCTTGCCCGTTAACATCTTCAGCTGGGTCAAACTGATCACTACCGCGAGAAGCATCAGGTTCAGACACACCAATTTGACGAACCACGAAGGGTTGGTCAATAAAACCAGGATCATCATAACTATCTAGTGAAGCACGAAACGCAAAGGTGTCACTTAAAGGTACGTTTACCGTAAAACCAAGGTCAGTACCAAAATCGTCACTCTCATTAGTGCTAAATAAGTCGCCTCTAATATCAAATGAACCTGCATCAAATTCTGGCTTGTTAGGAATGTAACGTATTGCACCACTTAACGTGCCCGCTCCATAAAGTGTGCCTTGTGGACCTAACAATACTTCAATACGGTCTAAGTCAGTTATTCTCATATCAACAGCAAGCGGTATTTCGCCTAGGTATGTAGCAACCGTGCCACCTTGATCATTACCATCACCTTGACCGAGTGGATCAGCATTGATACCACGCACTATTAAGGGGTTACCGTTTCGTCCACCTTGGTCTAAAGCAACAATACCTGGTATGAATCTTAAGGCTTCCGATATATCACCCACACCTTGTCTTTCGAGTTGACTACCATCTAATGCCGATATATTAATCGGCACTTCCTGAATCGATCCCGCTCGGCGCGTGGCTGTAACGGTAATCAGTTCTATACCTTTGGTGCTTTTTTCGCTGTTTTGTTGCGCGTAAGCTGGCATGGCTACAACACCAGTTAATAGTGTAAGCGCTAGAGCCTGAGTAATTAAATTTGGCTTAAAAATATTTTTGTTCATATTAAATTCCTGTACGCTGTGCTCTGTGCTCTGTGTCAAAAGAACGGAGTATATATAAAGGGAGGTTGTAGACTGATTGCATTAGCAGTGCATAATTATGTTGTGTAATAGCGCAGAGTTCCACCGATAATAGTATCTCGATTGTATCAATGTTTGTCAACTCGATGGCGTGCAAGGCTGCCTTTGTGTTGTAATACAAGAGCGGTTTGATACCCTACAACAAGTTTTTAATATTGATAAGAACAACGCCCAAAATCATGCTCCATGTAATTGACGATAATCTGTTATTAATGGCGAAAGGTGAATACGAAACAGTTCACGCTAATGCTATGGCGCTAATTCGTAATAACGTGGACGATCCTGCGCCGTATTTACTGCTTGCTAAGCTATGTTTTGACCATGAAAATTATGTCAAAGCAAGGGAGTTGTTCGAAAGAAGCGTAAGTTTAGCCCCTGATGATATTCGTGTACTTACCTACTTCAGTCAGGCGCTCACTCAATTGGGTGAGCATGGTGAAGCTAGTTTGTTTGCAGATAGGGCCGCTAGTTTAGGGCCTAGTAATGCCCACATTGCCGACACATTAGGCGTTGTGTATAGTCGCTTAGGCTTTCATGAAAAGGCAGTTCTTTGTTTTCAACAAGCAGTATCTTTAGATGTTAAGCCTGCAAATTATCATTATAATTTGGCCGCCTCATTGCAGTTTTTGGGTGATTTTGAAGCTGCTAAAACTGCCTATGAACAAAGTTTAAGCCGAGCTCCTGAATTTTATAGAGCTTTAGCGTCACTAGTGAGCCTTGAAAAACAAAGTGCTGAAAAAAACAAAATAGATGCATTATTGGCAAGCTATCAACGTTGGAAAAAAGATAGCGACGCCGCTTTATACATAGGTCATGCTTTGGCTAAGACTTATGAAGATTTAGGTGATTACACCACAAGTTTTGCATGGCTTAAAAAAGCAAAATTGGGAAAATGTGCTACAGCCAACACTTTTAGTTATGAAAGGGTATTTTCAGCCGCTCAGGAGCCAGCAATATCAAATTGCAAAGCAGATAATGCGTTAGACACACCTTCAGATAAGCAGGCATCATCCCCAATTTTTATAGTAGGTTTGCCTAGAACCGGCACCACATTAGTCGATAGGATACTCTCTAGTCATCGAGATGTGGTGTCTGGAGGGGAACTAAATACATTTGCAGAACTGGTTAAGCGAGCAACTAATAGTGGATCCAATTTGGTACTAGATGCACAAACGCTTTCCCATGCAAATACGCTCAAGCTACATAATGTTGGCGAACAGTACTTAGAAGCAACTAACGCTTTACGCAGAAACGCAATCCGCTTCACAGACAAAATGCCTCTTAACTTTTTTTATGCCAAGCTAATTTTAAAAGCCTTACCAAACGCTAGGATCATTGTGTTGAGAAGAGGCGCAATGGATAGTTGTTTGAGCAATTATAGGCAATTACTCACAACACAACATTCCTATTACGATTACACATATAGTTTAAAAACCACCGCACAATTTTATCGTAAATTCGACCAACTCATGGGCCATTGGCGTGCAAGCTTACCCAGTAATCGGTTTATGGAAGTACGGTATGAAGATATTGTATTTAATCAACAAGGCACCACTGAGAAACTGCTTAAATTTTGCGATCTTGAATGGGACGACGCATGCTTACGTTTCCACGAAAACAAAGCACCAGTGTCCACAGCTAGCTCAGTGCAGGTTCGGAAACCTCTTTACTCAGGCTCTATTGGCCGCTGGAAACGCTATGGCGATTTGTTACATGAACTTAAAGATGATTTGGGGGATCTAGCTGAGGATGTATAACGATACAAAAAAACAAAAATAAAAGGGGGCCATAAGTCAGCCGTTGTCAATAGTGCGATAACATTGCCAATAATGCAGGTCTTTATCAGGCGTCAACATACCTATCGTTACCCTACTTCCTCTGCATTGAGACTCAACAAAAAGTCTTGTATTGTGTTGGCTCACAATTCCCCTCGTTTGCTCAAGCAACTCTGCTGCTTGTTGGCTAAACCTCAGCAACACCACTACCAATAATATTAGCTCTACCGAAGCTTTGGCATCGTTTTGCAACTTCGCCTTCGTTCGCTCGACTACTTCAGTAATATTAATGCCGCTTCATATGTAGGTTCTTATGGTTAATTATCAACCATAAATATGACGCCATATTGATAAAGTCCATCTTCTAAATCTTTTTGGGGGGCTCGTTCGCATAACCTCGAAATCATTTGGACACACTCCTACAATATACTTTTAATCAAATGGCCTCGACTGATTTGATCCACCATAAACGATAACCAGTTGGGCGCTGCTCTCGCTGTTTTTTGTGTTGATATCCACAAAAATTCTAGTAACTCTGTGCTATGCGCCATCAGCTTTTTTAATAACATCGTGATAAAGCTTGAGTAAAGCAGTGTCGTAAGAATATGTTTGTTCTCGGTACTGAACTTCTTCAGATTACAATGCAATTCAGCCCTTTAAATAATAATTATATTTGCCACCTTAAACGATATAATTCAACAATACCTGAGGCTGGCACACTGTCTATCGGTAGATTGGTGACCAAATACCCTATACGCTTTTTCTTCTTAATACCAAAATGCAGTCACCCGAAAATCAAACGGGTAACCTTCCCAGCGAACCGTCAGATCAAGTGTACTGCTTTTATCCTGTAGCTTAACGCCTTTAAGTTTCTGAGCTATAAGTTCGTGTGCTGTCAGCCTCTTAACATCATAGGAGCTATAATGACGGGGTTAATGCTATAAAATACTTGAGTAATGGTCTATCCGCCCTACTTATTAACATCCATTATTTTAGCTCTGTCAAAGTACCCTACGTTTGTCAGTAACAGTATATCTTTTAATGTTTCAGCTTTAGGGGCATTTGGCCTTTCTGTTACCGTATAAGCCCCTACTGGTAAATAGTCGATACGGCTACCCAATAAATCTATTATCACATGAAGCTCCACTGCTGCTGGGTAAAGCTTTTAGAACGACCTGGATAAATAGATTACAAGCCATCATGCAGTTGAAATGAGCAACCATCATGTAATTTTTTCTCAGAAAAAGGGAAGTTTGCGCCTGTTGTCAGTGAGGTTAATTTTAATGAGCGCAACACCCAATGTTTCATAACGAGTTTAAAGCAGCCTTTGATAAACTCACTGCATTGTTCTTTTTTGATTTGATTATGAAAGAGCTTGTATTGGATGGCCATCCCTTTGTTGGCAAGGTAATTCCGATGGATATCAGCCAAGTTTGCTTTAGACTGGCAACCAAGTGTCTGGATGATAGCGAGTAATAAGTTACGTGGATTGATTTGTCGACTTAGTTGAATAAATGCCTTATCACTTGCTAATTTAAAGAGTCTTTTTGCATCAAAAATAGTATTGATTTGTTCTGTTAAAGTCATAAAGGTAATTATTTTTGTTTCTTATTTAAGAACTAATAAGGTCATAAATATGGCACGAAAACATCTTTTTTTCCTTAAGATCCTACTTATGAAAGCGGTTTAGGCGAGGCGGCTATTTGCAGGCTTAGTAATCTAAGTCAAAATGGCCAAGTAAGCGCTCGGCGCCCGACATAAATCGCTTTAAAACCTGCCCTAAAGGGAACAACTGGGGCACTCAGCTTCTTCGTTACACCAATTCAGAAGGTAGTCGACATTCAGTCATTGAC
>Ga0307488_10000563_pt1 | contig 30844 bp, 22 predicted proteins | sample SB02metaG_FD_202248 | JGI IMG/M metagenome (GOLD analysis project Ga0307488, IMG submission 202248) | Sea-ice brine microbial communities from Beaufort Sea near Barrow, Alaska, United States - SB 0.2 | ecosystem: Environmental > Aquatic > Marine > Coastal | place: USA: Alaska | collected...
GTTGCCGCCTTCACTTTGCAACAGAGCTAAGGCTTCATTTTGTAGCGCCTGCAATATGTTGGCATTGTTAGCTAATCCATGCCCTAAGTCACAATAGGGTAAAGCGCAGTAACTGGTCTTTGAGAAAGGTCTTTGCATTTTAATACAAGGTAAAATACCTACTAGTTTTTCTTCGTTGAAGGCCAATAAACTTACATTTTTATGTTGATAGGCTTGTTCGACGCTCAAAATCCACGCAAATCGGTGATAAGGGCTGGCATCTTTGTGGCCGTCTACATATAAATCCCAAACAGATTGATCAGCGGCGACCGCCATTCTTATCTTCATACAGCTGGGTTATCCTTAGTCTTTAATTTATCCGCTGCTTCAGAAAGAGTACAAAATTCGATATCATATTTGGATTTCAACTGGGTAACCACTTTTGATACCGCATCACTGATAAAGTCGAAAGGATTTTGATCAGAACCTAATAACCCCTCTTGGTTATCCAATAAACTAGAGCTGTGCATGTACATATGTAAAACCGGATAACCTTTATCGATTACCTTTTCGCACAAAGTTAACATGTCTTCAGGTGCCGATAATTCAGGGCATAGGTAAATTTTTCTTAATAAATGGGCATGCCATGCCAGTCCGTTAAAACGAGTCCAGCTTAAAGGTGGATTGGCAAAAACCGTATGCACACTATTGGCAAATTCAAAGTTTGTACGGTTGAAGCCTACTGTAACTGGCAGCTCGTAAATTGTTTGTTGGTTGCCCTGATTTAGAGGGGCGTTTAAGTCGGGCCAATAGGGAAGTGTTGGGGAGCCTACACAGCTGAAATATTCATTTTGGTAAAATGGATACACACTAGAGTCTAGGGTAATGCCACTTTTCACAAGCAATTCCATGACATTTTTATCAATACCCCATCTGCCTGTTCTGAATGCTTTTGCTTTTACTCCAAACCCAGTTTCAATACTGGCCATCAAAAATTCTAGCTTTTGTGATACCTGTTCTACAGGTAAATTAACAACATGGGATTCGGCTTCACCCACTTCGCCAAAGTAGGGGGGATTACACCAAGGATGCAAGTGCGCACCAATTTCGCAGTTGCCTTTAGTCGTAAATGTCAGCATTTTTTCTACTGCGCTTTTATTATCGGATACAGCATAATCCACAAAGTAGGTGGGCCTAATGCCTAAGTTTTCGCAGATGTTATTAAAAGCTGGTAATTTATCGATGTTTTTTACATTTGCCACTTGTTGTGGGAACGGGCCTGACCAATCCCACTCCTCTTCGGTGTCTATAGTTAATACAAAAATAATCGGTGTGTTGCTTCCCTTTTTGCTCATTGGTACTCCTTTGCCAATTTTTCGAACAATTCAGTATATTCAGTTGCCATACGATTAGCAGAATAATGCTGATACACAAATTCTTTGGCATTGGCCGCTAATCCAGCGCCATAACCTTGGGTAAATAATAAGCTTTCCCAATAACCCAGTAGCTGTTCTTTTTCGCCCAGCGGAGCAAGCAGGCCGGTTTTTTGATGTTCAATTAGTTGGTCAACACCCGCAATATCATAGGCTGCTACCGGTATACTTGCGGCGCTGGCTTCCATCAGGCAGCGGGGAATACCTTCAAGGGTGGATGTCATCACAAACAGGTCGAAGGACTTTAACAGGGATAACCTGTCATCGCGAAAACCCAAAAACTCGATGTGACTATGACTAGCAAGGGTTTTACTGTGTGTTTCTAGTGCTACCCTTGCATCGCCATCACCTAGCAATACTAACCGTGTGTTGGGATGTTTGCTATGTAATTGATCAAATATATCCAAAATATCAAAGATGTTTTTACGGCTGATCATTTGCCCTACAAACCCAATGCGTTTTTCTTGAGGTTCGTGTCTATCAGGCGTCGCTGTGGCCTCTACTTCTGAGAGGTCAACACCATTTTGAATGTATAAAGTTTTTTGGTCTTTGACACCCATACGTTTGCAGTCACGCATAAGTTGCTGAGATAACGGCACCACTTTAGTGGCATACTTCATGGCCTGGCAACCTAGCCAAATAAAGGTACGCAGCTTTAAATCTTTGGCATTTTCAAATCCGTGTGGCGTTACCACGCAAGGGACCCCTGCTTTTTTGGCGGCTAACACCCCAATAATGTCGGACTTGTATCCATGGGTATGCACGATATGAATATTGTGTTTCTTGATAAGCGCAGCCATTTTAGTCACCGCAGAGATATCAAATTTACTTTTCATATCTACAATATGGCAAGGTAAATTTAATTTTTTGTATTCCTTGACCAATTCTAATGGGGTTTGCTCGGGCTCCATAGTCACGGCTAAATCGCAGCGTATTTTGGTGGGATCTACATGTTTAGCCAGCGCTAACACCCAGCGTTCTGCGCCATAAAAGCCGGTAGGGCATATGAACTGCAGCACGTTGATGGTTTGACTCATAGGTATGTATCCTTCATGTGTTTTACTCCAATGGATTTGAACAAACCTAGTACCGTACCTATTGCTCTTGCCGGGAAATAACAGACATAAAATTTAACAATAGATATAAAATTAATTTTTCTATTTGCCAGCGCAAACAGCCGTAAACTGTACACAAAAATAGGGAACGCCGCGACTAGAAATGCCCATAATGCCCATGACAACTGCCCAAAAACGAGCAGTAGCAATGCTAAGGAAAACATGAATACGCAAGCGAGTGGCGCAATAAAACTAGGCCATTCTCTCAATGGGATGTTGCGTCCCGAAATTGATTGTAAATTTGATTGGCCTCGCCAAATTTCTTTATCAAACATCGCCTTATAGGCTTTGTCTTCACCTAAATGAATATAAGTGGCGGCCGAAGTATAAAATAGTTTACCTAGTTTGGCTGCCTTGTCGGTAAAAAAGTAATCTTCACAGGTTATGAGGTGTTCAGGAAATCCGCCAATTTTGTCGAATGACGTTTTACGTAAAAATAGATTTCTACCGGGTAAAAAAGCCACATCGGTATCAATTTTAGCATTACTTAGGCTAGTGCGAATATGTTCAAGAGGCGGCGCATTGTCATCACACCTTTGCATAGCACTGCTGATAATTCTATCTGGGTCAGCTGCCAACTCGGTAATCATTTGTTGTGTCCAGTTACTTGACAGCCATACGTCAGCATCAAGAAAAGCTATATACTGGCCTTTGGCCTGTGTTACCCCATAATTACGCAGCGCCGATATGGTGTCACTTTCCGGGCGAATACACAGTGTAAGCTTAAAGGATGGACTCTCTAACAGCGTCTGTTGCTGTATTTCTGGTGTCTGACTGACCACTATCACTTCAATGTTATGCAAATCGCAGGCTTGTTTGCTAATAGATCCGATTGTTTGGGTTAACATTTCGAACCTTCCCTTATGAGGAATGATAAAAGATACTAGCATCTGTAATTGTTCATCCTATGTTACTTGGGTTTAAGCTAAGCGTTTTTTTAACCAGTTTATTTCGGCTTTTAGAGACAATTTTATCAGCCTTTTTGCCAATACTTTAAGCAGCCCTGCATAAACTGACGTTTGTTGATAGCTTGCTGGTGGCCAATTTTGTGTTGCTGCAAAGGTAATGGATGCTTGTTTTGTTTGATACACCTCCACCGCGCCCTGATTTTGCATCACTAATACTAAAATCCGAGTATAGGTTTTGGTCTCTGCATGGGTCAGTTTTTCAGCAACATACTGCTGAAAAAACTGTGCTTTGGTCATATATTGGTTTTTTTTGTCTGGCGAATAATAATGGGCCGCTGCCAGCACATGGGCCTTGCGCAGATCCTGTGCGGTCCAAGTATCATTGGGGTATTCTAAAATATCTGGTTTTTCCAGATAAGGGTACTCATGTATTAACATCCAGTCTGCAAAATGTAACAGGCAGTCTCGGCAATAATAAAAGTGCTGGTCAAATTCTTGTCTGCTTTCTTTTATTTGCAGATAGCGACACAGTGCCTGAAGTAATACCGTATAAAACCAAGTGCCTTCTACATCTTCTAAACCTCTATGAGTCAGGTCTTCGTTGGGGTGTATCGTATGGGTGAGTATGTTTTGTACTTGTGTTAAATACGCTTGTTGTTGGGTCAGCTCAAAACTATCGAGTAGGGCATTCACATAGTTAGCAATGCCTCTGTCTAACGGATATTGCCCGGTAAAGTGATTTTTATAACCTGCAACATGACGATTTTTAAAGGCTAGCAAGAGTTCAAGGCAGGTGCCAGAACCTTCATATACCTGAGTGATCCAATGGCATAAGCTGAGTACCGCCTCTTTAGAGCTCTGATTGCCGGTTAAACAATAATGTAGATATAAACCTGTGGTATAGCAGTGCTGGCCGCCAGGTCCCCCGCCACCTGCGTGGTCTTGATAAGCATTGCTTGCTTGATGTTTTGAGTAAGAGCGATGACTTGACGTAAAGGCCTGTAAATAATGATCCGTGTGCCAAAAAAAGCCGCCGTTATATTCGTTTTTATCGAGGCTGGTATGATAGATGTCAATATCTTTTACATGTGTTGCAAGATCATCTGCCAGTTCAAACCACTTAGTGTTGCCAGTGGTAAGGTACTGCCGCAGAAAACCATAGATAGGGTCGTATTGGTTATTATAGTGGGATACAAATATATCCTCACCTTCGTAACCCGCTGTTTCATGGTCGGCATAAAGCTCACCAAAGTGACGCCAGCCATATTCATCCAGGTTTTCTCGTTTGGCAATAAAGCCTGAGGTATCTTCGATACCTAAATCGGTAATGGCTTGCAGCGATCCTAAGCCAGCCTTTTCCTTTGCAATGAAAGGATATAAGTGACATTGGCTGATCCACTCCCAAGCAACCTTGCCCCTATTGACATGTTGACTAGTGGTTAAGTCATTGTTTGCATTATCCAGTGATATCCAAAAACTATGGATTTTTTTCTCACCTCCTTGCAGTTCATGTAAATAGTGGGTGGCCGGAAACAGCCCCAAAGACACCACATTGTCTTTTACGGTCAAGGATTTTGGAAAATTCTGCCAAAACTTATTTAGGGTAATCGCCAGGTTATTTTTTAAACTCACCACCGGTTGGCAGCGCAAGCCGGTGAGTGTTTTTTGACCCTTATCTATTCCATCCTTCAGACCAATATTAAGGGCGTAGCCGTTTTGGTTTATATCGACAGTATTGTTGTGGTTGACATGTACTGGGCTTTGCCAATTGACACCGCCACTTGAGAATTGTTCGCAAAAAAAACTGTCACCAATAAAACCTTGGTTGTTGTGAACATCTGTCAGGGTGCAGTGTTCTTTAAGTGATGTTTGAGTTGTGTTTACATCAATATTAAGGGCTTTAAAATTAAAAGAACCCACATCGCCTAAGTCCCATTTGCCACCTTGATGTCTTGCCCTGTTGGTATTGTGTATTTGCAGGTGAAACTTGATCAAATCAAAGGGTACCAGCCAATCAATGATCAGTTGAAATTGTACTAAGGTTGCTGAAAAAACGCCGTCTACCACAACGGTTACGGCTGAACTGGAGTGATTTTTTAGCATGTTTAGATTAGCGTGTTCTGTGACACGTGCCTGGCTAAACTCTGTTTTAACTGGCTGACCTGTGCTATCTGTGAGTTTTATGTCATCTGCATCCAAGGAAAAAATTGCATCGCTCTGTGCATTTAACATGGCTAATCGGTTATTGACTAAGCTCAGGGTGAATGTATTTGCACCGCCTTGATAAGCGTAGTGATCCATTACTTCAGAAACATTACTAACATTGCTAACATCAGTGCCATGGATTAACGTCTGGGGCGATACGTCGCAGGTATCTGTTTGATGTTTGATTATATTTAGATACAAGCGCGGCTGATTACAATACTGATAAGTTAACGTGATCCATTTAAAACTGTTATCTGGCCAATAAGCAATGATGTAGCACAGTGCGTCGACTGTTTTAGTTTTTTGGTCGTCATTATCATCATTATCATCATGAACATCATTTTCACTATCATGACTATCTATTGCTGTTGTAACCGACAGTTGCTCAAGGCTAAACACCCATGATTGAGGCAAGGGCACAGAGACGTCACAACATTGCTTGTAACCATGTTGAACACTTTGATGATGATCGATTGATATTTTTATAGGGTGTATGGGTTTTTGTGTCTCAATCATTGGGAGCCATCACTAAATTTCATCCGCAGGCTTGAAAATAGTCCCCCCAATATCATACGTTTGCATTTTCTCAACTGCTCTCTGACTAATAACAGCGGTTTGTTGCGATAAAAACAATAAATATGTTGTTCATAGGGCTGGGCATTAGATAATGAGTGTTTGTACTGAGCTTCACCCGCCAAAAAATCGTATACCTTGACGCCTTGTTTGATTGCTTGCTCGATAACAAGGCTGTGGATCACTAATCCCACTTTAATACGGTTATCAGCATTAAAATGCAGTGCAGACAGGTAAAAGCTCCATCTGTCACCTTGGGTTAACAGGTATACATGGCCCAAGGCGATATCATCCTGGTATAACGTATATAACCTGCAATTTTGCGCGGAGTGGTCATCTTGAATTAAGCCGTTATGAAAATTGTAAAAACAGGGGTTATCAAATCCGCTGCCATAAACAGTAGAGCGCCACTTGATGCGATGTAAATCGGCGATGTTTTTTAATACTGTGTTTTTTTCAGTGGCGTCTGTGGCTAACACCAGTCGCAGTGGACTTTGTTGGTTTAATAGTTTGATGGAGCGTTTAATACCAGAGCGCGTGTTTTTAGATAAACTGGCCAGATAGTCGTCAAGTGAGGTGAAACCCGCTAAATTGGCCAGATAACCCGGTGAAGACAACTCTGTTCTAAGGTTAAACCCCGCAAAATTGAGCTTTTGTATAAAGTGCGGCGAACTCAGGCCTATCTTGATGTCATCTATCTGCTGAATTTCGGCGAGTGCTTGGCAAATTTCATGGGACAACTGTTGTTCAAAGTCTTTATGCAGCAAAAATGTATTGTGCTCTAGCCATGTTTGGTCTTCTTGGGTATTGCCGCTTTTATGTAAAAAATACTGATTAAAGCTTAGCCCCCAAAACACGCTTTTGGTTTTTATACCAAATAATGCTAGCCCCACTGTGTCCTGGCCTTGCATCACTTCAACACACAAGCAGTGGTTGGTGGATAGGTTTTTCTGGGCCAACCATTGTTTTATCCAGAACCAGGCAATAAAAGCCGACGCATTTGCCTGGCCCTGTAACGTGACCCATTTTTGTGCCAGTGCTTGTATATGGCTTTCGTCTAAATGATAAGAGCTGGTCTTAAAGGCTAGTGAAGGCATGGGGTTCCTTTTCCATTTGCGACAAGATTTACTTCCTTATAATTACAAAAACAATTATGCGTTAAGGCTAACTGTAAATGACATTAAAATCATCCGTTCATTTTTAAAAAATCTATTGCCTGGTGTCTCGTGATCGAGTCAGAAAAAAGTAGGTTCCTTTTACTAAAAATAAACCTAGCCCAAATCACAACAAATGATGAACAGCCCAAGTAACAATTACTAAGGTCAATCTGCAAGAATGATTATTTCATGCTAGATAAAGCAACAAAATATGATACAAAAAGCTGTTGATAAGTTGGAACCTGCCCGATTTTAGTAGCGAATGAGAACGCACTGTTTTATTTGCTCAGATGTAGATGTAGAATAACCTAGGCAATTTTATGAAGTTAACTTACGAAAGGAATCTCGATGAAAATATCTAAGTTGGGCAGCGTTTTGTTTGCGGTAATACTGGTGATAACCATGTTTGGCTGCGGTAAAAAAAGCAGTGAGGAATATGTCACCATTGCAAAAGCGCTAATTCATGAAAATCAATTGGATACCGCTATTATTGAATTAAAAAACGCGGTTCAAAAAGTCCCTGAGGCGCCAGCCACCAGATTATTACTAGGGCAATTGTATTTTGAAACTGGGCAATTAGCTGCTGGCGAAAAGGAGTTAAACAAGGCATTGGAACTAGGCAGTAATGTAAATGACGTATTACCGTTGTTATCACAGGTCTATTATTATTCCGATCAGTTTGATTTAGCGAGCAGTTTGTCGTTGGAAGACCTGACTGTTCCTCAGGCATTAAGTACTGTCAGTCTAATGCGTTATTTCGCTTCATTGCGCAATCCCACAGGGGATGCCCCATTCGAATTGGAAGAGGTGGTTACAGGTTTATCTGAATCAGATAAACTATTGGCTCAAAGTTACGAAGCGTTTAGGGTCAGAGATGTTAAACAAAGCGCCGAACTGCTACAAAGGCTTAAACAGAGTAACTATCGCCCAGTGGATACCGAATATCTCCGGGCAAAATTGAATTATCAGCAAGGTGACTACGCCAGTGCAGCCGAGAGTTTTACTAAGGTGAATCAACTGATGCCTTATATTAACTCGGTTGACTTCCAAGAAATTGAGGCATCGATCAAGGCTAAGCTTTATGACGTTGCCGAAAATAAGACCGATATTTTATTAAAAATTAATAACGAACACCCTCTACTTAATCTTTATAAGGCTAAAATAGCTTACGCCAGAGAGGAGTATGAGCCCGCCTTAGATTTTGCTGAAAAATCCATCCAAAACGGTGTGGATACCCCCGAAGCTAGGTTAATCGCTGGAGTCAGTGCCTATAAGGTCGAGGCTCTTGAAAGTGCTTATCGAAATTTGATGAATCTAAGTACACGAAGCGGTTTTAAAAACAGTGATGTTCAAAGGTTGCTAGCCCATGTGCAGTTAAGTCTGGGTTATAACGTTGATGCTGTAAATTCCATTAGAAGCATGACAGATTTACGAATTGAAGATGTAGATTTGTTTTCACAGGCCGGCATGAAACTAGCCGCAATAGGGGATTTATCAGGTGCCAAAGAGTTGCTAGCCAAGGCCACGAAACTAGATGACAGCAATGTTTCCTCTAAGTATCGTGAAGCCATGGTCAACATAGGCACGGATGAAAATGCGGTAATAGATGGCCTCAACGTGTTATTGGCGCAAGACCCAGCTGTGTCTAAGGGGTGGATGCAACTGGCCATGGCACATATTCGCAACAATGAAAAGGCTGAAGCATTTGATGTCGCAAAGCAATGGTACGAAATAGATAAGGCCAATGGCAAAGCTCTTGAAGGCGTTATTTATTTCCGTTATAAGGAGCTAGATAATTCGATTGCTGCGTTTAAAGAGGCGTTGTCTGTCGATCCTAAACATCAGGGAGCGAATCAATATTTACTGAAAATATATGATGACTTAGATCAACCTTTGAATATTATCGCCACTGCAAAAGATGTTCTATCTTTCTCACCCAACCACCTTCAGTCTCTGATTGCAGTCGTTAATGCTGCTAATCAGTTGGGACAAAGTAGTGCTATTGAAGCTTATTTATCCTCTCTAAAAAACACTGATGGAGAAAATAGAGGGCCACTTGCGGCAATTGCGTTGAGTAAACGCCTAAATGGTGAGCCAGATGAAGCTATTAGGTTACTTCGTGAAGTTGATGAACTGGATACCCTTGGTAATATTACTTTGGGTGACGCGTATCTGCAGGTAGGCGACAATAGCGCAGCACTAGCAACTTACCAAAATTGGCAAGTGAAATCTCCAGAAGCTCTTTTTCCTGCCTTAAGGATAATTGCTGTGCATGAAATGAATGAAAGTATTGAAGAAGCTCTGAATGTTACAGAAAAGTCACTGACTAAGTTTCCATTTAACAACACCTTAAGGATGTTGCAACTTCATTATGCTACAAAATTGAATCAAACGAGTAAGGCTAACGATCTTATTGAAAAATTAAAGGTAGATAATAGGATAGAAAATTCCGCTACGCTGCCCTATTACGAAGGTCAACTGGCGCTGAATGCAATGAAGTATGAAAAAGCTGAAAAATTGTTATCTATAGCTCACAGTGCTTCTCCGAACTTCATTTCTGCAGCCATGCTGGCAAAAGCTATGATCGGCAACGGTCATACAGGCCAGGCAAAAGTAATGCTTGAGAAACAATTGAACAACGGTGGGGTGGTGCCTGGAAGGTTTAAAAACATTGTTGCGAGTTTTTATACTCACATAGAAGAATATGAAAAAGCTGCAGTTATGTATGAAAACTTAATTTCCAAACATGGGGAAGATGCTGTATTATTTAATAATTTTGCATTTAACACCTTAATGGCTAAAGGAGATCTTGAGGTGGCAAAAGCAGCTGCAAAAAAGGCGGTAGGATTAGCACCAGAAAATGCAGATATTCTTGATACCCTTGCGTGGATTCAGTTTAAGTCTGGTGAGAAGGATGAAGCTTACATAAATATGTCAAAAGCAGCCAATATGAATCCTGCCTCAAATCAGATCAACCTTCATTTTGCCGAGTTATTGATTTCAATAGGAAATACCCGAAAGGCCAACGAAGTTTTAGATAAGGTGAAACGCCCTACAGGCGTCGAGTCTAAAGCTTTGATGCAATTAAGAAAAAGCTTGTAGTTCTTGCAAAAGCCTAAAAGAAAAAGTTCAGAAGCCCCGTGTATTATCACATGTGATTTTCTGAACATGGACCCTAGTTCTTTTAATGAAGAAGTTGTCATAAAAATTTACATTTTAGGAGGCTAATGAGTCTAGCCTTTTTAATAAAAAGGCTAAAACTAGCCAGTAAAAAATATAATTATAAAATACTTATATTTAGCCATACTGAATCTCGTCAAAAGCAATATAACCCAAAAATCGAGCATGTAGCAGAAACTAAAACAGGCTTAGGATACGATGTTTTAAGGCTGCACTGTTATAGGAATAGAATTAAAATACTCTTGACCATTTATGTAAAGAAGTGGGGATTAACACCTGATTTTTTCAATCTATGCTTTGCCTTGTTAGTGTAATTAACTTGACGAAACTTGCCCAATGGGATATCAAAGATAAGAATAGTAATTGTTCTATATTTATTGGTTATGATTGAGCAATTGTGATGGCATTAGAAACACTATTTGCATGTCAAATGTTTTATAACAAAGGGAGTTTGTGTTGAGAATTTTAAAAAGGAGTAGTGTTTGTGTTTAAATATAGTGCGATTGCGTTATCTGTGTTGAGCTTAGTGGCATGTGGTGGTGGTGGTGGTGGTACGACGCCAACGCCGACTCCAAATGAAGCTCCTTCGGTCAGTATCACAGGACAAAATTCTTTTCAAGAATTCGAAGGCGTAGGGCTAACTGCAAACGCCATTGATCCCGATGGCAATATTGTCACCATCAATTGGTTGGTAATATCGGGTCCTGAGATCACATTGACGGGAGAGGACACGCTCAATGTCAGTTTTATTGCACTTGATGTTGATGTTGATACTGAACTGGTGTTGCAAGTGTTGGTAACGGATAATGAGGGGGCAACAGCCACTAGCGCATTCAGCATCATTATCACCCCGACACCAACACCGACGCCGACACCGACGCCGACGCCGACGCCGACACCGACGCCAACGCTAACGCCGACGCCGACACCGACGCCGACGCCAACGCCGACACCGACGCCAACGCCGACGCCAACGCCGACACCGACGCCAACGCCGACACCGACGCCAACGCCGACACCGACGCCAACGCCAACGCCAACGCCAACCCCAACCCCAACCCCAACGAATCCATTTACTGATGCAGCTTTACAGTTTACGTTAGGGACATCGCGGGGATCCGCTGTGTTTTTAGATGATAATTTATATTTAGCAAAAATTGATAGAGGAGGAAGCTATTCCTTTGCCCTATTTGAGGATATTCACCTTTCTACTTCCAATAATGTGATAAGTGATGCACTGGGCAAAGGTTATAATGTTGTCAATTATGGTAATATTAGCGGTGCAACTGCTGAACAAGCCAATTTGAACTCGACCTTAGTAACTGACGTCGATAACGCAGTTACGTTCATGCAAGGCTATAGTGTTAGTCTAGATTCAGGGACCTTTTCAACCGCAAGTACTTTGGCTGAAACAACCTTAAGAACGGATCTTAATGATTATAATGGTCAATGGAAAGATCTGGTATTTAACGGTCTAACCATTGATGCTGGCTTAAATTTAATGGCTACTGACGAAGATGGTTGTAACATATTCGGTGAGGCTACTAATGCTGGTTACAACATTTACTACTTCACAGTTAATTATAGTGGATGTGCCAAATCGGGTAATTACGAAGGGGTACTTACACTTGCTGATAAATTAAGTCATGTTGAGTTGGATTGGATGGCATTTGACAACGTCAATCAAGGGGTTTTTGGTAGCGTTGATACTAAGTTGAGTCATTACGAATCACTACCACTGACGAATAAATTGTTGCCAAGTGTATATCTCAGTGCAAGTAGTATGTTGGTTACTATTTCAGAGCGTATTTATACTGTGCAATATAATACTTCAGGCAGTACTTTTAACCCGTCCTTTTTTGACTATAGCTATGATGTTACTCCTCCAGCATCTATAGCTGGTACTGGTGGGGGGTTGTATCAGGATGCAGAAGCCGCAGATGGGATAGCGGAAGCCAACAGCAGTCTTACATTTCTAGCCTCTACGGATATGCAGAATATATCTGCAACAATAGCCTATAAGGATTCGATAGCCGCTGACAAAGTTATCACCTATTCCAACCTCAGCTATATCTCAAGTGAGTCTTTACTTAGCTCGATCATAGGGACTTGGGGGCCAGTAGAAATCGCCGCAGACGGAAGTTGGACAGGTATTGTTGGGGACTGTGATAGCATTGGTATGGTGACAGTAGGGGCAGAAAATATTTTTAATGTCTCCGTCACTCTTTCAGCTTGTACTGAAAGTGCAAATGATACTAATTATAGCGGAATTGTTGTTGCTCTTTCTGAGGGCAATTTTGCTCAAAATAATAATGTATTAGTCGCTATCTTGTTTTCAGCAGATGCTAGACGTGGATTTAGCGGTGTTATAAACCAATAACGAGTCGGTTTTGGGTAGCAAGCCTGGCAGCGATAAAATAGCGATTTCCGCACTGGCCAGTGATGAGATCATTGCTGTAATTGTACTGGTATTACTGTGTATTATCGCAGCGGGTTTTGATTACAATACGCAATGACTGATATGGATTTAAATCATATTCGCGCCAAAGCGCCAGATAGTATGGGGATGAAATCTAAGGCTAAATGTATTTAATCTGCACCATTCTAATATAGCGTATTCGAAAGCCATATGCCGATTTTACCGAATGGCAAAAAAATACCGGTCTAAACCGGTATTTTTAAATCAGACATTATTCTTACTTTTGTTTACGACGCGCGCCGAAGCCAAGACCTAAAATACCCAATCCTAGTAGGGCAAGTGAAGAAGGCTCAGGGACTTCGATAGACGTACCACTGAAGTCTGCACTACCAAATATTTCGAAACCTTCAGCTGTGGTACCACTATTTGGGAAAGGTTGGAAGCTGGAGGTAAAGACCCAGTCGGATCCGAATGCCTCACCATTAGTATCGAAGTTCGCTGCAGCCAGACCACCAGTCACGTCTAGCAAGCCATCACCGTCACCTGCATCAACGCCGGCGCCAAAACTAGTTAAAACTGCGTTAAGAGTCGTGCCGCCGCCTAAGTTATGTCCTGCCAAAGACAACCATAAGTTACCATCAGATGCATTGGCCTTAATGTCGTTATCATAGGCAGTGGTAGAGTCCACATAGAAATTTATAAAACCACCGGTGAAGGCGATCTCAACATTGGCTGGGTCACTAGCGTCAACTGTTGATACCAGATACCCACCAAATTCATAGGTCAATTCACAGCCACTAGGACAAAAAGTGCCTGCCCCTTCGCCGTTAATGTTGGTCACAAGACCGAAGCCGTTAAGTGTATTGACCTCACCAAGATCACTAGTTCCGAAAATACCATCCTGGCCAGGATTTAACAATTGTTCAATCAAGTTAGAGTTAGAAGAAAAATCAAAAACAGAATCTGCATCCCAAACCACGCCGCCAACATTTGCAGCCATAGCACTGGTAGTTAAAAGACCAGATACCATACCGCATAAAAGTGTTTTTTTAAAATTCATAATCTTTGCCTTGTTTTATCCATAAAATCAAATATTCAGTTCAAACCGCAGCTGTACAACTGAACCAGCAAAAAAACTGTACCATCTACATACAGCAAAAGAGCTGCACGTTACTTGCAACAAGACTATAAGCAAGATAAGCGCCATTAAATTTTAGAATTTACTAAATAAATGATATTAAACAAAAAAATAAAATAAACTAGAAATTTAAAAAATCACTAATTCACAAATGTAAAAAATCACGACGCTATTTTAAGCACCAGTGTAAAAAATCACGACACTATTTTAAGCATTGAATCAATGTTTCGACGCTGGCTGCGCACGGATAGGCCTTTTTTAAATCCTATTCTGAAGAACATAATGGCTACGGCCTCTTGTTGTTCCGCTAAACCCTTTTCTACGTCCTTCAGTTCGTTTGTTAATAATGGGTCAAGAGTGGGTTTGGCCAGCGTTAGTGCACCTGGAGCAGCATAGGGGTGAACAGATAACCCAAGTTTGGTTGCTGCTAACCAAAACCGCAGCATCTGCTGGCCCGCTTTAACCATGTCTAGTCTGCTCTCACCGGATGCTGTGAGCAGACACAAGCCGGGAGACAACTTAATGGGTAAGGTGACTGAACGAATGGCAATCATATTGCTGGCGCCAATCTTGTTTAGTTTTTGCATATTTTGCCAGGTACTGATGTAGCGAAAAATTGGTCGAGCAAAAGGTTCGATGCCTAGCATATCCAAAGTCATGCCTTGTGAAGGTGTGGGTTCTTGAAAGTTGACTGTTTGAAAAAGTTCACCGTGCAAAGATTCATCCCTAAACCTAATGGACTCAGCTTTTTTGATCAGGGGCAGGTAGTTGTTTATCTCTTTTCTATCTGTAAACGTGTGTAGTTGACAGTTATCATCATTCAAGCTTTCCGATAATTGTCGCACTATATCTACATCCAGCTTTCCACTAAAAGGGAATCGCCTGTCTGTGTGCCTATCAGGAATGTATTTAGCTAGCTCACAATCCTCTGCTACTATCATGTCGTTTGTGTGGGCTGAAAAACTAACTAAGGCCACATGCAAGGGATCTGAATCTGGAAAGTAACTTAATTCTGTTTTATAGCCAAGCTTCATTGCTTGCAGCCTTATAGCCTCTAGCACTGAACCTATAGCCAAGTCAGTAAGTATATAGGTTTGGTCGGTGGCCTTGCCGCTTAGATGCGGGTCACACCAAATAGATAAGTCTCCAGTGTTATGCCAAGCGAACTGCCAGGGCTGCGAGTTATCTGCAGAAGGGGAATATAGGGCAGCCTTTATGATTACGTTTTTGCTTTGAGGGTCTAGCAACATGTGTGAAACCTTATTTAAATATTAAATGTTTTTTTTGCGGCTGCCAAGTTTGCCTGAAATTCAGGGTTGTTGTGGCCTCTGGGGATATGAGTACGCTCCATTTGATTCATATAGGGATCCCAGTGCATACCTTCGGGTGCGCAGACTAAGTCACCTCGACCCAGCAAAATTTTAACGGCATAAGCCCCTGCTACGCCTGCGCTCATGGTGCAGCCAATAATGGTAGAAGGACCTCTTTTTTCTTGCAGATTAAGTCTACTTGGGTCAACAAGATATTGGCTTTGTAAACTTGCAGGGGCTAATCCTAAATAAAACCGCAAATACTGCTCGGTTTGTGGACGTCCTTGCATGCCAAAATATTCTTCGAAGGTCATCTTGCCAGGCATAAAACACAAAAACGCAGTGCCCATGCCAAGAGGAGCTGCAGTTATTGCGGGGATCCTCTTTTTTGCACAAAGATCAAAAACTAAGCGTCGTACTTCTATTGCAAAAAAATCTAAACTGTCAATGAACAGATCCACACCCTCTAAAAACTCTTCGGCATTGGATTCATTTACACCCTGGGGGAAGCTCCTAAGGTGCATCTCTGGATTGATATCTTTTAGTGCATCGTTCATCACATCCATTTTAGGTTGCCCAACAGTGGACATCATGGCGCCTACTTGGCGATTGAAATTTTCTACTCCAAATTCGTCAAAATCGGCCAGATGAAATTTGCCTACACCCAGCCTTGCCATCGTAAGTGAATGAATACCCCCCACACCTCCACATCCGGCTATAGCTACTTTTTTGGTTTTCAGGGTTATTTGTTCTTGTTCGGTGAACCAACCGATGTTGCGAGAAAAAGCTTTATCGTAGTTAAAATTTTCAGTGATCATAGTTTTGTCTCTATTTAATTCACTCAGTATGGATAAAGGGCTAACTGGAGGACTAATTGTTTTTCCAGCAGTTTAAAAAGCGTCAATACTTCGGGGTTTAAGTTACCGGTGAAATTTTCTCTCTTTAATAAAAAAAGTGCGCGTATGCCGTGATAGTCTAATTCTTCGCCGCATTGTTCAAACTTAAGTCCGAGTCTTTCTAGTCTTCTGCATAACCTAGGCTCTACCACTACAAACATATGACTGTGGTTACACATTTTGACCATTGCAACCACACTCAAATACAAGCCTATTGCAATGTTAGGGAAGTTGCGCCTTTCGTCATCTGAGAAAGCATTTTCGTCTTTAATATCATTGACAATAAAAGGTTTGTTTTTTTCATCCAAACGCCGTCTGAAACTCGAAGGCACGGATAATCTGGAGATCTCACCGAAACGTCCACGGGGTAAACTATCAGGATCGATCACATCTTTTTGTACGGTTTCTGCGCAATGTAGCTCAAAAGGCAATTTACTGTTAGGGCTGGTGTTTGGAGGAATAACCAGTCTGACTGTTCCTGCGAAGTCACCGGTTCTTTTGTGCTTTAATAATATTGAAAATGAATAGGGGTCACATTCGTCAACTTCTATGCCCTTTGAATTCAATGGCTCCCAGCCTAACTCTTCTGCATAAACGGTATGACGAATTCTATAAGATACTTGTTTCAGTTCTTCGGTGTCGGCTAAGACGATCTTAAAATATTGATCAAAATTTTCAGCGAGTGTGGCTTTCATGTGACTTCCTTAGCACTAGTCTAGTCTTCATTTATCAAGACTGTTATTTTTATAGGTACAAGTTGCTTGGCTGGCTCAATAACCCGCCTGAAACAGTTCCTTCGTCTGTTGTGGGCTCATACTGAAGTCAACTTATGGAATACCACCCGTATTCAGCACTTGTACCAATATATGGCGTGTGCACAAAACGATGAAAAATACTTTGATATTTGATTCATCTCGTGGCTCACTACAAATTACGCCTCCTTTTTAATCAAAGGGCCAATAATTGGAGCATAAACGTACTGATGTTAGTATTTCTTTGGTTATTTTATTTGTACAGTATTTGTACATAATCTTTGAATTTTAAGCTTTTGTAAAGCGACTCAGTCTCTTTGGGATGAATTCTAATGCCGTTTTATAACCAATTTCATACAATGTTTCTTTCTCTTGAATTGACATATTAAAATCAACAGGGGAAAGCTTTCCAGTATTCACAATAATCGTATTTTTCCAATACTGATCATGTACATATTCCCTAGACATAGCGGTCATGAAGGTTCTAATTAACATCATCATATATTGCACTAGGGGCAACCAACTTTTTTTAAATGCTTTGTCGGTGACCTGGTCGCTTTTTAATCTGAAACAGATCACTGGGGTGCCGTCGCCTGCCCAGTCGTTGAAAATAGCATCTTCTGAAAGAATCGCACCATCGACTAAAATGTGATCTTTGTATGCCTTAAAACTAAAAAAAAGGGGAATAGACATGGAAAACCTCACCGCTTTGGATATTTTTAAATCCGGAGAGTTTTTTTTATTAAAAGCAATAGGGCCACCGCCATTTACATCGGTAGCCAAAATATGCAGATCTTTAGATATCTCTTTAAATAATTTACCTTCTAGCTTTTCATCCATCCAACGCTCGAATACGTCTCCAGAGCTCAGACCCCCTTGCAGCAAAAGAGTGATTAAACTGAACCCTCTGAACTGTCTAAAATTGGTTTCTATCGCTAGTTTTTTGATGTCTTTAAGAGGCATGCCAATGCAATATAATGATGAAATTATCGACCCACCTGACACACCCACAATATGTTGGAATTCAATATTAAGGGTATTGATGGCATCCAAAATTCCTATGTGGGCAGATAATTTAGTACCCCCACCAGAAAATATTGGCACTATTTCACTCACGGCGTATTTCTCCTAAAATAAAGCGTGTCAGTCAAGCATAGTACTTATTACATAGTTCTTATTAATAGTGCTGATGAATATTTTTTATAACGAGATTTATTGCAATTTAGCGCAGATATTTTTGATAAATTAAGCCTAAATATTCATGGATCGCTCTTTCACTTCTGTATAAACTAGTGGCATTAGGCAAACCAAGCATTGGCTCCACCTTTATCCTACTAAAATGTTCCACTGGAATGGGCAGCACTTGTATATTCTTTTCTTCAAAGTAATAAACCGCTCTCGGTAAGTGGCTAGCTGATGTCACCAACGATATGTGTCTGCCATCGAGTATGCTGACCAACGCATTGACTTCGGTTTCTGTGTTTCTCCCTTTGGGCACAATAATGATATCCGCGCTGTTCACACCCATTTTTTCAAAAAAATATTGATTATGACTGGCTTGCGATCCTTTGTCGTTGCGTCCTAAAATATCCCCCGCTAGAAATATCGGCATGGGATGCTCGCGATACATCAGAGCCGCATGTAAATTGCGTTGCATCGAGCAGTTGGGCCAGCGGGACACGAAGGGTAATTCGTCATCCTCAAAATAATTACAGGCCAATACCACAATTGCTTGTGTTTTTCGCCATGTTTCAGTATCCAGTGGTATCACTGGGTACTTATCCTCAAGATGTTTAATCAGCAATACACTGGGATAGGTCATTGAACATATAAGAAGCCACAGCAGTGGCACAACCGACAAATAACTAAAAAAAGTGGGTTTAAATTTGGTGTAACTCAACAGTTTAAACATGGCAAAAAGAGCGAAAGAATGCACCAAAGGGGAGCTAAAGGTAGAAGCAATCCAGGCCAACATCAATATCAGTTCCTTATAATAAAATGTATGATTTAAGTGTAACCAGCGCAGCTATGTATATTCACCGTTATCTATTGAGCGTAAAAGCGGTGATACCAGCTCACAAATTGCTCAATGCCTGTTATCAAATCAGTTTTTGGACTGTATCCCGTATCCTTAGCTAAAGCGGATACATCTGCGTAGGTATCAGGCACGTCACCAGGTTGCATAGGTAGCATCTCTTTTATTGCCTTTTTGCCTAATGCTGCTTCTAGGGTTTCAATAAACGAAAGCAGATGAACGGGGTTATGGGCCCCAATATTATAAATTTTCCATGGTGCTTTACTGCTGCTTGGATCCGGATGTTTCCCGTCCCAATTTTCATTGCCCTGGGCCACGTTGTCTAATGATAGGATGACGCCACTGACAATATCATCAATATAGGTAAAGTCGCGGTGATGGTTGCCGTAATTGAATACTTCGATAGGCGTGTTGTTTAAAATAGCTTGGGTAAACTTAAATAGCGCCATATCGGGCCGTCCCCAAGGGCCATAAACAGTAAAAAATCGTAGGCCAGTCGTAGGGAGTTGATAAAGGTGGCTGTAGGTATGAGCCATCAACTCATTGGCCTTTTTACTCGCAGCATACAGTGAAACGGGGTGATCAACATTATCCGTAACCGCAAAAGGTGTGGACTCATTTGACCCATAGACTGAGCTTGAAGAGGCATAAACTAGATGCTTTATGGTGTTGTGTCTGCATCCTTCAAGTATGTTCATAAAGCCAATTAAATTACTGTCAACATAAGCATGGGGGTTTTCGATTGAGTAACGCACACCTGCCTGTGCAGCGAGATGGACTACTTTGTCAAAAGCGGATGACGCAAATAATGTGTCCATTTGATCTCTATTGGCGATATCCATTTTTATAAATGTAAACTTTTCTGACTGTGCATCTTCAGCAAGGGCGTTTAAGCGACCTTCTTTCAGTGTGACATCGTAATAATCATTGATATTGTCTATGCCAATCACTGTATCTCCCCGTGCTAATAATGCTTTCGCCACGTGAAAACCGATAAAACCTGCTGCGCCCGTTACCAACACCTTCATAAACCGAACCTTTTTAGCCTAGTATTCATAATGTATAAATATCATTAGCATAGCGCTATGATATTTGTGATTATACTCAGATATTCCACGGACAGTATTGTATATATATGTTTATACGTAAATTATTGCTTTTGAAAACGTTGCTAGGGATCTCATGGGTATTAAGTGCCAATGCCCATAGCCATTCCATTACCGAAATTGTTGCGAAAGTAAAACCTTCAGTGGTCGGGGTAGGTGTATATGATGCATTAGGTGCGCAAATGCATCAATTGCAAGGAACGGGTTTCGTTTTTGGCGACGGTACATTAGTGGCTACCAATTATCACGTCATTGATAAAGAGCTAGACCCGCAAAAAGTGCAGTACCATATCGTATTCATAGGTACGGGTAGAAATCCCAAAATCGCCAAAGTAGAAATAATTGCTACAGACCGTGCACACGATCTCGCCATTTTAAAATTGCCTAGCCCTTTGACGCCCCTCACACTTTCGGCATCCCATTATGTAGCAGACGGAACCGAGGTTTTATTGACGGGTTTTCCAATAGGGGCAGTGTTAGGGCTTTACCCTGCCACACATAGAGGCATCATTGCTGCAACGACACCTGACGTTATTCCAACACAACATTCAAGCCAATTGTCTATGAATATCTTAGACAGACTGGATAAAAAGTTTATGATTTATCAGCTAGATATCACTGCATATCCTGGCAACAGTGGTAGCCCCTTATATAACGCCGAAAGTGGTGAGGTATTAGGTATTTTAAATAAGGTCTTTATAAAAGAGTCTAAAGAAACGGTACTAGAAAAACCTTCAGGTATTAGTTATGCGATACCGGTTAAATACTTAATACAACTTGCTAAGCGTAAGGGATTGAAGATAAATAAAGAGTAATAAAGTCAGTTTACCTTGTCAGCATTATACGCATTAATTTATGTAGGTTATTCTTTCCATTCATACAAAAAATTAATCTTAGGTATTGCTCAGTTCTGCACCCACCTCTGTAATTAATCTTCTAAGCCATATATGCCCAGCGTCGTGTTGCAGCAAAGCACTCCATGCCATTTTTAATGCAATGGGAGGAATATCAAATGGAGGTGCGAGTATTTCGACCTCTGGATCATCTTTATATATATTGGCCGCTTTACTGGGTAAGGTTGCGATTAAATTTTGTGCTTTGGCCAATTGTAAGGCGACGTGATAATGACGAGTAAAAACACGTATATCCCGTTGTTTACCCATTTTTGTCAACTCAGCATCCACCCAACCTAATTTTTGTACCTCTTTAGGGTCGATACCCACGCCCACCCCAAAGCCAGTTTTACTGACCCATATATGTTTGTTGTCTAAATACTGTTGCAGATTAAAATTTTGCACTATGGGATTGTGACTATTCACCACACAAGAGAAAGTGTCATACCACACCACCTTTTGGTGAAACGAAAGCGGTAACTCTTCAAATCGGTTGATCGCCATATCAACCTTACCTTGCTCTACATCATGAAAGGTCACATCGCTGGGAGTGATTAGATCAAGGGTAACATTAGGTGCTTGTTTCATTAGCCTGCCGATGACCTCCATTAATAAGGTCGATTCTGCGTAATCGCTGGCCATTATTCTAAAGGTACGCTCACTATTAAGTGGGCTAAAGTCAGTTTCAGGTTGGATCGTTGTTTCAAGTGTTGAGAGGACATCTCGGATAATGGGTTTTAATTCTAAGGCACGTTTGGTCGGGGTCATGCCGTCACTAGTGCGCACCAGCAGAGGGTCTTTGAATAAGTCTCTAAGTCTTCTCAAGCCATTGCTCATTGCAGGCTGAGTAATACTTAATTGGTTTGCCGCTTTAGTCACACTGCCTTCCCTGAGCAATACATCTAAATACACCAATAAGTTTAAATCCACCTTAGCAATATTCATGGTTATTATCTCGTTGTGAAAACTGATGTGATAGTAGAATGTTATCAGTATTCAATATCTTTACCAGATATTAAATTTTCTTTAAATAACATATATTTATAGTTAATGTGAAATGATCTGTGAATTTAGGGGGTGTAGTTGGCCGTTATCGGCATTGATTTGTTGAATGATGAATGATGAATGATGACGATAGCTCACAGTAAAGACTGTAAGCTATCGTATATCTTTTATAACGGCATTCATTTATAACGTTATTCGACTAGAACGTTATTCGGCGTCGAACTGATTCATAGTATTATCTTCACCTGAAGCTTTAAGGGCTTGTTCACCAGAGAAGTATTCTTTATGGTCATCACCCATATTAGAGCCTGCCATCGCTTGGTGTTTAACACAGGCGAGGCCTTGTCTAATTTCTCTACGCTGCACACCTTTAACATAGGCCAACATACCTTGGTCACCAAAGTAACCTTTGGCTAGATCATCAGTAGACAACGCTGCTGTATGATAAGTCGGTAGGGTAATGAGGTGATGGAAAATACCTGCTTCTCTTGCTGCATCTGCCTGGAAGGTTCTGATTTTTTCATCCGCTTCAAGGGCCAAATCAGTGTCGTCAAATTTAACTGACATCAATTCGTCTCTGTTGTATTGGCTTAAGTCTTTGCCTGCTTCTGACCAGATATCAAAGATTTGCTGACGGAAGTTCAAGGTCCAGTTGAAAGAGGGTGAATTGTTATAAACCAACTTCGCGTTTGGAATTTCGCTCCTAATGGCTCGAACCATATCGCCAATTTGGCCAACGTGTGGTTTTTCTGTTTCAATCCACAATAAGTCTGCACCATTTTGCAATGAAGTGATGCAATCAAGTACTACACGGTCAAAACCAGTGTTTTCTTTAAATTTGTATAATCCATTCGGTAAACGTACCGGTTTTACTAGTTTGCCGTTTTGTTTAAGAACAGAATCGCCCTCTACCAAATCATCTACAGAGGTGACTTCACTTGCATCCAAGAATGCATTGTACTGAGCGGCCAAATCACCAGGCTTTTGTGATACTGGTATTTTTTGAGTCAGTCCAGCCCCTAAAGAGTCGGTACGGGCAACTATCACACCGTCATCTACGCCTAGCTCTAAAAATGCGTAACGTACTGCGTTGATTTTGGCTAAGAAGTCTTCGTGTGGCACGGTAACTTTACCATCCTGATGACCACATTGTTTAGCGTCAGATACTTGGTTTTCTATCTGTATACAGCAAGCACCGGCTTCAATTAGTTTTTTAGCAAGCAAGTAGGTTGCTTCTTCATTACCAAATCCTGCATCAATATCAGCAATAATGGGCACTACATGAGTTTCATAATTATCAATAGATTGTTGTATTGCAGCTGTATCGCCACCGTTTTGTTTAGCGTCATCTAGTTGTCTAAACAGATCACCTAATTCACGGGCATCGGCTTGGCGTAAAAATGTATAGAGTTCTTCTATTAATGCTGCTACAGAGGTCTTTTCGTGCATTGACTGATCGGGAAGGGGACCAAACTTTGAACGTAACGCCGCCACCATCCATCCAGACAAGTATAAATAACTTTTATCCGTAGTACCTTGGTGTTTTTTTACGGACAACAATTTCTGTTGTCCAATAAATCCATGCCAGCAGCCTAATGATTGCGTATATTGGCTTGAGTCAGCATCATATTCTTGCATGTCTTTACGCATGATAGCTGCGGTATATTTTGCAATATCCAACCCAGTCTTAAAACGATTTTGTGCTTTCATTCGAGCAGCGTAATCTGGGTTAATTGCGTTCCAAGCACCTGCTTTGGTTGATCTTAGTTCTGCAATCTGTTTAACATCATTTTGATATTGTGACATGTGAATATTCCTATAACAGTAAGGTAAAAAATAAAACAACCGATAACGTGGTTCGGGCTGCTGTTGTTAATCATCCTATATAGGTAATCTACATATTTATAATCTATATAATGTATTCTTATCATAGTTTGTGTGAATGTTGGAATTGGGGTGCCAATACGATTATTAGGTTATTGTGTTTTGAAGTGACTATTATTAAAAGTGTTTCTTGGTGTAATATGACCTGTTTTTATTTAAATCAATTAACAACCAGAGATTTTGTATGTCAGAGTTAATGTCTTCCATTGATCAACGCACCAAACTTGTCGGTGAAAACAGACTCGAGTTGCTTATGTTTAAATTGGGCTCACGGCACACCTTTGCGTTGAATGTCTTTAAGATCAGAGAAGTCATTACTGTCCCCTTAATGAATCAATTGCCCGGTTCTCACCAAAATCTCACCGGTGTGACTAATTATAGAGGCACTTCTATTCCCGTTATTGATCTGCGCACGGCGATTAAAATTACTGCGAACCAAGACACGTACGAAGCTGTGAATGTGATCATCACAGAATACAATAGAAGTGTTCAAGGGTTTTTGATTGGTGATGTCATGCGGATTATTAACACCTCATGGAGCGATATACAGCCTCCACCTTCATCAGCTGGTAAAAACAACTATTTAACTGCCATTACTCAAGTTGAAATGAATGGTAAAAATGAATTGGTTGAAATTATTGATGTAGAAAAAGTGTTATCCGAAATTGTTGAGTATGACACCACTATCTCTGAAGATGTGCTGGATCAAAAGGTTGCGGTCCATCTCAAAGGTCAAAAAATATTGATAGTGGACGACTCATCCACAGCACGTTGGCAAATAAGAGAAACACTTACCCAGCTGGGCATTGTCATTATTGAAGAAAAGGATGGCTTAAAAGCCTTGAATCTTTTAAAGAGTTGGGCTGATGAAGGTAAAACAGTGACTGACGAAATTTTGATGATGTTTACCGACGCAGAGATGCCCTCAATGGACGGCTACCGACTGACCGCAGAAGTGAGACAAGATCCCCGCATGAATAATCTTTTCATCGCACTGAATACATCCTTAAGTGGTAGCTTTAATGATGCAATGGTAGAAAAAGTCGGCTGTAACCGCTTTATTTCTAAGTTCCAACCAGACTTGTTAGTCGACGTCGTTCAACAGAGAATGCGTGAGAGTCTAGATCCTGAAAGTTGATATATTAATCAAATCTTTCACCTTCATTTTTTGTTCATCTAAGTGATTTATTCTGTATTTAAACTCAACATCCACTTATTACCTAGCGTATGATCCACTTTTATTTTTATTTTTATTCACTTTTCATCATTGGAGACCAGATGAAGCCAATTGCTACTCTTTTATTAGCCGTCTTATGTCAATCTGCATTAGCTACTGAATCACCTGAAAATATTAATTCACCCCAAAATATTATCATGATTGTTGGTGATGGTATGGGCCCATCCTATACCACTGCATATCGTATGTACGCAGACGATCCAAGTACTGCTGAAGTCGAAGAAACCGTGTTTGATAGATTATTAGTCGGCATGTCCAGCACCCATCCTGATATGGAAACGGGTTATGTGACTGATTCAGCCGCAGGTGCCACTGCATTGTCTACGGGTGTGAAAACCTATAATGGTGCGATTGGCGTAGATGCCAACCAGCAGCCTGTGCAAACAGTATTAGAGCTGGCCAAAATACAAGGGCGTAAAACGGGTATCGCGGTGACGTCACACATTAATCACGCCACGCCTGCCAGTTTTGGTGCTCATAATGAGAGTCGTCAAAACTATAATCAAATAGCCGATAGTTATTTCGATGTAAAAACCAGTGGTCAGTTTATTTTTGATGTGATGTTAGGTGGCGGCTGGAAGTATTTTATTCGAGATGACCGCAATTTAGTTGCACAATTTAAGGCTGCGGGTTATCAATATGTGGATGATTTAACACAACTGGACACGGTGAAAGTGGGCACACCTTTACTGGGCTTATTTGCAGATTCAGGTATGCCTTGGGCGCTAGACAGTGCCAATCAGATGCGACTTCCCACATTAGCAAAAGCTGCCATCCGTCAGTTAGAGAATGACCAAGGTTACTTTTTACTTATCGAAGCAAGCCAAGTCGATTGGGCAGGGCACGGTAATGACATAGGCTCTGCAATGGCTGAAATGCATGACCTTGCGGTAACCCTCGAATGGCTAGAGCAATACCTTGACAAAAATCCTGACACTCTGTTGGTGGTGACTGCCGATCACAGCACCGGTGGTCTAAGTATCGGCGCCAATGGCAATTATAGTTGGAGCCCTAAGTGGCTGAAAAACCTGAAGGCTTCACCAGTTCAGATTGCCACACAATTAATGACAGCGGAAGACAGAGGGGTACTGGCAACTGATTTATTGGGATTCGAGCTAACAACAGAAGAAGTCTCCAGCTTAACTGTGATTGAGTCTGATAAACCTAGACCTTTGCACAACGCTCTTTCTAAGATTTTAGATATCCGCTCAAATACAGGCTGGACAACCACTGGACATACTGGTGTTGATGTACAAATATTTGCTAAAGGATTGGGCAGTGAACGCTTTCGAGGTCATATGGACAACACGCGTATAGCACATACCGTGTTTGAATTATTAAGAGACAACAAGTAAATCTTTTTCTAACCCTTTCCTAATTTTTTTACAATTATTTTCTAGCTGGCACTTATCGATAGGTGCCAGTTATACCCATGACTTATGGCGATGGGTATTAATATCCGGTCAATTCAATAAACCCTACTCCTGAATGGGAGCCTGAAATCACAGTACCCCCCTCGTAGTACGAAAAAATCCCTGGGTTCCACTGCTTAGTTTGCATGGGCGCAATCTGAATGTCGATTTGATGCTTGGGCAATTGAATCGACCAGTACAAGGGTAACAAACGTTGTTCTACTTTATCTCGCTTGGTTACTTTTGCCTGAATATCTTGTTCAGATAGATGTATGGTTTTTCCGAGTTTAGTTATTAACGTACCTGACCAGAAGCCTTGAGCCTGCTCGTGACGCATATTAAACAACATTAACTTAGCACCGTTGTCAAAGTGAATAGAAAACCAATCCCAGCCTTGTGCCAGTGGACTTAAATATTGAGAGGTCCATTCATGATCAAACCAAGCATTGCCTGATACTGCTACTTTTCCGGTTGGCAGTTCAATCTCCCCAGAGACTTGAATATGTGGCTGGCTATAATAGTATGACGCTTGTTCTGAATCTCTGAGCTTACGACTAAAACCTTGCTCCCCATGTTTTACAAAAGGTTTGTCTGCAGTAAAGTCCAAGTTAACCCTAATCTGGCTATTAATAGTAAATTCAAGGGCCGAGGGGAACATCTCTGATGACGTTGCAAGCCATTGCCAATCATCAATAAAGGCATTGAATGGGGCAGTGGATATACCCGCATTACCCACGCCACCGCGAGCAAAACGTTCTTCAAACCAAGCCTCTTTACCGTCTCTTAAACCCACATGCCCCATATACTGCTGAGCGTTCGACCAAGGTGTGCTTTGCGTGTCACTGGCAAAACGAAACAAAGTCCATTGTAATGCATAAGGGTTGTGTTGTTTGTCAGTTAGATTGGCGGTGATATACCACCATTCCACTGCAAACTCAGGGTGACTGCTATGATCAAACGGAAACGTCATCTTGTATCCTGAGACTACCTTAGCGAAGCTGTTGTTTGAGGTGTTCGCTGCTTCATTATTTGATGGTGTTTGCTGCTCTATTGAATACCGACTTAAGCCATCAAACATAGTGTCTCTTTGTTGCACTTCATCGTCATCTGCGTTTTTACCATCACTATCATCAGAATATTTAGAGCAAGCTAGGATACTTGTTGCCAATATCAACAACAGTAGATATTTGGTTAGAAACTTAAACACTTTATATCCTCAATTAATTTACGACGACTTAATCTGTATAAAGGTAGGGCTACCACTATCACAATCAACATAACACTCATCACCCCAGCAGATAAAAGTGTCGAAGGTGTCATCAGTATGGGATAACTCCAACTAAATGCCTGTACGTTAATTAAGTTGATCAATAGCCACGTTAAGCCGATGCCAAAAGGCAAGGCCACCAAAAAAGCCAGTAAACTGAGCAGGCCATATTGTATAAGTGATAAACCGGTAATCTGATAATTACCGACCCCCATGCTTCTTAACAACGCCCTTTGAGGTCGATTATCCATATCAATCATCAGCACTGACGTGGCTAAAGACAGGGCTGCTACTAATAAAGTGACGATGTTTAACCCATCGGTAATCACAAAGGTACGTTCAAAGGTTTGCATCGACAACGCCAATAACTCGTGAGTTTGTATTGATCTGACTTGGTTTGATATTGAGGCAGATGCCAGTCGATCGGTAAATAAATCTTGTTGCGCCTTGGATGCAAAGTGCAGAGCAAAAAGTGCGGTGTTGGCGTTATATTTGGCGAAATGGTCTAAAGCCAACAGGGCCTGAGCACTTTGATTACCGTAATCATAATAGATACCGACTATCTGTTTCGTTTCTGGCTCAGCTGACTCAACTTGAAACCGTAACGCTTCACCCAGTGATAATCCATGGCGTAAAGCCAATTGTTGATTCACTAACACGCCTTGGCTGGCAGTGAATAGTTGCCAAACATCCGCTTGCTGATCAGCAAACAACATCGCTTCTTGATACAGGTGACTGCTGGGATATGATCTCAGCTCTAGGTTTGTTCGATTTTGGTGATGACTCACTGGTTTATTCAGTAGAACCGCATCAAGGCCTTTTCGCTCGATGACGTCCATGTCTATGTCTTGGTTAACTAGCCATTGGGTCAACACCTTGGGTGATTGCGTGGAAATATATTGATCAGCCACTAAGCGCTGACTTAGCCATTGCTGTGTGGCTTGACGAAAACTATCCACCATCAAATTCATACCAATATTACTGGTGAGGGCAATAAAAAAAGCACAACAGGCAATTTTACTCTTTTGTGATAAACGCACACCGTCTGCAGCCAACCAGCGAAATAAGACCCATTGCTGTGGCAAACAGTGAAACAGTATATTGAGGCTCTTAGGAACGGCATAAATAAGCAAACTGCAACCGGCAAAAATGCTCATTGCGATGGCGCTAAAACTCATCAACATATTCATAGAGTAAAAGCCTAAGCCAACCGCAAGACAGCCCAATACGATACTGGCATACAACCATAGCCTATGGCTGGTATTAATATTCACGTTTAAGTGACGCAAAGCCAACTTAGTATTTAATTGCCACATAGGCAAAATGGCCGCAACAAATGCCCCCAAAATACAGGCAGCAAAACACTGGGTTATTAAGGTGATATAAGCGACGTGTGTATAACCTATTCGCACGTCAAATAGGCTTTGTAATGTGAGTGAAACCAGAGGCGAGGCTAACTGGGCTAAAAATACCCCTGCTATGGCACCCACTGGTGCGCACAATAAGCTGATGAATACTAATTCGGCACCTTGGGCCCAATATATTTGTTTTCTTGATACACCCAACTGTCGCGCGATCCGTAAATTTTGCCAACGTTTCATTATCAATAAATGTAAGGCGTTCATAACGACAAACATACACACGACGAACATTAAACAAGCCATAGCCAACAAGTTCAGATGAAAACTGCCAGTAAGCTGTTGTGCTTGTTCGCCAGTATTTATTTTCTCAATACGCAGGTGGGCGGGCAATGCAGCCCTTAGGGCACTAGTGCTGTTATTGTCTGTCTCACCCACTACCAATAGTTCACTGATCTTATCCGTGCCTAATACCTGTTGTAATTGCCCGATATCCATGACGATTTCTCGTCCTAAACCCTTGATGCTTGTCACCGTCAATTTGGGTAATAACTGGGTGTTTTCAAGAGGTAATATTTGCCCACTAATAAGGTTTAACTCGGTCGCAAAGTCTGGGTGGATCACACTAGCAAAAGGAGGACGCCATAATTGACCTAGTGTATCTGATACGGTTTCTGAACTATTTTGCTCAAGCTTTATCCTATTACTCGCCGAGTAACTGAAAACTGAAAATGTGTCTATGCCCAGTAAGGATATCTGTAGAGATTCACCTGTTATGGGATGCACAATAGGCTGTGAAGTACGTAACACTGGGATAAGTTGCGAGAAACCCAAACGACGTAGTGAAGCAAAATCCACTTTGCTCAAGGCGTGTCCACTTCTGGCAACAATACGCTGTTCGACTTGTTGTAAAAATGGCTGACTAGCAGACACATAGCTATTTTTTGCGGCGCTATTGATCACCAGAACAGCACTGAGGCCAGCACAAGCGGTGACTAACGCAATAAACACCAGTGCCAAGCGTAAAGTGTTGTGTTGGTAACTTGCCCAAATAAGTTTGAGTAAAGGTGCCATATTTAGGCTGATACAAAGTTTGATGTCTGATGATGCGTGTTGAGCAGCCGTCCTTGTTGCAACAGTAACCGGGTATCAGCAAAAGCCGCAACCTTGGGGCTATGTGTGACAACCACTAACGAAAGACCTCGTTGCTTGCATAACCCAAATAATAATTCACTCACACCTTGGCTATTATTCTCGTCTAGGTTGCCTGTAGGTTCGTCGGCTAACACTAAGCTAGGTTGATGGGATAAGGCACGCGCAATAGCCACCCTTTGTTGCTCCCCACCAGATAAATTAACCGGTAATTTATGTTTGTGAGAGCTTAATCCCAACTGATCTATTAAATCATTGTGGTATGTGCCTATGGGCAAACCATTGAGTCTGGCTGGGAAAGTGATGTTGTCCCACACCGATAAACAGTCAATTAAATTAAACTGCTGAAAAACGATGCCTAAGTGTTTTTTCCGAAACTGATCTGCTTGAGTTTCACTCATTGTATTGAGTGTCAAACCCGCGACTTTCA
>Ga0307488_10000564_pt1 | contig 30809 bp, 33 predicted proteins | sample SB02metaG_FD_202248 | JGI IMG/M metagenome (GOLD analysis project Ga0307488, IMG submission 202248) | Sea-ice brine microbial communities from Beaufort Sea near Barrow, Alaska, United States - SB 0.2 | ecosystem: Environmental > Aquatic > Marine > Coastal | place: USA: Alaska | collected...
ATGGACCAAAATCTGTAGGTTCAAAAGCTAAGTGTTGATTATTTTTTTCAAGTGCTTCCTTAATTTCTTTAATTGGAGTGCCTGACTTTACTTTTATATAAAGTTCTTCTGGCTCATACTTAATAATGCCTGAGTATTTAGAGAGGTCTAAAGTTTTTTGAGATTGAAAGTTTCTTCCAATTTTTTTTTTAGAACTTGAGCCAAAAATTTCTAATGGGATATTTTTTTTATAACAATGCTTTATAATATCGGCTATTGTTTGTTCGTTATCAGGCTTTATTACTGAAGAACTAAAATCTTGGAATGTCTGGGAATTTTGTTTTTCCTCCATGGACATGAACCCTTCCTTCTTCTGCACATTTTCTTAGTATGGGATAAACCTTACCAGGGTTAAGCAATGAATTTGGGTCAAGTGCTACTTTAATATCTAATTGCTGTTTAATATCTGTATTATTAAAAGCTTCACACATTAATTCTCTTTTTTCTATACCTACCCCATGTTCGCCTGTTAGTGCTCCTCCAACTTTAACGCAGTACTTTAATATTTCTGAACCAAGTTCTTCAGTTTTTCTTAGTTGCTCTGGATCGTTAGCGTTAAACATAATTAATGGATGAAGATTGCCGTCACCAGCGTGGAATGCATTTGCTACTGGCAATTCATATTTTTTTGAAAGTCTTTGAATTTCTTTTAAAACTTCTGCAAGTTTTCCTCTTGGTATTGATCCGTCCATACACATATAATCTGGTGCTAGATCTCCACAAGCAGGGAAGGCGGCTTTTCTACCTGCCCAAAACTTTAGTCTTTCTTCCTCTGATTTATTAATTTTTATACTTGAACATTTATTTTTTTTAGCAATATCTTCAACTCTTTTAATAAGTTCTGAAACTTCAGTCTCTGTACCATCAAGTTCAATAATCATCATAGCTTCTGCATCAATAGGATAACCTGCTTTTGAATAATCATTTGTTGCTTTTGTTAAAGCTTTGTCCATGATTTCCATGCCAGCTGGTATTATTCCTTTTGCGATTATTTCAGATACACACTGTCCGGCATCTTCTATGCTAGAAAAACCTATGAGAGCTGCTTTTACTGCTTCTGGTTTTTTTAAAATTTTTACTGTCACCTCAGTAATTACTCCGAGTAGTCCTTCAGATCCTGTCATGAGTCCAAGTAAATCATAGCCTTCGGAATCTAAAGTTTTTCCACCAAATCTTGTTATGGTTCCGTCCATTAAAACAACCTGAATACCTAATAAATTATTTGTAGTTGCTCCATATTTTAAAGAATGTACGCCACCTGAATTTTCAGCAACGTTTCCACCAATTGAACATGCTATTTGACTTGATGGATCTGGAGCATAATAAAATTTTTTATCCTGTACAGCATGTGTAATTGCTAAATTAGTTACACAAGGTTGTGTTACAATACATTTATTTTGATAGTCAATTTCTAATATTTTATTAAATTTACCCATACTCAATAGAACGCAATCTGCTAAAGGGAGTGCTCCTCCTGATAAACCAGTACCAGCACCTCTTGGAACAACCTTAATTTTATTCTCATTACAATATTGAAGAATTTTACTTACCTGCTCAACTGTTTCTGGTAAGACTACTAGAAGTGGTTTCTGTTTATAAGCTGCAAGAGCATCGGTCTCATATGGTCTAATTTCATCTTCATGTGAGAGAATATTCGCACTTTTTAAAATTTTATTTAAATCTGAGGCAATTTTATCTTTGTTAGATAAAACTGATTTATCGACTTTAGGCATTTGTAGACTTGTCATTTTTATAATCCTATAATTTTTAGAGCATTAGGTCAAAAAACAACGTCGCTTATCCAAGCATTTTTTTGATCTTTTCAAGAGCTTTTTCAATATTTTCCATCGAAGCCGCAAAACTAAATCTTACATAGTCAATTGAGGTTTTGCCAAAAGCAGTTCCTGGAACGATTGCCACTCCAGCTTCATGCATACATTTTTTTGAAAATTCAGAGCCATTCATTCCTGTGCCTATTACTTTAGGGAAAGCATAAAAAGCTCCACCTGGCATACTGCATTCGACGCCTGGTAGATTATTTAAACTTGCATAAATAACTTTACGCCTCTTATCAAATTCTTTCATCATATCATGAATAGGCTGATCTGAACCATCTAGAGCAGCTATACCTGCAAACTGAGAAGGTGCATTAACACAAGATACACTATTAATAATTAATTTATTTACGTGTGGAATTAATTTTTCCGGCCAAACACTCCAGCCCATTCTCCATCCAGTCATAGCGTAAGCTTTGCTCCATCCATCTAGAACGATTAATCTATCTTGTAAGTCAGGATAATTAAAAAATGTTGGCATTTCCTTATTGTCATAAATTTGACGGCTATAGATTTCATCACTTAAAATTGCAACATTTGGATATTTCTTGAGACCTTCTGCTAAAAAGTCTATCGCTGGTTTTTCAACAAAACTTCCCGTTGGATTGTTGGGATTAATCAATATTAACAACCTAGTTTTATCCGTAATTAAAGATAAAATTTTTTCCGGATCAAATTTTAAGTCTTTATCTTGTGTTAAATCATAGGGTATTGCTTTTGAGCCTGAATAGTTAATCATAGACTCATAAATTGGAAATCCTGGTGTCGGATGAATTATTTCAGCACCCTCTTCACCAAATATTGAAATTGCATAAAACATGGTAGGTTTTCCACCTGGCATTATTAAAACTCTCTCTGGATCAACATCTTTATTATAAAGTTTTTTAATTTTTCTTGTTACGGCCTGTCTACACTCTAAAATACCATTAGATAAAACATATCCATGATGGCCATCGTCTAGAGCTTTTTTAGCTGCGTCTACAACATGTTGCGGGGTCTTAAAGTCGGGTTGGCCCAAGCCAAGATGAATCATTTCTTTTCCTTGAGCTTCAAGTTTTTTCGCTTCTGCTAATATACTAAAAGCAGACTCTGTTCCTAATCTTTCTAGATTTTTGGCTAATTTCATATTAATTTTCTTAATTTATTTAGAATCATAAGCAATGTACAAATTTTTTTAAATAGGGAATATTGCCTCAACTTTATCTATATGCAATTTTACTTAAGTTTAGATCTTTTATACTTTTGCAGCCCATTAGAATCATATCTCTTCTAATCTCGTCTCTCATTCTTTGAAGAACCATTTCTACTCCTTCTTGTCCACCTGCGCCTAATGCAAACAAGAAACCTTTGCCAAAACTGCATGCCGTTGCACCCATTGCTAAAGCCTTCAAAACGTGTGTACCTCTTCTTATGCCACCATCTACAATAATTTCAATTTTTCCTCCAACGGCATCAACAATCGCAGGCAACTGATCGAAAGGCGAACGCGATCCATCTAGTTGTCTTCCGCCATGGTTTGAAAGCATTATTGCAGAAGCTCCGATATCAACTGCCTTCTTTGCGTCTTCAACTGACATTAATCCTTTTAATGCAAATGGACCTTTCCAACGTTTGACACAGTACTCTGCATCTTTCCAGCTCATTGCTGGATCATATTGTTCATTAATATATTCCATTACTCCCTTTGCTATGCTTGAGCCATTTTTAGTAAAATGGGCAACATTTGCTAATTTAAATTTTTCATGAGTTAAATAATTTATGGTCCATGTAGGATGCGCAGCAAAACTCATTAAACTTTTTAGGGTAAGCTTTGGAGGTGTCGTAAAACCAGTTCTGTGGTCTCTTTCTCTGTTTCCTGCAACAACCGTATCAACCGTTAAACATAAGCCTTTGAATCCTGAACTTTTACATCTGTCTATCAAATTATCTGTAAGAGCCTGGTCTTTATGTATGTAAAGTTGAAACAATTTTGGTCCTCCTGAAATATTTGCAATTTCTTCAATAGATGAAGTGGCCATTGTAGACATACTATAAAATGTTCCAAATTTTTCAGCCGCTCTCGCTGATGCTTTATCTCCATCATGATGATATAGACGCTGCATTGCAGTTGGTGATAAAAATAAAGGCATGTCAATTTTTTGTCCAAAAACATTGACTGAAAGATCTGGTTCACCCACGCTAGCCAAAATATTTGGTATTAAATCGCATTTAGCAAATGACTCGGTGTTTCTCTTAAGAGTGGTTTCATCGTCAGCTCCACCATCAATATAATGAAAAATTGGTGATGGTAAGTTTTTTTTTGCTAATTTTCTAAAATCATCAATATTGTAACAATCTTTAATAGACATTTTTAATTAAAATTTTTTAGAAAAATTGATTGATTGATTATCTGTACCTGGATTGGTGTCTCCCCAATCATTGTTTGAGATATGGCTATAGCTGTAACCAAGGTTAGTATTTTTAAATAAATCTACACCAATTTTTATTTCTGATTTAAAATTAAGAGCGCTTCCTAAATTTTTTCCATCTCCAGCTTCATAATATCCAGGTGCAAAGCTTGGTGATATATTTATGGGACCTAAATTATAATCTGCCTCAACACCAGTATATAAGTAAATTGAACTTTTTTTTGTGACGAAGGCTCCCGTAGTAGGTGAAAATCTTCCGATCCAAGTATTACGGAATAAATCTTTATTTTTATGTTCTACTCCCATTAGAGTAGTCTTATCGTCACCTTCTTTATCTACTGTATCAAATGTACCTGTGTAAACTGACAAGTTGTGATTTTCTTCATCAAAAGACCTTACTGTTTCTATTCTCTTTTCTTCTGTGTAAGGCTTATTCTTTGTTTCACTTGTTACTCTCGAATCTTTGCCTCGACATTTTGGAGGATTAAAAATTCCCCATCTACAATCACGATCAGTTTTTTTTGTTTTTGTAGTCTGTTCTAAGGAAGTAACTTGTTCTGAGGTATCTACAGTATTTTTTTTGTTTCTAGATCCTGTTTCTATAATTCGTTTTTTACATTCAGGAGGATTAAAGATTCCCCATTTACAAATTCTATCATATCTCTCTTGTGAAATAGTTTCTGCACTTTTAGCCTCGACTGCTATTAACCCCGAGACAGAAAAAGTAATAAGAAATAAAATTAATATTAAAAATTTTGGTTTCATTTTGATAAAAAATACTACCTTAGCAATAAAATGTACACATTCAATTAGCCTTATTGTGCCTACTTTTTCTTATAATAAAAAAAATTATTAAACCACCTAGGATCAGAACTAAATAAGGCAAAAACCAAAGTAAAAAATTATTTTTAGTTAAGGCAGGTTGGTACACAATCCATTCTCCATATTTGCTTATTAAGAAATCGTATATTTCTTCTTTTGTTTTACCCTCTTTAATTTGATCTTGTACAACTAGTTTAATCGTTGAGGCAAAATCTGAATTTGAATCAGCTACAGACTGTCCTTGGCAAACTAAACATCTTAAATTTTTATAAATTTCTGATAATTCTGAATAGTTTTCATTTGCGTGCAAGGGAGCAAAGAGAAAAAAGTAAATAATAAAAATAATTCTTTTAGTTTTCATTTTATCAAATTTAAAATTTCATTATATTGTATTTGATCTATTGGTCCGATAATTTTTTTTATTACAGTCAAGTTATTGTCAATTAATATAGTTTCTGGGATTCCATAAACACCAAATAAAATTGAAATTTTACCATCAAAATCTTGTCCAACAAAGCTGTAAGGATTGCCTAATTCTTTTAGAAAATTATTAGCATTACTTTTTTTGTCTTTAAAATTTATACCTATAATTTTAATTTTTTTATTTGATAAATTTACTAAATATTTATGTTCAATTCTACACGGCGCACACCACGATGCAAAAAAGTTAACTAATGTGAATTTGTTATTTTTTAAATCTTCTTCAGAAATTGATTTAGTGTTATTGTTTATTTCGATCAGTTGAAAATTACTAATTCTACTTCCAATAAGTCTTTTTGTATTATAATTATTATTTTTTTTTAACCCTTGCCAAAAGATAAAAAGAGAGAAAAATACGAAACTAAAAATAATAACTTTTGAGATACTAAACTTCATTTTTTTTTGAATTTAGTTGAATAAAACCACCAAGTGCAATCATTAAAGCCGAGATCCAAATCCAAATCATGAATGGTTTTTTTTGGAATTTAATATTATAATAATCGGACCTAGATACATTGCTCATTGTTAAGTATAGATCTGAAGAGATTTTTGTTTTTATCGCGGCTTCATACGTTAAAGTTTCTGGGTTGGAATAAATTCTTATTTCAGGGTCTAAGTATTCAACTGCATTGTTTTTAAGGTTTGTTAATTGAAAATTACCAATAACTGCTTTATAATTTTTACTTTCTTTTATTTCTACATCTTTAAAATTAATTTCATAGTTATTAGTTTTTTTGATTTCTCCGACTTTTAAATTAAAATCTTCCTCAAGAGAAAACTGATGATTAATACCTATAAAAAACACAAGTAAACCAAATCCAAGATGAGAAACTATTCTTGATAATTCAGTTTTATTTTTTTTATCAATGAATTTTTTAACGTCTAAAAATGAGTTTAGTATTAGAAATATTGCTGCTGTTAAAATTAAATTAGACAAGAGACTATATTTGCCAAAAAAATAAAAGATAAATAAATTTATTATTACTGAGCCTATAACAAGAAATAATATTCTGTAAAAAATCTTATTTTGAGATTTTATCCACCCAAATTTAGGTCCTATAGCCATTAAAAGCATAAGCGGTACAACAAAAGGAATGATAACAATATTAAAGAAAGGAGGACCAACAGAAATTTTTATATTACTTAATACGTCAAGGAAAATTGGGTAGAGCATTCCTATTAATACGGTTACTAAAAAAAAAGCCATAAACCAATTGTTTGTTAAAATAAAAGTCTCTCTACTTTTTAAATTAAAATCATAAGTTTCTTTCTTATATTTTGCAAAAAAAATAGATAACGCTAAAAAAATCATAAGTGATAAAAATAAAAGTATGTATACTCCTCTAGAAGGATCGCTCGCAAAAGTATGGACCGAATTTAAAATTCCAGATCTAACTAAAAATGTACCTGTTACGCTCAAAATAAAAGTTAAAAGACAAAGTATTATTACCCAAAAATAAAGAGTATTTCTTTTTTCAAGTACAATTAATGAATGCATTAAAGCTGTAATGGCAAACCAGGGCAGTAGTGAAGCATTCTCAACCGGGTCCCAAAACCAAAACCCACCCCAGCCTAATTCGTAGTAAGCCCAAATAGATCCTACGATAATTCCAAGAGTCTGGAAACACCAAGAAATTTTAACCCAGGTTTTTATTGATTGCGCAAATAATTTACCTCCATAGCCGGAAAGTAACGAACCCAAGGCTGCAGAAAAATAAATCGAACAACCAACAAATCCAATGTAAAGAAGTGGAGGGTGTATCGCAAGCGCTGGATCTTGCAGTATAGGATTTAACCCTAAACCTTCTAAAGGTACAGGATAAATTAAACTAAAAGGATTTGAATTCAATACCAAAAAAATTACAAATCCAATAATTAAGATGTTTTGAAAGATTAAAGTATATAGTCTAAATTCTTTATTATGTTTAAAGTTGAAAATTAGAAACAAATAAGAGAAGAGAACTAAAATATTAATCCATAAAAGTAAGCTCCCTTCGTGATTGCCCCAAGTACCTGCAATCTTATAAAAAAATGGTTTTGTTGTGTGTGAATTTTCATAAACATTAATAAGAGAAAAATCAGAATATATGAATCCTATTATTAAGGTAAAAAAGCTTAAGATAGTAAAAGTAATTTGAAATAAACTTAAATTATAAATAATTTTTTTAATAAATTTATTTTTAATTTTTAGATCAAGATAAGCATTGTAAATAATAATAAAACTTAAGAATAAAACTGAAAAAACTAGAAATACTCCAATATTACTTAGCATTATTTTCTAGTATTTGTTTAATTTCAGGCGGCATGTATTTTTCATCATGTTTAGCAAGTATTCTATCAGCTATAAAAAAAAAATTATCATTAAGCTTACCTTCGGCCACAACACCTTTGCCCTCAGCAAATAAGTTTGGAACAGTTCCTGCATAACTAACTAATACTTCATTTTCAAAATCTGTAACAATGAACTGAATATTTTTTTTAGTAATAATAATCGAGTTTTTTTTTACCATTCCGCCAACGCGCATCGATTTTTGGATAGTTATATTTTCTTTTTGTTTTATTTCAGTTGGCGTCGAAAAATATAAAATATTTTGATTTAAAGATTTTATGATAAAAAAAACAACAGTTAAGGATAGAACAAAAACAAAGGTTAAAAATAATATTCTATTTTTAACTTTTTTTGTAAGCATTAAAAATGCTCTTAGTTCATCTTAGAGTTTGCTGCTAATATTTGTTGAGCAACTTTAGAATTTTCTAAAGCTTTATTTTTTTCTTCTGCCGATAAATTTTGAAGCTCAACTAAGAACTCACTCTCATATTTTCTTAAAGTCTTTCTTGTTTTTAGATAAACTACTGCACAAGCTATAAATACAATGCTAAAGGACATCCAGACGTAAAATCCATATCCATTCATTGCTAAAAATTCTGTAATCATATTCTTTTTATATTTTTTTTCTTTATTCTAATGATTTCTATTTTATATTTCATTAGAAAAATTAGCGCAGCATATAATAAGAAAACCAATAACATTGCGAACAATGGGAGTAGCATGGCTGGGTGTATGCTGCTTGATCCTAAAATTTTTATACTTGCGGGCTGATGAAGTGTCGTCCACCACTCAACTGAGTATTTAATAATAGGTAAGTTTATCGAACCTATAATTGCTATGATAGATGAAACTTTTACAATTAGTTCTTCTTTGTTTAACAATTTAAACGCTAAAATATAAAAAATATAAAATAACATCAATACAAACATAGATAGTAACCTAGCGTCCCAAGCCCACCATGTGCCCCAGGTTGGTTGCCCCCATAAAGATCCAGTAATTATTGCTAAGCAGGTAAATAGTAAACCAATTGGAGCTATACTTTTATTAATAAAATAAAAATTTCTTATTTTGAAAATAAAGTTAAGTATTGAAAGAATCGTAATAAAAGAAAAACATGCTAAACCTAACCATGCAGCAGGAACATGCACGTACATAATTCTAACAGAATCACCTTGAATATAATCAGGGGGTGATAGAACTAAAGCAAAAGTTAAACCGATAATTAAAATTAAAAAAAATATTGAATTTATAAAATTAATTACTTTTTGAATTAAGGAATAAATATTGCTAGATGAAAAAAATTTAAACATCTTTAATTAAATCAAATATATTAATTTTCATTTTAAAGAAAGGAAGTTGTTTTGCCTAATTGAGAATTTTGAGGGAGTTAAAGAAGAAAAATGATTCCCAACCAGGCATTAACACTTATAATTCTAATTAAATTGTTTGTTATAGATTTGATCTAATATTGTTAGATTTGTGGCAGCCTTGGTTTAGTTAGATATCTTAAGATAGTTTGATCCCTTTTTGCCAACAAAAATCTCATTGATAAGAGGGTGTTTAACTGGCTGATTTGACTTATCCGTTAAAAGATTTTGTTCAGAAACATACGCCTCATAAGTTACATCATTGCTCTCAGCTAATAAGTGATAAAACGGCTGATCTTTTCTAGGCCTTACATCTTTTGGAATAGATTGATACCACTCTTCAGAATTATTAAATTCAAAATCAACATCATAAATTACCCCTCGAAAATCAAAGTGTTTGTGTTTTACGATTGTTCCAATAGAAAACTTTGCATTGTTTGCAGCCATTTATTTAAAGATAGTAATTTTTAATTAAAAATCAATATATAAATTTATTTAAAAATAGATTTGTGTTAAAAATACCATGTGAATAAGTCTTTATTAAAATTTATTACTGACTTTGGCCCTTTATTAATTTTCTTTGTAGTTTATTCAAAAAGTGGAAAAAATTTAAGTGCGGCTATTCCTCCTCTTATTATTGCTACCATAATTGCTGTTATTATTAGCTATATAGTCGAAAAGAAAATTCCTTACATACCCTTAATTGGGGGTGTAATTATATCTGTTTTTGGTGGACTAACTTTGTATTTTAATAATCCAGTATTTCTCTACATGAAACCAACAATAATAAACCTTTTATTTGGTTTAATTTTAGCTTTTGAAAGATTTTTTACTAAAGATCATATATTAAAAAAAATGCTTGGTAAGTCCATATCTTTAACTGATGAAGGCTGGAAGGCGCTAACAATAAGATGGACACTTTTTTTCTTCGCGCTGGCTTTGTTAAATGAATATGTGTGGAGAACACAAACAGAGGAATTTTGGGTAAACTTCAAAGTTTGGGGCATTCTTCCAATAACTTTTATTTTTACTGCTTTTCAAATGTTTTTAATTAATAAGTATAAAATATGAAAAATTTAAAATTAGTTGTAAATAATGTTCCTAATAATAACGATAGAGAGATTTTCTTTGTAAAAAAAGAGCTTCAGACTATTTTAAATCTTTATGGTAAAATGGTCTCAAATGGAACCTGGAAGGACTATGGAGTCTCTATTGGTCCTAGAGAAATTTCTTTTGATATTTATCAGCGAGCTTCAGAAAAACCAATTTATAAGATTTTAAAAAATCTAAAACCGAAAAATCGTGATGAAAAATTTTATATTAAAGATAAACATGGAAATGTATTAGAAAAATCTAATGATCTTTTAAATCTTATAGAGAAAACTAAGTGGATTAATTTAAGGGCGGTAAAATAATTATCTTCTTTGACCAAAAAGTCTTAACAACATTATAAATAAATTAATAAAGTCTAAATAAAGGGTTAAAGCTCCCATAACTGCTTTTTTTCCCATTAGCTCTCCACTATCGCTTGCAAGATACATATTCTTAATTTTTTGAGTATCATAAGCGGTCAAGCCAACGAAAATTAAAACTCCTAAAATAGATATAACAAAATACATCATTGAAGACTTCATAAATATATTAACTACAGATGCAATAATAATTCCAAAAAGTCCCATCATTAAAAACGAGCCAAGCTTTGTTAGGTCTCTGTTAGTTGTGTATCCATAAAGACTCATCGCACCAAAAGTTCCTGCTGTAATAAAGAATACTCTTGTTATGCTAGCGCCTGTGTACATTAAAAAAATTGAAGATAGAGAAGCTCCCATTAAAGCTGCGAATACCCAAAAAGTGGTTTGTGCTTTTGCTGCTGTCATCTTTGAGATATTGAAACTCATATAAAAAACTACTCCTAAAGGAGCCAACATAAGAACCCACTTTAATCCAGAAGTATAAATAGTTGAACCAAAATTAGTTAAGCCCAATATTTCGCCAGCTTCACCCGTAACAACAGCAAGCTTAAAAAATAACAATGCTATAAATCCAGTTAACAAAACTCCAGAAGCCATGTAGTTATAAACTTTTAACATGTAGGCTCTTAGGCCTTGATCAATTATTGCTTCCGATGCCGATGATCTTGTTGTTGCGTTTTGTTTATTAATTTCCATATAATTAACAATATAATAGTTTTTTTCTATTTTTCAACACCTGTCTTCTTTACTTATTTGCCTAATTCTAATTAACTCACGAAATTATTATAATTCTATGAAATACAAAAAGCTTGGAGCTACAAATTTAGAGGTTAGCCTAATCTGTTTAGGGACCATGACTTGGGGCCAGCAGAATTCTGAGTCTGATGGATTTGCCCAGATGGATTATGCTTTGGAGAAAGGCATAAATTTTTTTGATACCGCAGAACTTTATGCAACACCTCCTATGGACCATTCGTATGGAAAAACAGAAAAGATTATTGGTAACTGGTTTGTAGAAAAAAAAAATAGACATAAAATTATATTAGGATCAAAAATTGCTGGTCCTGGATTTAAATGGATAAGAGGTGGTGGAAATGAATATTGTGAAAAAGGATTAGAGACTGCTCTTGATGAGAGTTTAAAAAGATTAAGAACAGACTATATTGATATTTACCAATTACATTGGCCAGAAAGAAATACAAACTATTTTGGTAAACTAGACTACCAGCATGATGAAAATGAAAAAAAGTGGCATGAATTTGATTCTGTTTTAAAAATATTAGGAAAATTTATTAAACAAGGAAAAATTCGTCATATCGGTATATCAAATGAAACTCCCTATGGATTCTCAAAATACTTAGAGTCAGCTAAAATTCATAATTTACCAAGAATAGTTTCTGTTCAAAATCCGTATAACTTTTTAAACAGAACTTATGATGTTGGTATGTCAGAAATTTCTATGCGGGAAAATGTTGGGTTGCTTGCTTATTCACCTTTAGCATTTGGTTATTTGTCAGGTAAATATATTAACGGTGAAATGCCTAAAAATTCAAGAATGGGTTTGTATGCAGATATTTGGGGAAGATATAGAAAAAAAAAAGCTTACGAAGCAGTTGAAGAGTATTACAAGCTTTCTAAGAAGAAAAACATGTCATTGACACATATGGCCCTTGCCTATGTTAACTCCAGACCTTTTGTGACTAGCAATATTATTGGTGCAACAACTATGGGGCAACTCAAAGAAAATATTGAAAGTATCAATGTTAATCTTGATAAAAAAACAATTGATGAAATAAATCTAATACATCAAAATAATCCAAACCCTGCTCCTTAAGAAAACTTCTTGATATTAAAAAGAAATAAAGTATTTATAATTTCATGAAATTTAAAAAACTAGGTAACACAGATATAGATGTTAGCTTAATTTGCCTAGGTACCATGAATATGGGTGAACAAAATACTCAGGAAGAGAGTTTTGAACAAATGGATTACTCTTTAGAAAAAGGTGTAAATTTTTTTGACACAGCGGAAGTCTATGCTGTTCCCCCAAGAAAAGAAACACAGGGAAAATCTGAAGAAATTATAGGCAACTGGTTTATGGAGAAAAAGAAAAGAGACAAAATTATTCTAGCCACAAAGTGCGTAGGAGCAGGTGTTGATTGGATTAGGGGGGGTGGTAATCAATTTTCAGAAAAAAATTTTACACAAGCGATTGAAGGAAGTCTTAAAAGATTAAAAACTGATTATATTGATTTGTATCAATTACATTGGCCAGAAAGAAATACTAATTTTTTTGGTACTAGAGATTATGATCACAAAACAGCTGATGGTGTGGAGTTAGAGTTTGACGGAATCGACTCATCAAAAAAAGCTGAACACGGTGGGTGGAATAGTTTTGAATCAATTTTAAAAGTTTTAAAAAAATTTATTACGCAAGGTAAAATTAGACACATCGGAGTTTCAAATGAAACGCCCTGGGGATTTGGTAAATATTTAGAAGTATCAGAAAAACTAAATTTACCAAAAATAGTATCGGTTCAAAATCCTTATAATTTATTAAACCGTTCATATGACATTGGAATGTCTGAAATTTCATGTAGAGAAAATGTCGGCTTACTTGCATACTCTCCTTTGGCAATAGGCTACCTTTCGGGAAAATATAGAGAAAATAAAATTCCAGAAAAATCTAGGATTGGTTTATTTGGACAGTTCTGGACAAGATATAAAGAGCCAGCCGCAATAAGGGCTACAGATGAGTACTTTAATTTGGCAAAAGACAGCGGTGTATCATTGACACAAATGGCACTAGCTTTCGTAAACTCTAGACCTTTTATGACAAGCAATATTATTGGTGCAACGACCATGGAGCAACTCAAAGAAAATATTGGAAGTGTAGATGTTGATCTTAGTAAGGAAATCATCGAAAAAATAAACTTAATCCACTCAAACAATCCTAACCCTACGCCGTAATCGTCAAAACATTGAAAAAAATTTAATTTAGTATAAAAATTTTATTATGGGCTTTAAAAAAATATTTTTAATATCGATTATTATTTTATTCACTTCAAAAACCTTCGCCGCTAATCCGGTATCTATGGGAAAATTCAAAGACTGGCAAGTTTTTACAGCAACGACTGAAAAAGGTAAAATTTGTTTTGCACAAGCAAAACCTAAAACAAGATCGCCAAAAAATTTTAAAAGAGAACCGTCAAAACTTTTTGTAACTTTTAGACCGCAGGAAAATATCAAAGATGAGGTTAGTGTAACTAGTGGACACCTCTATAAAACATCTACGGTAAACGCAAAATCAGGTAGAAATAATTATGCTTTCTTTTCTAAAGAAAATTTTGCTTGGATAGCTGATGAAAAGAAAGAACAAAAATTTATAAAGCTTATGAAAAAAGCATCTAATATTATGGTCACAGCCAATGAGCCAAAAGGTTCACAAACTGTAGATCACTACTCTATGATGGGGTTTTCTAAAGCATATGACACAGCAAAAAAAAACTGTAGTTAATTAATGAAAAAAATAGTTTTAGCCTATTCAGGAGGTCTCGACACTTCAATAATCTTAAGGTGGTTACAAGAAAACTATAACGCAGAGATAATCGCTTATACTTCTGATATTGGGCAAGTTATTGATAAGAAAAAAATTATTAGAAATGCAAAAAGACTTGGTGTTAAAACCATAATTATTGAAGATCTTAAAAATATTTTTGTTAAAGATTATGTTTTTCCTATGTTAAGAGCACACGCATTATACGAGGGCACGTACATGCTAGGTACCTCTATCGCAAGGCCTTTAATAGCAAAAAGACAAATTCAAATAGCAAAAAAATATGGTGCTTATGCTGTATCTCATGGCTCTACAGGTAAAGGAAATGATCAAGTTAGATTCGAATTAGGCTATGCTTTTTTTGGTAAAAAAATAAAAGTTATTGCGCCATGGAGAGAATGGGACTTGGCTTCTAGAACAGATTTAATCAAATATGCTAAGAAAAATAATATTCCAATACCTAAAGATAAAAAAGGAGCTCCTCCGTTCTCTGTAGATGATAATCTCTTTCATACATCAACTGAAGGCAAAGCGTTAGAAAATCCTAAAAATTCAGCTCCAGAGTTTATTTTTCAAAGAACAGTTTCTCCTGAAAAAGCCCCAAATAAAAAATCAATTGTTAAAATTAGTTTCAAAAATAGTGAACCTATTTCAGTTAACGGAAAAAAACTTACTCCTGCAAACTTATTAGAAAAATTAAATCAAATTGCAGGTAAAAATGGGGTTGGAAGAGTCGACCTAGTAGAAAATAGATTTATAGGAATTAAATCAAGAGGCGTTTACGAGACACCAGGAGGAACTATATTGTATGACGCTCATAGAGCCATTGAAACAGTAACCTTGGATAAAGAAACAATGCACAATAAAGAAAGGGTCATGACAGCGTATGCTGAACTTGTTTACAATGGTTATTGGTTTTCAAAAAAAAGAATTAATTTACAAAAAATTATAGATAAAAATAAAAATAAAGTTAATGGCACTGTTGTGCTTAAAATTTACAAAGGCAATATAACGATTATGTCTAGAAAAACATCTAGTAATGCATATTCAATGAAAAAAGTATCATTTGAGGAAAACAAGACATTTAATAAAGTTAAAGTAGAAAAATTTATTAAATTTCATTCAAAACAGTTAAATAAATCTTAAAAGTCTGATACTTATTCATTAATGAACTCAGCGATTCGAAACATACAACTTGTTGCAGTACTTGCTGTGCTGATTGCAACCATAATTGCATTCTTTGTAGAACTATCATTTATGTATGAAACAAAAACTGTTGGGCTAGCTGACTTATTATTAATGTTTATCTATATAGAGGTTCTTGGATTGGTTAGATCATATTGGGAGACTAGAGCTGTAAGGATTACCTATCCGCTTGTAATTGCAATTACTGCTCTTGCTAGATATATAATTCTTCAAGATAAAAATAGTGATCCTGCAAACTTGATTTATATATCTCTTGCAATATTAATAGTTTCTATAGCAACAGTTGTTATCAGATTTAGAAATAGCAAATATCTTAAAATAGATGGTAAGAAAACTAACGAGCTTTAAAGCACTCCAAAGTATTTTTTAACAGACAAGCAATAGTCATTGGGCCTACACCACCTGGTACTGGGGTTATAGCTTTTACTTTATCTTTAACTTGTTCAAAATCAATATCTCCAACTATTTTATCTTCAACTTTATTTATACCAACATCAATAATGATAGAATTTTTTTTTACCCAGTCTCCCTTAACTAAATTTGCAACACCAACTGCCGCAACTAAGATGTCAGCTTTCTTACACTCTGACTTCAAATCTTTAGTTTTTGAATGAACTATTGAAACCGTGCAGTCTTCATTAAGAAGAAGTTGAGCCATAGGTTTGCCGTTTAAATTGGATCTTCCAATTATGACAGCATGTTTACCTGATAAATTTTTTTCTACTTTTTTAATTAATAATAAGCATCCTAAAGGCGTACATGGCACTATAGCTTTATAGCCAGATGAAAGATTTCCAACATTTATTGGATTAAATCCATCTACATCTTTTGAGGGTTTAATTGCATTTACAATTTTTTCTTTACTAATATGATCTGGTAAAGGTAGCTGGACAAGTATTCCAGAAACATTATCGTTGATGTTCAGTTCTTCAATTTTTTCTAAAATTTCTGCTTCTTTGACTTCTTTTGAGTACTTAATAACCTCAGAAATAATTCCAACTTCCTTAGAATTTTTTTCTTTATTTTTTACATAAATTTGGCTTGGTACAAAGTCACCAATTAGAATAACGGATAAGCTTGGAGATTTATTGGTTTTTTGTTTAATTTCTAAAATTTCTTTTTTAATTTCTTCTCTTAATAATGCTGCTTCTTTTTTCCCATCTAATATCATTTTTAAATCACAACTTTATAAAATATTTCATTAATAAAATTTCTTAAAAAAACTAGCGCTAAAATAAGCACTATTGGTGAAATATCTACTGTGCCTAGGTTTGGCATAAAGCTTCTAATGACCCTTAGAGGTGGGTTTGTTAGCTTGTGTGAAATTTCTAAAACTGAATAAACAAAACGATTACTTGTATTAATAACATTAAAAGCTACTAACCAACTTGCTGCAGCATTAATAACCAAAACCCAAATATAGAGCCTAACGATATCGTTAAATAAAATAAGTATAGAATTCATTAATTTTTTTCTACGTAGATTGAAGTGCTTGGAAAGGCAAAAGAAGCTTTATTTTTTTCAACAATATTTTTTATCTCTAAAGCAAGTGTGTCCTTAACATTCATCCACTCTTGATAATATTTTGTTTTGGTAAAACATATTAATTTTATGTCTATTGAGCTGGCAGCAAACTGGTCAATCTTAACAGATAAAATTGTATTATCATTTATAACAAAATCTTTACTGTCTTTTATATAGCTTTCTATTTGATTTTTAATATTTTTTAGTTGCTCTCCTGTTGTTCTGTACTCGACTCCAATTATCCAACTAATTCTCCTATTTGTAATTTGTGAATTATTAATTACTGCTTTTTCAGCAAATTGAAAATTTGGAATTGTGGCTAGAGATTTATCAAATCTCCTCACTACAGTGGACCTAAAACCGATACTTTCAACAGTTCCTTCTATTATTCCGTCTACAAATATCCAGTCGCCAACATGAAACCTTCTTTCAACTAATACCAGTATGCCGGAAATTAAATTTTTAAATAAATCTTGTGCGCCCAAAGCAACAGCAACTCCAAATAAACCGAGTCCAGCGATAATTGGACCAATTTTTATTCCCCAAAGATCCAATACAGCAGCAAATCCTAAGACTAAAATTAAAACTTTTATTGCTTTTATGATCCAATTAATTAAGTCTCTAGAAAGTAGACCTCCAGCTAATTTGATAACAGCTGAAAATGGCCCAATAATTTGGTGAAAAGTCCAGAAAATTAATATGGTAATTAAAGATCTATTAATTACATCAACAACACCGCTCTCTACTGTTAAATAACTTGTTGATATAAAAAACCCAAGAACGATTGGGAAAAATTTTGCAGGTCCGTCCATTGAATGAACGAGAGAATTATCGAAACTATTAGTTTTTTTCGAAACATACTTCTCTAGCTTTTTGACAACAAACTTTGAGAAGACGCCCCTAAGAAAAAGAAAAAAAGTAAAAATTACTAATGCTATTATTATTTCAGAAATATTTATTCCTGAAACTCCGTCCTTCCAAACATCTAAAAATAAATCTTTAAAATTTTCTAATATATTCATTGGCTTACGTCTTTTAGTTTTATCATTTCGTCTCCTGGATTAAAAATTTCTACTTTTTTCCAATTCTGAGACTTAAAAATATTAGCTACTTTTTCACTTATACACATAATAGTAGATTGTGTCATTAGTGGTTTTAAAGTGTAGTTTTTAACTATAGCAGTAAAACTTTCTGCACTTCTAGAAGAGTAAATGTAGACTAGATGGGGAGGGTAAAGTTGTATCAACTTTTTATTCTCATCGTTCAAATCAGTAATAATTTCAGAAAAATAATTTATTATTTTTTTTATTTTTAAACCTTCTTTTTTTAATTCAGAGTCTAAATCGTAAGAAGTATTATCTCCACAAAAATATGCAATTTTTGAATTTTGATTTATTTGATCTGAAACCATTATTAAATTTTTTAAAGCATTCACTGTTCCTCCTGCAGAAGAAGTATTAATATAGCCAGACTGCCTTGCAATTTTTTCTGTTATGGAGCCAACGCAGAAACAGTGTAAATTTTTATTTTTATTAACTAGTTTAAGATTCTTGATTGCGTTTGCACTAGTAAAAATAAAGGCATCAAAATCATTTGAATTAATAAAATCTATATTTGCTGATGAGATTTTCAAAGTAGGCAAATGAATAATTTTATGACCAAAATTAAAAAATTTTTTCATTAAATCTTCAGCATCGATAAGTGGTCTTGTAATTAAAATATTCATTAGTTTTTTTTAAAATTATTTCCTGCTTGTTTTAAAAGCTCTGCTCCTGCCAACTTTCCAATATTTAATCCTTCTTCTTTGTGTCCTGTTATTTTATAATTAAAAACTTTTACTCCATTATCAGAAAATAGTTGAGCACATAAAGTTAGTTTATTGTTTTCTACTGTGGCTAAACCTCCTACAGCTGTATCGCAATCACCTCCTATCGCTTTAAGTAGACTTCTTTCTGCTACCGCACATTGTCTTGTTTGTTTATGATCAATTTTTGCTAATAAATTAATTATATCGGTATCTTCTTTTCGACATTGTGCAGCGATAGTTCCCTGGCCAACAGCAGGTAACATTTCTTTGACGGAGAAAATTTGCTTTATATTTTCTTCTAACTTTAAAGTTTTAACACCAGCTGAAGCAAGCACAATGGCATCATAAAGACCGTCTTTAAGTTTTTGAATTCTTGTATCAATATTTCCTCTAATATTTTTTACTAATATATTTTTGTTGAGTGTTTTTAGTTGCAAATCTCTTCTTCTAGAGCTTGAACCTATAACTGCGTTCTTTAGTTCTCTAATGCTGTTAAATTTAGAACTAATGAAAACATCTCTTGGGTCGTTTCTTTCTATATAGGCAGAAATATTTAGAGTTTCTATTTCCTCAGTAGCCATATCTTTTAAAGAATGTACTGCAATATCTATTTTTTTCTTTGAAAGACTTTCTTCAATTTCTTTACAAAATAAATTTTTTCCACCAATTTCTGAAAGTTTTTGGTCGTGGAATATGTCTCCTGAAGTGGTGATACTTTGAATCTCAATAAGATTACTTGTTATGCGAGGCTCTTTTTCTAAGAGTAATTTTCTTACTCTATCAGCATATGCTAAAGAAAGTTTGCTGCCACGAGCTCCTATTACAATTTTTTTCATTATTAATTTATATTTCTAAGAATTCTATTTTATACTATTCTTATATTGAGTTCATAAATTAATGAAAAAAAATATTACATTTTTAGGAATAGAAACTAGTTGTGATGAAACTGCAGCAGCAGTAATCCAAGAAAATGCTGACGGTTCTGCAAAAATACTATCAAACGTCGTGTCGAGCCAAATAAAAGAGCATGAAAAATTTGGTGGAGTAGTGCCTGAACTTGCCGCAAGATCACATGTTGAAAATATAGATTTTATTATTAATAAAGCGTTAGTGGAAAGTAAACTAGCTATTACTGATATGGATGGTGTGGCCGCAACAGCTGGGCCTGGTTTAATAGTTTGTCTAACAGTAGGTCTTAATGTGGGGAAATCAATAGCCGCGTTTGCAAACAAACCTTTTATAGCTGTAAACCATCTTGAGGGACATGCTTTGAGTCCAAGTTTAGAAAATAAGATTGAGTTTCCATATTTGCTTTTATTAATTTCTGGTGGTCACTCGCAGTATTTAATAGTGAATGACATTGATAAATATGAACAACTAGGCACTACTATTGATGATGCTCTAGGAGAAGCATTCGATAAAACTGCAAAAATGTTGGATCTGGGATATCCAGGTGGTCCTAATATTGAAAAATTTTCAAAACTAGGTGATAAAAAATTTTATAAATTACCAGAACCAATTATTAATAGAGCAGGTTGTAATCTGTCTTTTGCAGGCCTTAAAACAGCTGTCTTAAGAAAAAGTAAAAATCTTAATGGAGATCAACAACAAAAATATAATCTGGCTGCATCTTTTCAACATACTGTAAATAAAATTCTAGAAAAGAAAACAAAAGAAGCAATGAGACAATTTAAAGTTAAAATTTCTTTAAAAGAAAAAATCCCTTTTATTGTAGCTGGAGGTGTAGCTGCTAACCAATCTATTAGAGAAAATTTAACTACCGTTTGCAAAGAGATGGATTTTATTCCTCTGTTTCCTGACTTAAGGTTCTGTGGCGACAATGCAGCTATGATTGCTTGGGCGGGCATCAAAAGATATAAAAAAAAATTAATTAATAATTTAGATTTTGCTGCTAAATCAAGATGGCCTTTAGACCCTCAAGCTAAATATCTTAAGGGCTCTGGATTAAAATTATAATTTTAATTAGACCGTTCAAAATGTGTCCTTATTTTGCATAAAATAAGTAAAAACATTAGTAAAAAATTTTACGACAAGAATACACTGAATCGTTGTGATAAGATTCTATATAAAAACGAAGTGATTCGTTTTACACAAATAATAACTAATAAGGGAGTGTTTATGAAAATATTGTCAGGATTAAGCGCAACATTTGACAGCATAACAAAAGTAATAATATCATTACTTGGTTTAGCAATTGTTCTTAGCCTATTGGGTGGAAACGTTCCATTTGTTGGCGAAGTTGCAGCAAATATCATTAGCCTTGTACAATCTTTAGGTGATGCAGGTATAGTTGGTTTAGTAGCAGCTATCATTATCTTAGGTTTTTACAAATAAGTTATAATTAATAATTACCACCTTAGTTTTTTTTAAACTGAGGTGGTAACTCAAATACAGAAACAACTATGATAAACTGGATCAACCAAATAAAATCCTACTTAAATAAATTTTTAGAAATAGCTGTATTGCTTTTAGCGGTTTCAGTTATTGCTGAAATAGTGTTTGGACCAAATGTTGCTTTTTTTGGTTCGCAAGTAACAAACAACTTAATCGCTTTACTTAATAGCCTTGGTAGCCAGGGTACTGCAGCTATAATAATAGTTTTAGCTGTTATTTTTACTTACAGAAAATTACTCAAATAATTTACAAACTTTCAACTCATACACGCTTATTCAACTTACAAGTGTGTATGAAAGAAAGTTAATTTATTGAGATATTAATAACGTATTGATCAATATATTTCTTTAATTTAAGTTGTTATTTCTTTAAAAAAACACGGATACTTAATTGAGTAATTTAATCTTTAACTTCAATAATAAAAAAATTAAAAATTTAAAAAATCCTAAAAATATATTGGGGGGTAAAGGTGCAAATTTAGCTGAAATGGGCAGACTGGGACTGCCTGTTCCTCCAGGCTTCATAGTCTCAACTGAAGTATGTGACCTTTTCTATAAAAATAAAAAAAAATTACCCAAACAGGTTTTAAAAAAAATTCAATTAGAGTTAAAAGGTATTGAAAAACTCACGGTTAAAAAATTTGGTGACTTAAAAAATCCTTTACTTGTCTCAGTACGCTCTGGTGCGAGAATTTCAATGCCAGGAATGATGGATACAATTCTTAATCTTGGATTAAATGATCTGACAGTAAAAGCTCTAGCAAGTAAAACTTTAAACGGAAGGTTTGCTAAAGATAGCTACAGAAGATTTATACAAATGTATAGCAATGTTGTTTTAAATATCGAGGGCCATTTATTTGAGGAAATAATTGACAATCATAAACTAAACATAGGTGTTTTACTTGATACAGAATTAGATGAAAATGATTGGGATGAATTAATTCAAAGGTTTAAATTTTTAGTTAAAAAAAAAACAAAAAAAGATTTTCCACAAAATGTTCAAGAACAACTCTATGGGGCTGTTAGTGCGGTATTTTTGTCGTGGGAAAGTCAACGAGCTAAAACTTATAGAAAATTAAATCAAATTCCAGATCATTGGGGTACAGCAGTAAACGTACAGTCTATGGTGTTTGGTAATATGGGAAGTAATTGTTCAACTGGTGTAGTTTTTACAAGAAACCCGTCAACTGGTGAACATTGTTTTTATGGTGAGTATTTAATTAATGCACAAGGTGAAGACGTTGTGGCTGGAACAAGAACGCCTCAGCACATAACAAGAAAAGCAAAAGCCGCTACAAACTCGAAAGAACCTTCGATGGAAGAAGTAATGCCAAAAGTTTATCAAGATTTAAAAAAGATATTAGAAGCATTAGAAAAATATTACAAAGACATGCAGGATGTCGAGTTTACCGTTGAAAATAAAAAGTTATGGATTTTACAAACAAGATCAGGGAAAAGAACTGCAGAAGCGGCAATTAAAATTGCTATTGATATGGTAAAAGAAAAATTAATTAATAAAAAAGAAGCAATTCTTAGAATAGATCCAAATACCTTGGATACCTTGCTTCACCCCACGTTAGATAAAAAAGTTAAAAAAAAAATCATCGCGAGAGGACTTCCAGCATCACCAGGGGCGGCATCTGGAAAAGTGGTTTTTACCGCAGAAGAAGCAGAACGTTTAAACTTAGTCATGCAAAATACTATCTTGGTCAGAATTGAAACATCTCCTGAAGATATTCACGGAATGCACGTAGCTAAGGGAATTTTAACTGCTAGAGGTGGAATGACAAGTCATGCCGCTGTAGTAGCTAGAGGTATGGGAAGACCATGTGTTTCAGGATCAACAGAAATTACAATTGATTATTCAAACAAAAAATTTAAAGCAGGGAATATAATTATAAAAGAAGGTGACACAATTACTATTGATGGTGCAAGTGGTGAGATAATACTTGGAACTGTTCCAACTATTCAGCCAAAAATTTCAGGATATTTTTCAACGATTATGAGCTGGTCAAATCAGTTTAAAAAACTAAAGATAAGAGCTAATGCTGAAACAGAAAAAGATTCTAGAGTTGCAAGAGAATTTGGTGCTGAGGGTATTGGTCTTTGCAGAACAGAGCACATGTTTTTTGATCAGGAAAGAATTTTATCTGTTAGAGAAATAATACTCTCTAAAACAGTAGAGGACAGAAACAAAGCTTTGATTAAGCTGTTGCCCCATCAAAAAAATGATTTTAAAAAGATTTTTAAGGTTATGTATGGATTGCCAGTCACGATAAGATTGTTAGACCCACCGTTACATGAATTTTTACCAAAAACACAAAAAGAAATCAATGAGGTTGCTTTATCTCTTAAAATTAATTCTAAAGAAGTTCAAGATAGAGTAGATGAACTTTATGAACAAAACCCAATGTTGGGACATAGAGGCTGTAGGTTAGGTATCTCTTTTCCAGAGATTTACGAAATGCAGTGTGAAGCTATATTTGAAGCCCTGGTTGAATGTAAAAAAGAAAAAGTTAAATCTGCTACAGCTGAAATAATGATACCCCTAGTTTCGACAGATATGGAACTTAAAATATTAAGAACTTTAGTAAATAAGATTGCTGACAAAATTCAAAAAAAACACCAAACTAAAATTGATTATATGGTTGGAACTATGATTGAACTTCCGCGGGCCGCTCTGCAAGCAAAAGAAATTTCAAAATATGCTGATTTTTTTAGTTTCGGTACAAATGATTTAACTCAAACAACTTTTGGTATCAGTAGAGACGATTCTGGAAAATTTTTAAACGATTATATAAACAGTAAAATATTTGAAATTGATCCCTTTGTTAGCCTTGATCAAAGTGGTGTGGGAGAATTAATTCAAATAGCCTCTTCTAGAGGAAGATATGCTAATAAAAAACTTAAACTTGGTATTTGTGGTGAGCACGGTGGAGACCCAAAGAGTATAGAATTTTGTTCAAGATCAGAATTAGATTATGTCTCATGTTCGCCTTTTAGAGTGCCTGTTGCAATATTGTCTGCTGCACAAGCAGAGTTAAAGAAGAAGAAATTATCAGATACATTAAAAAACAATTAGATGCATTACTGGTTAATTAAATCTATCCCAAAGCCTTATTGGGACTAGGTTCAAAATCTACTGCAACACCTTTTACATCACATGATCTTAGAAAATAGTACAAAACAACTCCACCTTTAATTTTATTAGGCAATGTAATTTCTGTGGTTTGGTTATTTTGAATATCAATACTAATTCTCTTTAGTGCGGTAACATCATCAGTTACGTATAAAAGATAAAATACTCTAAAATTCTCTACACCCATTTTTTTATCTAAAATTTGAGCATCATCTTCGATTTTATCTATTCCAATATTATCAAATTTTTTTAAGGCTTCTTGTAAGGTATATAAATATTCATATTCTCTATAAGGGTTATTTTTATAGTAAACACCATCGGTTCTTACGGAAAAATTAGAAACTGGAACAGCAGACAACAAAGCAGATTCATCGTCTTGATCTTCCAAAGTTTCATAGTATGTATGACCGCTCTCAATTTGAACTGCTGCAGCTATAGGTTTGCAAGAATAAGTTTTTTCGTTAGCAAAAAGATTTAAGGGTAATAGAAAAATTAAAACAACTTTTAAAATAATTTTCATTAATAATAAATAGATAATCTTTAAGTCAAAAAAGTAAAAGATTTGTGTCAAAAAAAAGAAATCTCAAAATAATTTACAACCTATAAATAAAATTAAATTTCTTAAAAAAAACAATATTAGAACTAAATTACAACAACACTTAATTTTAAAAAGTTACAATGTTGAAGCGTTTATTAATTTTTTTTGTTGTTCATCTATTAGTCATTACATTAGTTATAAATACTTACTCTGAAGCTAGCGAAAGTCCGTGGGATGTAAGATCAATGAGTAACGGGCAAACTATTTTAGTTTTGAAGACTGGAAATGTTACTTATGGTGACACATTGATGCTCGTTCTTGAAAATAACAATGGTAAATGTAACCACATACAAGAGTCATTTAATTTTTATACAACTACTAAAAATATTCAGATTAAGGCAATAGAAGGCAAAAATATTCCTGTTAAATTTAATGAGCATGAACTATTTGCAAAAGCCTCATATGTTTTTCCTTTTTTGTTAGGTCATAGAGTGATGTTTTCAATGGGTTCTTACGAGGTTAATGAATATTTAGATTATATGTTAAAATATGAGACTTACTCCGTCACAATCGTGGATGAGAATCTTTCAACAAGAGTAATGCAGCCCCATTTAATTAAAAATTTTAAAGCTTCAGATTATTTTGATGTTCCTAATAATAGTTGGGATTTAAAAGGATTAGAAGAAGCAATCGGAAAAGCACAAAAATTATGTTTAGAATATAAAGAAAGCAAAATTTCATGAAAAAATTTGGTTCCTTACATTATCCTGTTATCAGTAGTGTTAAACTTAAACCTATTAAAGAATTTAATATTATAAGTTCATTGATGAAAATGATAAAAAAACTTATCATATAAATCTTGTCAAAATCGTATTGGTTAATGAAACCAACGTTCCTTATACTTCGATAAACCCCTACCGACTTCCACTAATTTTTGCTTTACTTTTTTATCTAAAGAATTTGTTTAATAAAGCTTATTAGCGCTGAATGTATGGCACATATCATGATACGATTTTATTGTTCTTTATTTATTAATTAGTAAAATCAAGCAAAATTAGCTACTTTATGTATGTGCGAAATACACCAATTGAAAAAATATTTATAACTATTATTTAAATTACATGACTGATTTTTTTAACAAAACAGACTTATCAAGAAATGATGCAGAACAAATTATTTCTGAAACACTAAATAACTGTGATGATGGCGAGCTTTATTTAGAAAATTCAAAGAGTGAGTCTATTGTGTTGGATGATGGTAAAATTAAAAGCTCTACTTATAGTTCTGATTTAGGTTATGGCTTAAGGGCCGTAACAGGTGAAGTTGTTGCATATTCTCATTCAAATGAAATTTCAAAAAATTCATTAAAACAATCAGCAGATAATTTAAGCTCAACTTTAAAATCGCAAAAAGGTGTTTATAATCATGAGATACCGAAAACAAATGGAAAATTTTATACAAGTATTAACCCCATAGAAGAAAAATCACTTCAATCAAAATTAGAACTCTTAAAAGAAATTAATAATTATACGAGAGCAAAAAGTGGGATTGTTCAACAAGTAACTGCAAGTTTTTCTGGGGAACATAAGTCTATAGAAATAATTAGATCAGGTGGTGAAGTGCTAACAGATGTTAGACCTTTAATTCGTTTTAATGTGTCTGTAATGCTCGAAAAAAATGGCAAAAAAGAAACTGGGGTTTACGGTATTGGTGGCAGACAATCTTATGATGAATATCTAAAAGATGATAATTGGAAAAAAGTATGTGATGAGGCATTCAGAATTGCCGCGGTAAATTTAGACAGCAAACCTGCCCCCGCTGGAGAAATGAAAGTGGTTTTAGGACCAGGATGGCCTGCAATACTTATTCATGAAGCAATAGGTCACGGTTTAGAAGGAGATTTTAATAGAAAAAAAACATCTGCGTTTCATAATTTAATGGGTCAGAGAGTTGCAAGTGAAGGAGTTACAATTATTGATGATGGAACTTTACATAATAGAAGAGGGAGCTTAACAATTGATGATGAAGGAACCCCCACAGAGAAAACTGTCTTAATTGAAAATGGTATATTAAAAAACTTTATGCAAGATCGTTTAAATGCAAGATTAATGAAAACTAGATCTACAGGAAGTGGGAGAAGAGAAAGTTACAAGCATGTAGTTCTCCCTAGAATGAGAAATACAATGATGTTAAATGGAAAATACTCTCAAGAAGAAATGATTAAATCAGTTGATAAAGGGATATTTGCAGTAAGTTTTGGTGGTGGCCAGGTAGATATTACTTCTGGAAAGTTTGTATTTAATTGCACAGAAGCTTATGAAATCATAAATGGTAAAATAGGTGCCCCTATCAAAGGGGCAACATTAATTGGTGATGGCCCATCAATCTTAAAAGAAGTTTCATTAGTTGGAAATAACATGATGCTTGATCCTGGTATTGGAACTTGTGGAAAAGCAGGACAAGGTGTGCCAGTTGGAGTAGCCCAACCCTCAATCTTGATTGATAAAATGACTGTTGGTGGAACTCAATTATAGATCATATGGTTAAAAATCAAGAATATTTAAAAAAAACAGCATCTTTTTGCATAGATTTAGCAAAAAAATTAGGTGCAACAGATGTGACGGCAGCAGTGGGACACTCAATTTCTGAAACAGTTAATTTTAGAAATAGAAAACTAGATGAGTCCGACAGATCAGATAGTCTAAAGGTTGGTTTGACAACTTATATAGGTAAGAAAAAATCTATTATCTCATCATCAAATCTAACAGAGGATAATATTAAAACCCTAATAGAGAGATGTATTGAAACAACAAAAATTACACCCGAGGATGAATTTAATTCTCTACCAGATAAAGATTTGTTAGCAACAAAAATTAAAGATTTAAATTTATATGATGATGATCACATTAAGAATGATAAAAAAATTGAATACTTAAAAGAAGTTGAGGAAGTTGCTTTTGAAAAGAAAGAAATTATAAATACAGAAACTAGTTTTTCAGAGTCTAAATCAAGTTTTATATTAGCAAACAGTGACGGTTTTTTAAATGGATATAAGTCATCATCTTTCTCAGCATCTTGTGTTGCTGTTGCAAAAAATGCTAATAATAAAATGGAAAGAGATTATGAATTTACAAGCACATGCCACTTACACGATATGCTTAAACCAAGTAAAATTGGATCATTGGCAGCTAAAAAAACAATTCAAAAATTAAATCCTCAAAAAATAGAAAGTGAAAAAATAAGTATTATTTTTGATAGAAGAATTTCGAAAGGAATATTAAGTGTCTTAGCAAGCGCAATATCAGCTTCATCTATAGCAAGAGGAACTTCGTTTTTAAAAGATAAAATAAATGAAGAAATATTTTCAACCTCAATAAATATTTATGATAAGCCTGATATAGTTAAAGGATTAGGTTCAAGAAATTTTGATAATGAGGGAGTTAAAACTAAAGAATTAAAATTAGTAGATCAGGGTATTTTAAAGAGTTATCTGGTAGATACTTATTATGGAAAAAAACTAAACCTAAAATCAAATGGTAGAAGCGGCGGAACAAGTAATTTATATTTTGAAAAAGGATCTATCTCATATAAAAATCTTTTAAAATTAAAGCAAAAAACATTATACATCACTGAAACAATTGGTCATGGAAGTAACTTAGTTACTGGAGACTATTCTGTCGGTGCAACAGGGTTTATGTTGGAAAATGGAGTATTTAAATACCCTGTTAGTGAAATTACTATAGCTGGAAATTTTAATGATATGTTTAAAAATTTAACTTTAGCAGATGATCTTGAATTTAAATACTCAACGAATGCTCCAACCATGTTAATAGAAGGTATGGTTGTTGCGGGAAAATGAAAGTATGAATTTAGATCTATTGATTTCTTATAAGCGGATAAACCTTAGGATTAAGATATTTTAAATTTGTTAACATGATCAATAATAATGTAACTAATCCAATTCCAGAGCTTAAATAGATTAATATTTTAAGATCAAGCTGCCAGCTAAGCTCAAAAATATTTTCAATAATAAACTGTGAACCAATTGTTGCAAATAAAATAGCAATTAAAATCACTGACAAAAAAATAATTATAAATTCAATTAATAATGAATAGATAATTTCTTTTTTTGAAAATCCTAAAATTTTAAACACTAAATTTTGAAATTCTTTTAATTTGCCCTGAACCAAAATTGCACTTGAAATGACAATTAAACCAATGAGAATTGTGACCGCTGAAATTAAAGTAACTGCAATAAAAACTTTATCTAATACAGCAGTGACTTTTGATAAATAGTCTGCAATTTTTATAATAGATAAGCTTGGTAAAACCTCTAACATTTTATTTTCATTTAACGTTTTATCTACCGTGAATTTAGCTGTCGCTAAATATTCGTGAGGTATGTTAACGGCAAATTGAGGATTAAAGAGCATCGCAAAATTAATACTAAGGTCTCTATAATTCACCTCTCTAAAATTAACAATAGTTCCTTCTATTTCTCTTCCATAAATATTTAAAGTAAAAATATCACCTATTTGAATATTAAAATCTGCCGCAACTTTAGCATCTAAGGAAATTTGTAATTGATCTGGCTTAGTTAAATCCCACCATTGTCCTTTAACAAGAGGATTATCTTTTGGAACTGTATCTATCCAAGATGATCTTCGCTCACTTCTGATCACCCAATAACTATCATTTTTTGGTGTAATAAAAGTAGTTGGATCAACACTATTAATTTTTACAATTGCTGAAGAAATAATTGGTACTATTTCAAGATTAACATTTTTATCCATGTTTAAAATATTTTTTTCGAACACTTGTCTGTCATCTTTTTGGATGCCTAAGAAAAAATAATCAGGAGCAATTTTTGGTATTGATTTAGCAATTTCTCTTTTAAAATTAGTACCCACTAAAGCCAAAGTTAGCAGTAGTGTTACCCCTAATCCTAAGGACATAATTGTAATTGGTGTAATACTTTTTGTTTGAGTGATATTTTTTATAGATACCTTAAGAGAAATATTAGAAATTCTCTTCAAAGATTTGAAAAAATAAATAATAAGTTTTGATAATAAAAAAAATATAATTAAACAGATAAAAAAAGCTACAAAATAACCCAAGCTATAAATTGGTTTTGCCGAGCCAATAGTAAACAATAAAATTAATATTAAGAGTAACACCAAACTTAAAAAAATTGATTTTTTTGAATAATAAAATTGTAAGTTCTGAAAGACATTTCTAAATAAATTAGAAGCTTTGACTTGATCTATGGCGCTTACCGTTGGAATAGTGAAGATAATCAGCACTAATAAACCAACCAAGAAAACTTTGATAAAGTTAAATATCGAGATAATAGGTTTAATATTTAACCCTAGGCCCTGAGATAGATAAACATCTACAATAGGCATTATTAAAAAACTTAGTGAATAAGCTGCGATGGTGATCAAAAAAAGTAGAATAAATAACTGAAGGTAGTAAATGGCTTTTATATTAAGCGAAAAAAAACCTACAGCTTTTCTCACAGCTATTGACATGTTGTTTTGGTTAATAAAAGAAAGCAAAGTATTTGCGATACCAATACCAGCAATAAGCATTGCACTAATAGAAACAAGAGAAAGAAACTGAGAAAAATTATTGATAATTCTCTTCAAACCACTGGCTGAATTTTCTGGATACCTAAGAATAACTTTTTCATCATCCTTAAATAACTTTTTAATTCTTTCTTTAAGAACTTCTTGATTGTCATTAGTGTTAAACCGAACTTTGTACTCATAATTAAGAAAGCTGCCTAGATTATTTAGTTTAAGTAAATCTAATGTCTGTTTACCCGCTAAGGCAAAATCACCAAAAGCAATAAATCCACTTACATCTGGTAC
>Ga0307488_10000565_pt1 | contig 30789 bp, 19 predicted proteins | sample SB02metaG_FD_202248 | JGI IMG/M metagenome (GOLD analysis project Ga0307488, IMG submission 202248) | Sea-ice brine microbial communities from Beaufort Sea near Barrow, Alaska, United States - SB 0.2 | ecosystem: Environmental > Aquatic > Marine > Coastal | place: USA: Alaska | collected...
GGGCGAGCACCAGGAATTGATCTTGAGAAGTATTCATTGCGTTTCGGTCCATTACCACCCCGAATTATTGTTAAGATCACCGTGCAAATTTGTGAAATACTTCGCTTCTTGAGAGAGTTTCAGCAAACTGGGGTATTTCGTCCTGTTGTGCATGGCGATATCAAACCTTCAAATTTAGTCTGGGATGAGCAGACAGAGCAGGTCAGTTTAATTGACTGGGGCTCATGTGTGTTTGCCCAAATAGATCCTTCAGGTCAAACGATTACCACGAATGTAATGGATTTGATGTCATCAGATTTACAACAAACTAATGCTAGACTCGGAGATGTTTACTTTATCGGAGACGATCAACTTGATGGTAAATTATCTAGCCCTCGATTTGACGAACAAGGCTTAGCTAGCACTATATATGCATTGGCGTCTGGTCAAGGCTCTCGATACGGTCGAAAAGCTATCCCCCCTGACTCACTGGGTTTACCGGTTGAGTTTGCAAAGGTACTGTCAGCATTAATGAGTGATGAGAGCACTCAACGCAGTGCTGGTGGCGATTATTTGTTGCAACACTATTCTCGATTCCGTCACCTGGTATTTGCACCAGACAGCTATCAAGACCATGCTTGCTTGGTGCCAACATGGGGGCACCAAGAGATAAAAGATATAGAAACTGTAGTTTATAGCTCAAGAAAGTCTTATCTTAGGGAGCAGGAAGGTATCGATATAGCTGAATTAAATTATATCGATGATGCTCAGTTTGAGCGCTATTACAAAAATTACCTGCAAGGTATGGGGGAAACCGAGAAAGGTTTTATTGCTGCAGTTAGTCGCTTGGGGAAATACCCTGTTGTTGGTGGGCTCGCGATACGATGGGAAGACGAAGGTATTTTTGTTGATTCAAGTCTAAATTTATATAACCCTAGCTTGCAGCTATCATTTGATCGAAGCGTTGATAATGTAATTAACTTAGCGCGCTGTATTTTGCGAAAGGGGGTTTTTAAAAGTTGTATGTTCAATGCAAAAAACACACTGCACGTTGAACGAGTGACTCAAAAGAAACCTTTTATTCCAAACCCAAAAATGCAGATTCCGTATGAATTGAGTAAAACGTCATTAGCAGAAAATGAAAGTCGGATGCATTCTTATTTTGAAGATGGAGAGGATCCGGATGAATTACTGAAATTGCCAGATGTTCTGATGTCAAAAATTAAAAGTTTGAACGCAATTCATCATACCGGTTGTATTATTTTTGAAGCGCTTCCTAAACATTTAAAGGTACATAATTATTACACATTACTTGACCATTCGATGGAACTTGAATTTAAAAGTTTATTAAAAGAAATAATAGATTTAATTCCAAAAATTGATGGCTTAGGTATTTCAGGCTTTATGAAACTGCCATACAAAGACACACGATTTTTTAAGCATCAAGTAAAAATGTCACAAAAGTTTTATCCAAGAAACCCTAAAAAAACAGTTAATGAATAGTGAATTAACTACATGTCAAAGTGAGGTTACATTGTCAGATATTAGATTAGAGTCGTTGTTTGATATGGAAGAAATTGAACAAGGTTTATATCGAGGCCAAAGTTGGGACTTAGGTTTCAGAGCTTTATTTGGTGGGCAGGTCTTAGGTCAATCTATTGCTGCAGCCTATAAAACTGTTGAAGAGGGACGTATTATTCATTCCCTACATTCCTACTTTTTACTCCCAGGTGATGCACAAAAGCCAGTCGTTTACGATATTGAAAATGTGCGTGATGGCAGAAGCTTTTCATCACGCCGAGTCAAAGCAATTCAAAATGGACGCACTATTTTTATCATGACCGCATCTTTTCAAATTCCTGAGCCCGGATTAAGTCATCAGTTTGCGCAGATGCCTAAAGTGCCATCTCCTGATGATGTTGCTCAAGATATTAGGTTCTACGAAGAAAAATATGAGCAATTATCTGAAAGAATGAAGGAGTCACTGAGTTATCACCGGCCGGTTGATATTCGTACTGTTGATTCTGCGAACTCGTATACCGCTGAGAAACGCGAACCAAAACGTTCAATATGGTTAAAGGGAAGAGATAAACTTGATGGCCCTCTGCAAGTGCATCAGGCATCGCTTGCTTATGCCTCGGACTACCATTTTTTAAGTACATCGTTGCAACCGCATGGCTTAGCAGTGCACGATAAATCACTAAGATTAGCAACAATTGATCATGCAATATGGTTTCACAAACCGTTTAAATTTGATGATTGGTTACTATATGAAATGGAAAGTCCTTTCAGCGGAACTGGCCGAGGGTTAGTGCAGGGTAAAGTGTTTGATAAACACGGGATACTTGTTGCAACCACGGTTCAAGAAGGGTTAATGCGAAAAGTTGCGGTTTGATTTAGAAATAAGGAGATAGGCATGATATACAAGTTAGGTTCGGATAAAGTGTCATTAGGGCAAAATACATATGTGGCGCCTGGTGCACATGTTATGGGTAAAGTAACTCTGCACGACAATGCTAGTGTTTGGTTTAACGCTGTGTTGCGCGGTGATTGCGATTTAATAGAGGTAGGGGAAGGCAGTAACGTGCAAGATGGCGCTATTTTACATACTGACTATGGTTATCCAATGCACATTGGAAAAGGCGTAACCATTGGCCACAAAGCAATGCTGCATGGTTGTATTGTAGGAGATTACGCTCTTATAGGTATAAATGCGGTTGTTCTAAATGGCGCTAAAATAGGCCATCACTGTGTTATTGGTGCAAACGCGCTGATTACGGAGGGCATGGAAATTCCTGACTATTCAGTTGTAATGGGTTCGCCAGGGAAAGTAGTAAAAACCATCAAACACGAGCAAGCAGAGATGCTCGAAAAATCCGCCAAACATTATCAGGAAAATGCGAAACGCTTTAAAAATGAATTAACAGAGCAGCTGCAGTGATAGCTACCCGGTGGTTGCTTAAACACTATCAGTTTAAATTAACGAAATTTAGACGGTCGCTTAAAATGAGTAAAACTCAAATAAAAAGGCCCGGAACAATCGTTCCAGGCTTAGGGGAATGGCCCATTTCTGAGCCGTGCGCTAACTTTAACCGCAGATATCGTGTTTAGGTCTAAACACATAATTCATATCATTAGTAAAACATCCATGTCGGGGAGAAGCGAATTACAAATCCGACAGACGTTAATAATAGATCAAAATCGATTAATATATAAACAGATTTTGCAATTAATTTACATTTTTAACCGTTTTTAAACATAACATGAAATAAAACAAAGACCTAAAACTATTTAAAGTCAATGATTTAGTTTTAAATGTTCGCACAGCTTATGCGCAGGAAATGTACAAGTTATCCACAGGTTTAATCACAATTTAATCACTAATAGACTTGGAGCTACACTACTATGCTAAATAACATGATAGTTAGAGATTAAAAATCACTGAGTTTGATGATGTATTGTGTTAATTTTAAAAATATGGGGTGTGTCTTCATATTAATGTCGCTAATTAAAGCTATAGATAACAATATAGGTTATCGGCAAAACCTCATAAAAATGCTAGCAAGCCAGTTAGTTCATAAAAATATAGGGTAATAATGCTTCACAGAATTTGGTTGTTTTTTATTGTTAGCGCATTTGTTGCTACTTGTTGGAAAGTCATCGTTACAGGTGATTTAGGCGGTTTTGAAGTCGTCATGACCGCCGTCACTGCAATGGCAAAAATGAGCGTTGATATTGCCCTCGGTTTAATAGGTCTATTAGCGTTTTGGTTGGGAATTTTTAAGGTTGCAGAAAATTCTGGTTTAATTGCAAAATTTTCTAGAGTTCTGGAACCGTTACTATGCCGAATCATGCCCGACATCCCTCGCGGGCACCCAGCGCTGGGTAGCATCACGATGAACATGTCGGCTAACGTGCTTGGTTTAGATAATGCTGCAACGCCATTCGGTATAAAAGCGATGCAAGACATGCAGACCCTTTCCTCGGTAAAAGATACGCTGACCAATTCTCAGATTTTATTCTTGGTACTAAATACATCCTCGGTTACTTTATTCCCAATTGCGGTTTTTTTATATAGAGCAGAGCAGGGAGCTGCGCAACCGACCGATGTATTTATCCCAATTCTATTGGCAACAAGCGCATCTACTTTATTTGGCTTGTTTGTTACTTGTGCAGTGCAGAAAGTTAACTTATTTAATCGAGTAGTATTGACCTATTTGGTAGGCGTTTTTAGTTTACTTACCGCTGTTATCCTCTATTTTTCAAAGTTAGCTGCCGATCAACTCGCAGCCCAATCTTCACTCATAGCGAATTTCCTTTTACTACTCTTTATTGTCGCTGTGTTGGTGCAGGGCTGGAGAAAAAAACAGAATACATATGAGCAATTTGTAGATGGAGCGAAACAAGGCTTTGAAGTTGCCGTCACTATTATTCCATTTTTATTAGCAATGCTGTTTGCCATTGGTATGTTGAGAGCGAGCGGTCTGTTGGATTTAGTGATGAATGGAGTGTCATATTTGGTCAGTAGCATTGGCATGGATACACGTTTTGTTGATGCGATCCCTAATGCGCTAATGAAACCACTAAGCGGCAGTGGTGCGCGGGCCCTAATGATAGAAACGATGCAGCATCACGGTGCTGATTCATTTGCAGGAAGGCTGGCGTCGGTAATGCAAGGGTCTACCGAGACGACGTTTTATGTCTTAGCGGTGTATTTAGGTGCTGTTGGCATCAAACATAGTCGCTATGCTGTTGGCTGTTGTTTAGCTGCTGACTTTGCCGGTATTTTTGCCGCGATTTGTGTCAGTTATTGGTTTTTTGGTTAATATTGATGCTATTCGCTTTGTTTTTTGTACCAATTATTATGGGGATTAATAGTTGCCAGAATATTGTGGATATATAATGCAATGTTGAGTTGTTTTATAGTAAAAGACCTCAATATCTATGCTTGTAGAAACGGAGTAATACACTGGAACTTTTAAATTCTGTGAAAGCGCTTTTATTGACCTTTCACAGAGTGTTATTATAGAGCCAGTCAATTCTTAAGCACTTTAGCAAGCGACAGCTTGTAATAATGGGTATCAAAAAAATTAATAATGAGTAACAAAAAAGAGCAATACAAATTAATAAATGCGCAAGTGACAGCGTTAATATCAGATGAGCCTGACATGGTAGCCAATATGGCTAACATTGCAGCGGTGTTATTTAACACTTTAGAACAGATTAACTGGGCCGGATTCTACTTGCTCAAACAGGAACAGCTGGTGCTAGGTCCATTTCAGGGAAAGCCTGCTTGTATCAGAATACCTATGGGCAGCGGCGTGTGCGGCACATCAGCTGCATCACTTCAAACCATTATTGTGAAGGATGTGCACGCTTTTTCTGGCCATATAGCTTGTGATGCTGCTTCTAATTCCGAGATTGTTCTGCCTATTATCGTAAATAATGAATTAGTGGGTGTTCTCGATATTGACAGTCCGGTGGCTGATCGATTTGATGAACATGACCTTCAAGGATTAGAGACCTTGGTCAGTATTTTTCAGGAAACATTAACTTCTTTGGAAACCCCACAGTGAAGGATTTCGTTGATATACATGTATTATTGAGCACGCCTGAGGATATGGAAGACGTGCATGACGATCCTTACGAGGCCTCAGAGAAGTTAAACACCATTCTGCATTTAGTCTTTGATCACATAGATGACGATGAAGAAGTAGAGAAAATTCACAGAATAATTGAAAAAACATGGGAACATTGGCACCTTGAGAGCTATTTATTAGAGATTGAGGTTGACGACTTGGTTGATTGGGTGGATCATCTACTCTCAACTTGGGATGATTCACAAGAACCCGAAGAACCCGAAGAAGCATAAACTATACAAATGACGAATTAATTTAATGGACGAACAACAAAAACTAGCAAACAGTAAAGAAGTCTTAGCCTTCCTTACTTCAGAATTTCCAAAGTGCTTTTCGCTTCAAGGTGAAGCTAAACCACTTAAGATTGGCATTTTTCACGATTTGTCTGAACGCCTGAAAGATGATGCCAGATTAAGCAAACGTCTGTTGAGAATGTCGTTAAGACATTACACCAGTAGTTGGAAATATTTAGCTTCTGTCAAAGAAGGCGCTCATCGTATAGATTTGGATGGTGTCGACGGAGATAAAATCGAAAAGGAGCATGCTGAGCATGCTGCTACTCAATTAAAAGAGAGTAAAGCGAAAGCAGCCGAGAAACGTCAAGAGTTGAAGAGACAAACCCAAGACAAGAAAAGCAGCAGGAGCAATGTAAAGATACCCGGTAAAGCAGATCCCTCTGCTGAAAAGTTACCGGAGCGTAAACCAAAACAGGCAGCACCAAAGGTCAAAGTTCGCGAGTTAGTGGACGAAGATATGAAAGTAGGTTTACTCGTTTCAGTCAAAGTTGGTAGTTCGCCTATGCCAGCAACGATAACTGAAGTTGCAAAAGATGGTATTCAAGTGCAACTAAATTCAGGCATGACGGTCAAAGTTCAACGAGCGCAATTGCGTTTAACGATATAACGTCAAGCAAAAACAGAAAGGTAGGTAGTATGCAGTTAAATTTGGGTAAATCTTTCACAAAGCAATTGATATGGGCATCCATCGCAAGTGCATTGGTCGTTGGCGCAAGTATAGCGGGACCATCAAGCCAAACCGCTGACCCTATACCAGAGCTTTCGCAAGAATCCCAACATAGCAAATCTGCGAAACGTATTACCGATCATTTTACACGCTCACACTACAAAAAAATCAAAATAGATAACGAACTATCTCAAAAAGTATTTGACCGTTATTTGCGTTCTCTTGATGTTAATAAGAATTTTTTCTTAGCATCAGATATTGCTAATTTTGAAAAGTCGAAAGATTCATTTGACGATGCTATTCGTCAGGGGCAATTAGACATTGCTTATGAAATTTATATGGTTAATTTAAAACGTCGTGCTGAGCGATTTAATTATGCGTTAACCCTACTTGATAAGCCCTTTGATTATGAAGTTGTAGATGACAAGTACTATTATGATAGAGAAAAGGTAGCTTGGGCTGTAACAGCCTCCGATTTAGACGAAGTTTGGCGGCAGCGCGTTAAATACGATGCACTGAATTTAAAAATGGCTGACAAAACTTGGGAAGAAACGCAAGATATTCTAAGTAAGCGTTATAAGCGAGCTGTCAAACGGCTCAGTCAGACGAACAGTGAAGACGTGTTTCAGACAGTAATGAATTCATTTGCACGCAGTATTGAAGCACATACTAGCTACCTTTCACCTCGTAATACTGAACGTTTCCAAATTGAAATGAACCTGTCCTTAGAAGGGATAGGCGCGGTTTTACGCAGTGAAGATGACCATACGGTTATTGTTAGCTTGGTCGCTGGCGGTCCTGCTGATCAGTCATTAAAAATTAAACCTGAAGACAAAATTATTGCGGTTGCCCAAGAGGGTGAAGAGTTTGTTGATGTTATTGGTTGGCGTTTAGATGAAGTAGTTGAGCTCATCAAAGGTCCAAAAGGTAGCATCGTAAAGCTTCAAGTTCTTAAGGGGAGCAGCGAAAGTAAGAAAATTGCTGAGGTTCAAATTACCCGCGATAAAGTAAAGCTAGAAGATCGAGCGGCTAAATCCGAAGTCTATATTCCAGATTCAGGCCCGCACAAAGGGCAAAAATTAGGTGTTATTAATATTCCCAGTTTTTATCACAATTTGCATGTGGACGTTATGAAGGAATTGGACAAGCTTAAAGAAGAAAGCGTTGAAGGTGTTATTGTTGATCTTCGCGGTAATGGCGGTGGTTCATTACCAGAGTCAGTATTACTAAGTGGTTTATTTATCGATAAAGGGCCTGTTGTGCAGGTTCGTTACGAAAATGGTCGTATTAGTGTTGACCGCGATACTGACGGTGTTGTGCATTATGGTGGTCCTTTGACTGTATTGGTAGATCGTTACAGCGCTTCAGCCAGTGAAATATTTGCTGCTGCGATGCAAGACTATAACCGCGCTATTATTATTGGTGAGCAAACTTTTGGTAAAGGGACCGTTCAGCAACATCGTGGCTTGAGTCGTATTTATGACCTTGATAAAAAACTAGGTGCGGTGCAATTTACGATTGCCAAGTTCTACCGTATTAGCGGTGGAAGCACACAACATAAAGGTGTGCTGCCTGATATTTTATATCCATCACCGGTCGATCCGGCAGAGTGGGGTGAGAGTAAGGCAGAAAATGCACTTCCATATGACAGCATTCAAAAAGCAAATTACGCTCAGTTAAGCAATTACAATGGCACTATTAATGTGTTAACGGAAAAACATAACGCGCGAGTTATGAAAGACCCTGAGTTTGCTTATATTTTCAGTGATATTGAAGAATATAATAAAAATAAAGATAAAGATTACATTAGTTTAGTCGAGTCTGTAAGGCTTAAAACGAAAAAAGAAAGCGAAGAAAAGCAGCTGCTCAGGGCTAATCAGCGCCTTGAGAGAATGGGCTTGGACAAGGTCTTATCATTGGAGGATGATTTACCTGAAGCGCTAGAAAAAATAGACCCCTTCTTATTTGAAGCAGCCAATATTACATTTGATATGGTTGGATCGGGAAGCTACGCACTAAATTTAAAAGAATAAGTTTGACTTAAAAACAGATAGAGTAAAAGGCAGCAACATAGCTGCCTTTATTCGCTTTAAAAAGTACCACTAATAAAAAAAACTATAATGGGGTAATTATGAGTGCACGCGGTGAGTTTTCCTCACGAATTGGATTCGTGTTGGCTGCGGCAGGTTCTGCGGTCGGATTAGGTAACATTTGGGGCTTCCCAACAAAAGTTGCTGAAAACGGCGGCGCTGCTTTCGTTTTGATGTATTTGGTAATGGCGTTTTTACTAGCTTACCCTGTACTGATGGCGGAACTAATCATTGGTCGTGCAAAACGAGCTAATATGATTGATGCCCTTGGATCTCTTTCCACCAACTCAACCGCTAGAACAGCGGGTATCATCACTGGGTCGATTGGCCTAATCACCGTTGTCTTTATCCTTGCATTTTACAGTATTGTTGCTGGCTGGATGATTGCATTCTTCGTCGACGCTGCAAGTAATATGATTGGATTCAGTATTCCTTGGTTAACTGAATTTTCAGTTTCTAGAAACGCTATATTCATGGCGTTATTTCTGTTTTTGACGGGCTTTGTTGTTAGCGGCGGTGTTAGTAATGGTATAGAACGTTGGTCCGTTAGGCTCATGCCGACTTTATTTACCATTATCGTGATTTTAATTATCTACGTCAGTTTCCAAGAGGGCGCTATAGAGGGGTGGAAAGCTTACTTAGTTCCCGATTTTAGTCGTTTATTAGATGCTGGGTTATTAGTTGACGCGATGGGCCAGGCTTTCTTTTCAATGTCTCTTGGTGTTGGAACTATGTTGGTTTATGGTTCATATATCCAATCCAATGAAAACTTACCTAAGCTAGGTGCTTCTGTCGCGTTAGTAGATATTGGCATAGCCGTTTTCGCGGGTATGTTAATAATTCCCGCTATGTACGTAGCGGCTAATAATGGTGTTCAGATATTTACAGAAACGGGAGCCCTTATTCAAGGAGACAGTCTCATATTCACTGTTTTACCTGCATTATTTGCTACAATTGATGTCGTTGGTTGGATCGTCGCTACCGCATTTTTCGCACTCATGGTGATTGCAGCATTAACGTCATCTATTTCGATGCTAGAGGTGCCCGTTGCCTATTTGGTTGACCATAAAGGTATTCAACGTAAAAAAGCATCAGCATTACTGAGTATTTGTGTATTGGTTATTTCCTGCGTTATTATCTTTAATTTCGATGCCCTTTTTGTTTTAGTTATCTCCGTAACGACACAGTATAGCCAACCATTACTAGGTTTTGTGTTATGTATATTTGCTGGTTGGATTTGGAATAGAAACGAAATTCTGACAGAATTAAAGCAAGGGCAAGATGGTGTTGAACAGGGTTTATTCTGGAAAATTTGGCCTTGGTACATAAAATTTGTATGCCCAGTGGTCATTGCATTCATGTTTTATCGTTCACTGACAGCATAAGGAATTCCAATGACGATTCAAAAACAAATAAAAGAACCCACGCTTACTGACGCGCTTATCCCAATTATACTTCTCGTTTTCTTTATGGGTAGTGCGGTTTTTTTGTATCGTGAAGATTCATCTTATGGCCCGAATCAAATAGCATTGTTACTCGCTATGGGTGTCGCGGCTATTGTGGGGATAAAAAATGGTCACCGCTGGAAATCAATTGAAGAAGGGCTAGTTAAGGGCATATCTATGTCATTGGGCGCTTGTATGATTTTGTTTGTGGTTGGATCATTGATTGGTACTTGGATGCTTGCCGGAACGGTTCCAACACTCATCTATTATGGATTGAACTTACTCAACCCTACGTTCTTCTATGCCGCTGCTTCTATTATTTGTGCCGTTGTAGCAATGAGTATTGGTAGTTCTTGGACGACAGCAGCAACTGTGGGTGTTGCATTGATAGGTGTTGCTACAGGGATGGATATGTCGCTTGCCATTACAGCAGGTGCGGTTGTATCAGGAGCCTATTTTGGCGACAAGTTATCACCATTATCTGAAACAACGAATTTAGCTCCTGCAATCGCGGGAACAGATTTATTTGAGCACATTAAATATATGTTATGGACAACTATTCCCAGTTTTCTAATAACCTTAGTCCTGTTCGTTATTATTGGATTAACCGAAGATACGAGTCAGGTTAGCGGTAGCATTGCAAAAATGCAGGAAACTTTAGCAAGTCAGTTTGAACTTGGTTTGCACCTGTTGATCCCTTTAGTTGTGCTTTTAACGTTGGCGATTAAAAAGATGCCTGCTTTTCCTGCTATAGCAATTGGTGCTTTATTAGGCGCTATATGGGCATTATTATTTCAGGACAATCTGGTTGCGTCATTTGCTAACAATATTACCGTTACTGCACCAGATGCTATTCATTGGTTATTCAAAGAAATTCCTGAATGGGTAAAGCATATTATGGTTACTTGGACTGCGTTATTCGACGGGGTTAGTTTTGATACGGGTGACGAAAGTTTGGATAAACTATTAAGCCGTGGTGGAATGGCTAGCATGCTTAACACCGTTTGGTTAATTATTTGTGCCATGAGTTTTGGAGCGGTATTGGAAAAAGTTGGACTGTTAAAAGCAGTTGTTGCTACATTCCTGAAAGGGGCTCATAGTGCGGGTGATATGATTAGCCGTACAATTCTAACCTGTATTGGGACAAACATAATTACTGCTGATCAATATATTAGCATCGTAATGCCAGGCCGGATGTACAAAGAAGAATTTGAGAAACGAGGATTGCACCAACTTAATTTATCCAGAAGTTTAGAAGATGGTGGCACGCTAACCTCACCTCTGATCCCATGGAATACCTGTGGGGCTTATATGTCAGGTGTTTTAGGTGTTTCTGTTTATGATTATTTTGTTTATGCATTTTTCAATCTTATTAACCCTGTATTGGCCGTGATTTATGCCTATTTAGGAATTAAAATATTACGTTTAACACCACCGAAAATTAAGGTGGTAGAGCAAGGAATCTAGATTTGTCTCAAATAGTCGTTAAAAAACGCTCGGGTTATCAGGCACCGAGCTATCTAATCAACGAAGTAGACTTGGTCATTGAACTTGACCCATGTAAAACTATTATCACATCAACTCTGCAGTTTGAAACTGTGCTAGCTCCTATTGAGTCGAATAGCAATGTGCCAGTCGTACGCGATCTGATTTTAGATGGTGAAGACCTTGACCTCATTAGTATTTTGCTCAATGGTATCTCATTTACTAACTATCAGATTGCTGATGGAAAACTAGTGATTGCGCAGGCTGATCTTGCCCATCTGGCTAGTTTTACATTGGTTGTCAAAAACAGCGTTAATCCAAGTAATAATGCAACACTAGAAGGCTTGTATTTATCAAACGCAGCCTACTGCACGCAATGTGAAGCTGAAGGGTTTCGTAAAATTACTTATTTTTTAGACCGACCAGACATCTTATCGGTTTATACAGTAACCATCATAGCTGACAAAACCCAATTTCCACAGGTTCTTTCAAATGGCAACCTGGTAGAAGCATATGATCTGAATGATGATAAAAAATTAGTTAAATGGCATGACCCATTTAAAAAACCTTGTTACTTATTTGCACTAGTTGCAGGCGATTTTGACAAACTGAGTGATTCATTTATAACTATGTCTGGTCGCAAGGTTCAACTAGAACTGTTTGTAGATAAAGGCAAAGAGTCTCAAGGTCATCATGCATTGGCGTCGCTGAAAAAAGCGATGAAGTGGGATGAGGATATTTATGGACTGGAGTACGATCTTGATATATTTATGGTCGTGGCCGTCGATTTCTTCAATATGGGTGCAATGGAAAATAAAGGGCTAAATGTTTTCAACAGTAAGTTCGTATTAGCCGATCCTAACATTGCCACCGATAATGATTTCTTTAATATTGAATCAATTATTGGTCATGAGTACTTTCATAATTGGACAGGAAACAGAGTTACTTGCAGAGATTGGTTTCAATTAAGTTTGAAAGAAGGATTAACTGTTTTTAGAGACCAGCAGTTTTCTGCCGATATGTTTAGTTATTTGGCCACCCGTATTAGCCAGGTAAAGGTGATGCGAGAAAATCAGTTTGCTGAAGATGCAGGCCCAATGAGCCATCCTATCAGACCTGATGAAGTCATTGAGATGAATAACTTCTACACAGTGACTGTTTATGACAAAGGCGCTGAAGTAATAAGAATGCTGCATACACTTCTTGCTGCGCAAGGTTTTAGGCGTGGTATGGACTTATATTTTGAGAGACATGATGGTCAGGCAGTAACGTGCGATGATTTTGTGAATGCTATGCAGGATGCCAACGAGGTCAATCTCGATCACTTCAAGTTATGGTATTCTCAGTCAGGCACGCCCAGAGTTACTGTTGAAAAAACGTCGCAAGAAGGTACGCATGTATTAGCATTTACTCAGCGTACGTTACCAACAGCCGATCAGTTAGATAAACAAGCACTATATCTACCGATAAAAATGGAATGTATTGATAGGTCCGGAAGTAAAATTGATCTGAAGTTAACCAACGATACATTTTTATTAGATTCAGCAAGTTCAACATTAGCAGTAAGTGCTCAAGATTTTGTACCCGTGTTGTTAAGCGATTTTTCTTCACCAGTTATACTGGATTATCCCTATTCACTCGACGACTTGTTGTTGATTATGACACACGCTTCAAGCGATTATTCAAAATGGGATGCAAGCCAAGCCCTATATTCAGCTTTAATACGTCAGCTTTATGAGAATAAAGAAACTGAGGTTTCAACAAAGATATGGCGAGAACTTGAAGCCGCGCTGTTACAAGCGAATGATAACTTCGAATTATTAAATGAGATGTTAACAATACCTAGTATAGAAACATTAACGCAGGGCATTCAGCAATCAGAGCCGCTTAAACTTTCGATTGCTAGATCGTCTTTTCTAACTCATATGCAACAAAATTTGCATGGTTTGTTAGTTGGTATACTTTCTAATATTTCACAACGCACATATGAATATACTAAAGTGCAAGTAAATGAAAGGCGTTTACGAAGTGCTGTTTTGCAGTTATTGAGCTATTCAAAAAGTAATGATATTACCGAGCAGTTGGAACATCAGTTTACAACATCAGACAATATGACTGATAAGCTAAATACATTGAAATGTTCTCAAATTTGCTCTCGTAATTTATTCGAAAAGTTAATGTTAGCGTTTGAACATGAGTACGCCGAGAACGCAGTAGTGATGGACAAATGGTTCGCGTTGCATGCAACCACAAGCAGTCATGATATTCTTGCTAAATTGACACTTCTAGCAAGTCATAAACAATTTAATATCAAAAACCCAAATAAAGTTAGGTCGTTAGTCGGTAGCTTTGCTGTTTACAATACTGAAGGCTTTCATGCGTTAGACGGCAGCGGATATCAATTTTTAACTGACTATTTAATCGAGCTTGACGTGCTAAATCCTCAAATTGCGTCTAGACTAGTTACACCGCTTATTCAATATAGAAAGTTTGCAAAAGTTCACCAAGACCTGATGACTATGCAATTGAAAAGGTTGCTTGGTCGCGGTAATTTAAGCAAAGATTTATACGAAAAAGTAAGTAAAAGTTTAGCTCATTAAATGAGAGCTTACGCTTTATTTTGTTAGAGTGATGTCAACGTAATGAAACGTTATCTGTTTACAATTAGCTTATCGTACTTGGAATGTGAAAATTTGTATCTTGCAGCGGTAAAAACAGTGATTGTCACTGCTAATAGCGGTGAAAGGATACAGATCCCTTCGATTAGTTTGAGACCATTTATAGAGCCAACAGGCATAAAAGGCAGTTTTTGTTTAACCGTAAATAGAGAGAATAAAATTCAATCATTTGAACGCTTCAACGCCTAAAAACATAACAGAACAGCTTTTTTTGAGTGGTTTTGTTGCATAATTTAGTAACTGGTACGATTTGTTCTTGCGATTGATCTTAAATGATGTAATGATTTTGTTAATTGTGTAAATATCATTAGCAAAATATCGCTCAAAGCGATCGTTCGGGAGAATAAAAGAACATGACTAATAAGCCTCGCGTATTTAAAAAATCGTCAATTGCAGTGGGTGTTACTGCGCTTTTAGCGGCTGCGTCTCATAGCGCTAGTGCTGCTGACTGGAACTTTGGGGATTTATCAATAACGTTCGATTCGAATTTTACACTTGCTACAAGTATTAGAACCGAAGAACGTGATTTCAACCTTATCGGCCATAGTAATCAGCCAAGTCTTAACTGGACAGGTTATAACGCTGCAACAAACGTTATTTATCCTTCAGCAGACGTTTGGGCATTAACTGATGGTGCTTATTCAACTAATGGTGACTTGGGTAACCTGTCTTATGATAAAGGCGAAGCGTTCTCAACTCAATTCGTAGGCCTGCATGAATTAGAAGTTGCTTATGGCGATTTCGGTTTTTTCGCTCGTGGCTTCTATTTCTATGATTTTGAAAATTCAGACGGTGACCGTGCTTATTCAAATCCTATAACAGGTAATGTTGCGGATCCATGCAGAGACAAGCAAGCATCAGATGAATTATGTAAAGATTTTAGACTGTTGGATGCATTCGTATATGCCGACTTCTATGTAGGCGAAATGCCTGTTTCTTTGCGTCTAGGTGACCAAGTGGTTAGCTGGGGTGAGAGCACCTTTATTCAGCATGGTATCAATACAACAAATCCTGTTGACGTGACTAGAGCTCAGGCTCCCGGTGCTGAACTTAAAGAAGTATTCATTCCTGTTGGAATGTTGTTTGGTTCAATCGGCCTCACTGATACAGTCAGCTTATCAGCTTACTATCAATATCAATGGGAACGTTCAAGGCTACCTGTTTCAGGCAGCTACTTAGCGACTAATGATTTTGCGGGTGAGGGCGGTTCATTTAATAACATCCAGCTAGGTTTCACCGGTAATCCTGACATTGATGCGGACACCTTAATAACTCAGTTAAACCAATTAGGTGCTGCACTTCAAGGCGGTGCAAGCCCCGCTGCAATCGGTGCCGCTTACCTTGCATACCCTACCAAGGTTGCAGTTCGAGAACAAAGCGATGCAGCTCATAATGATGCTGATGACCAAGGTCAATATGGTGTAAAAGTATCGTGGTTTGCTGCTGATTTGAATGAAACAGAGTTTAGTTTGTATCATATTAATTACCATAGCCAACGTCCATTGGTTACAGGTATAACATCCGATTTTAGACCGGAAGCAATTGCCGCTGATTTAGCGTTATTGGCCTCACCAGGTGGTATCACAAGAGATAATGTTACTGATTTAAGAGCGTTCACAAAGTCACGTTTTGATTATCCTGAAGATATTAAATTATATGGCATTAGCTTTAACACTACCTTTGGTGAAACTGCCTTTGCTGGTGAGTTTGCTTATCGCGTTGATGAACCTTTGCAGATTGATGATGTCGAACTGCTTTACACTGGTATGCCTGAACAGTTAGCAAATGCGGGTTTGAGACCAGACCTTGCTGGTATTTCTCAGCTGAAAAACATAGGCAGAGATGTAGGCCCTGGAGAAAATGCGTCAGGTGCTCTATTGTCAGATACTTGGCAAGCACAGATGACTGTATCTCATGTTTTCGGTCCTAAGTTTGGAACTGACAACTTTATTGTCTTAGGTGAAGCTGGTTATGTAAAAGTGTTAGATTTTCCAGATCCTAGCGTGATTAGGCTTAATGCGCCAGGTACATCTAGAACACCATCCTTAGAGCCTGTGCTAGATAATGCTGGTAATGTTATCAGTGATAGAGCCGGTTTACATACTGGTTTATCTGATGGTCCAGAAACGAATCCATTCGCCACCTCAGGTGCTTGGGGTTATCGTTTACTAGCGGTTGCTGATTATAACAATATTTTTGCTGGTATGAATTTACGCACAAGAGCGACTTTCTCGCATGACGTAAATGGTACGACACCGGATCCATTATTCTTATTTTTGGAAGATAGAAAGTCAGCAAATATAGCATTTACGTTGGATTATTTGAGCAAGTGGTCTGCGACAGCCTCATATAGCACTTTTTGGGGCGGAATAGGCACAACTAACGCACTTTCAGATAGAGACTTCGTATCTTTCAATATTAAATACGCAATTTAAGGACGTAGTCATGATTAAAAAACTAGGTTTAATAGCGGCAGGGCTAACTTTGGCGCTGTCTACTCATTCAGTTTTAGCAAAAGTTTCTCAAGCTGAAGCCGACAAGTTAGGTAATGAATTAACGCCATTAGGTGGTGAAAAAGCGGGTAATGCTGATGGTTCTATACCTGCATGGACAGGCGGGATTACGGAGTTACCGGCTGGTTATACACCGGGCGGTTTTCATATAGACCCCTTTGCTAGTGACAAGGTTTTATTCACTATCACTGCAAAAAATTATAAAGAGTACGCAGAGTTTTTAAGTGACGGGCAAAACAGGTTATTCGAAACTTATCCGGATACTTACAAAATGCCGGTTTATCAAACCCGACGTTCAGCAAGTAATCCTCAAAGCGTTTATGATGCTACTAAAGCAAATGCGATTCGAGCGGAGTTGCTAGATGGCGGTAACGGACTGAGCGGAGCCGCTATTGGCGTTCCTTTTCCAATTCCGAAGAACGGTTTAGAAGCAATCTGGAACCATACTCTTCGTTATCGTGGTGAAGCCGTTCAGCGAAATGGTGGTCAAGCAGCTGTAACCGCTAGTGGTGATTTTAATGTGATCGGTTTTGATGAGCAGTTAATGATCAAATACTCTGAGCAAGACACAACACCAGAGTCGTTGAGTGAAGAGAATATTCTGTTTAAGTTTAAGCAGAGCGTAACTAGTCCTGCAAGACTTGCTGGTACCGCGTTACTAGTTCATGAAACACTTGACCAGATAAAAGAACCGCGTCAAGCATGGACTTATAACACGGGGCAGCGTCGTGTGCGTCGTGCACCAAACATTGCTTATGACGCACCTGGTACAGCGGCAGATGGCCTGAGAACAACAGACGATTTCGATATGTATAACGGTTCACCAAATCGTTATAATTGGGAATTAAAAGGTAAAAAAGAATTATACGTTGCCTATAATAATTATGCGTTGCATAGCGATGCAGTTTCTTACGCGGACATTCTTAAGCCAGGCCATGTTAATCCTGATTTAACGCGATTTGAAAAACATCGGGTTTGGGTCGTGGAAGCGACGTTGAAGGAAGAGTTCCGTCATGTTTACCAGAAACGTACATTTTATTTAGACGAAGACAGTTGGCAAATACAGGTTGCGGATATGTATGACAACCGTGGTGAATTATATCGTGTCGGCATTGCCTATGGTGTGAACTACTACGAAGTGCCGACTCAATGGTCTACGTTAGATGTGTATCATGATTTGAATTCTCGTCGTTATTTGGCAATTGGTTTAGATAACGAGGAGCAAATGTATGACTTCAGTATCAAACCAGATGACCGCGAATTTACGCCACAAGCATTAAGGCGGGCAGGAAAAAGATAAAACGGAATAAACGGTTGGCTTGGTCAGCCGTTTTTTTTTAACTAAGGTGAATAAATGATTTCAAATTTTAGAATGTTACTTTTAGTTGGTCTTGTCGCTTCTAGCGCGACAATTTCTGCAAATCCTGCAAATCCTGCAAATCCTGCAAATCCTGCATATCAGGCTCCATTGGTTAATGAGTCTCTTTTACTTGATATTGCGATTGGCGATAAGATTTTTATAGTCGGTGAAAGAGGGCATATTTTAACGGGTACAACACAGCAAAACTTAACGCAAGTTTCAGTTCCCACTCGAACCACATTAACAGCCGTGACAATTGTTGGCGCAAATGCTTGGGCTGTAGGTCACGATGCCAGCATTTTACATTCATCTGACGGAGGCCATAGTTGGCAGCTACAGTTGAGCATGCCTGAATTGGATCGCCCATTTCTTGATGTGTTATTTAAGGACAAAAAGTCTGGCGTTGCTGTTGGCGCCTATGGCTTGTTTTATAGAACAAACGATGGTGGCGCAACTTGGCAGAAAGAGCTGCATGCATCAGTGCTTCCAAAAGACGATATTGATTATTTAGACAGCATTAAGGACGAACCTGCTTTTTACGAAGAGGAATTGTCATTTATTTTGCCGCATTTTAATCGACTTAGTTATGCTAACGGCAAATTGTATATGGCTGGTGAGGCTGGAATGCTAGCAGTTAGTAAGGATTTTGGACGGTCTTGGTTACGTTTTGATATCGCTTATAAAGGTTCTTTTTTTGACGTTCAAGAAACTCAAAGTGGTCAACTCATTGCTGTTGGCCTGAGAGGGAATATATTTCTAGCGAATGATGATTCGCAAGAATGGAACAAGCTCCAAACTTGTGTTACTACTTCATTAAATTCAATTATCGATGGAAAAAATAATAATATTTACATTACGGGCAATAATGGCGTTTTATTATCACTAGATAAAACTAAAGTATCTGTTAAAGAATACTATCCAGCTAATGATGAAGGATGTTCAATTCATATTTCGATCAACAAGTTAGAAAATGACTTAAGTGATTCTATATTGAATGGATTGGTAATTAACGACGCTATGCTTGCTGTAACAGCATCAGGCATAAAGCAAATTGAGTTAAAATAATTAGTATGACAAATTTAATCAACGCAGTAGAAAAAGCAGTTTTTCGGCACAGAATCGCAGTGATTGCTTTTTTCTCCATAATCACTCTAGTCCTTTTTTATAATGCTGCCCAATTGAAACTAGACGCAGGATTTGAAAAGAACATCCCATTAAATCATGAGTACATGCAGACCTACATGAAGCATCGTCAAGATTTTGGTGGTGCTAATAACGTGCTGGTTTCGGTATGCGATAAGAATGGTAATATCTTTAATCAAAACTTTTTTGATACTTTTAAAAATGTCCATGACCAAGTGTTTTTTATTAATGGCGTTAACAGGTCTCTAGTAACGTCTTTGTTCTCACCGGCAACGCGTTTTACTGAAATCGTGGAGGGTGGTTTTTCTGGTGGGCCTGTAATACCTGCCGATTTCGACTCGTCAAATCCAGCTGCATTGGATTTAGTTCGAAAGAATATTGATAAGGCAGGTATCTTGGGCCGACAGGTATCTAGTGATTTCCAATGTGCCATGGTAACTGCACAATTACTCGATATAGACCCTGAAACGGGACTGCAATTAGACACCTTAGCAATAGCTAAAGAGTTAGAAACGCAGCTTCGTGGTCTTTATGAGAATGAAGCAACTTCAGTACATATTATTGGCTTTGCAAAAATGATCGGTGACGTGGCAGAGGGTGCAAAAGACGTACTATTATTCTTTGCAATTGCTATCGCCATTACTGCGATCATGGTTTTCTTCTTTTCAAAATCTATTATGCTCACTTTCTTGCCGTTATTTTGCTCAATAATAGCAGTGATATGGCAATTGGGTTTATTAACCTTACTTGGCTTTGGTTTAGATCCAATGTCTATTCTCGTTCCGTTTTTGGTGTTTGCTATTGGCGTTAGTCATGGTGTGCAAATGATAAATGCGGTGGGTAAAAAAGTATCTTCAGGAATGGATGTCAAGCTCGCATCTCAGTACGCATTTCGAACCCTACTCATACCAGGTGGTATAGCGCTTCTGTCCGATACCGTTGGCTTTATGACTTTGCTCGTTATTGATATCGGTATCATTCGAGAACTAGCGATTACAGCCAGTATGGGGGTTGCAGTCATTATTTTAACTAATTTATTATTGTTACCTGTATTGATGTCTTATGTGAAGGTATCCGATAAATACAAGGCCAAATTTGTTGCATCAGCTGAAAAGCATGCAAACAGCTGGGATATAGTTGCGAAGTGCGCTAGCCCGAAGGTCGCTATCGTCATTGTTGCAGTTACCGCAGTCCTGTTTGGTTTTGGCTTCATACAATCACAAAAATTAAAAATTGGTGATTTACATGCAGGTGCACCAGCACTGCATGAAGAATCACGCTATAACCAAGACACATTCTTAATTACCGACAAATTCGAAATTACAGTGGACTATATCTCAGTTATAGTCGAAACCAAAGTCGATGCCTGTACTGAGTTTGAGTACATGACCGCGATGGATGAGTTTCAGTGGAAAATGGAAAATATTGAGGGTGTTCAATCTGCCATTTCGATCGCATCGGTAGCTAAGCGCGTTAATGCAGGTTACAACGAGGGCAATCCTAAGTGGGAAGTACTGCCAAGAACTCAATCAACAATGGTGCAAGCAATTTCTCGGGTACCTACTTCAACTGGGCTGTTAAATAGAAATTGCTCCGTCATGCCTATTATTCTGTTTATGGAAGATCACAAGGCTGAAACGATTGAAAGAATTGTTGCAGCGGTCAAAGAGATTAGTCAAGAATATGCAACCGATGGCCTGCAATTCAAACTTGCGTCAGGTCCTGTTGGCGTAATGGCGGCGACTAACGAAGCAGTAAAAGAATCACAAAATCCAATGTTGTACTATGTATTTGGTGCGGTAATTATATTGTGTCTCATCAGCTTTAGGTCAATAAGAGCGACATTAGCTGTTGTTATTCCGTTGTATGTTGTGTCGGTTTTGGCACAAGCACTAATGACTTATTTAGAAATTGGCTTAACTGTTTCAACCTTACCCGTTATTGCATTGGGTGTCGGCATTGGCGTTGATTACGGTATTTATATACTTTCTACAATGACGCTCAAACTCCGAGAGGGAATGTCAGTTCAAGCTGCTTACCTTGAAGCGTTAAAAGAACGTGGTAGCGCAGTATTGTTTACAGGTATCACCTTAGCGATCGGCGTAAGTACATGGGTATTTTCCACTCTCAAATTCCAAATGGATATGGGCATATTGCTAACATTTATGTTTATTGTGAATATGCTAGGTGCAATTATTGTACTTCCAGCCATTGCTAGACTATTGTGGTTTAGATCGGTGGAAAAATAATTTTGAGTAATTATTAGAAAAAAGGCCGTAAGGCCTTTTTTTATGCACAAATTGAACATGCTTATGCACTTTGTAAATTAAAGGTTAAATATAGCTTTCAAAACGTTAATAATTTGGCGAGAATACCGATAGTATAAGAGATAGATAAGGTTAGCCGATGCTGACGGCTTATTATTTGTTCACTTTAAATAAGTGAAAAGCATCGAACAACTTACCTTAAATCCCAAACACAACATACAACTAATGAGAACGTAAATGTCGGTAACAACCCATCAGCATTCTGTTTTACTTGAGCGTGTTTTTTCCCTAATTGATGAGAAAGTGGTTAACGGTGACGCAGCGTTAATTCAACAATTTGCACGATTGTTATATAAAAACATGTCGTTTGAAGACATTAATGGACGCAGTGATAGTGACCTTTATGGCGCAACATTGAGTTTATGGCAACTCACACAGACCTTTACTGTGGATAGCCCATGTATAAAAGTATTTAATCCTGAAATTTCCAAACATGGTTGGCAGTCTTCGCATACCATCATAGAAATTATTATTAAGGATCTACCGTTTTTAGTTGACTCGGTTCGCATGGCCATTAATCGATTCGGCTTCGCCGCCCACCTTCTACTGCATTCTCCGATGCATGTAAACCGCAGTAAAGAAAACAAAGTAATGGGCTTCGTTGACAGTAAGTCAAGGTCCAATAAAAACTCGTCTGAGACTGTAATTTTTGTAGAAATAGATCGACAAGCTAAAAGGTCGGATATCGATAAACTGAGAAATGAATTGTTATCAGTAGTCGATGAAGTTTCTCTTTCCGTTGCGGATTGGCAGCCGATGCGAGACAAATTGTCTACCATTACCAATAACTTTGAAAAATCAAAATCAATTGCGTCTTCAGCTATTAAATCGCAAGGCAAAACTTTTCTAAATTGGTTGAACGATCATAACTTCACGTTAATGGGATATCGTTATTATCAGGTGAAGGCGATTGAAGGTGACCATCGTTGGATACCAGAGAATGATTCCAGTCTTGGATTGATGAAAAACTCTATCAACAATCGTCAACGAGTTCTGTCTAATTTGCCCACAACCGCAAGAGATGCAGCTCTGAGTGATAATCCGTTAATTCTTACCAAAACAAACAGTCGCGCTCGCGTTCATCGTCCCGCTTACATGGATTACGTTGGGATTAAAGAGTTCGATGAGCAAGGTAATGTCACTGGAGAGCATCGGTTTTTAGGTTTATATTCCGCTTCGTTTTATAACAGCAGTGCAACAGACTTACCGATGTTACGTGAGAAAATTGAACGGATGTGTGAAATATCTGGGTTTGATAAGGGTACTCATGCGTATAAAGCATTTGTAAATATCGTCGAAACGTATCCACGTGATGAACTACTGCAAACATCAGATGAAGAGCTCGCGCAGATTGTAAAAGGTATATTTCAAATGCAAGAGCGAGGGATTTCCCGCTTATTTGTTCGTAAAGATGCATTTGGCCGTTACTATTCTTGCCTAGTTTATGTGCCAAGAGAACGCTACAACACACAATTAAGAACAGAGACACAAGCTTTGCTTAAGCGCTCGTTTAAGTCAGATGAAGAAGTCGAATTTAATACGTATTTCTCTGAATCTGTGTACGCTCGTACGCATTACATCGCCCGCGTAAAAAATAATAATATGGAGTTTGATGTGAAAGAAATTGAAGATAATTTGATTGAGCTAACGAAGTCATGGCAAGACAAGTTAGCGGCCAAAATCACATCTGCATATGGTGAAGCAAGAGGTAAGGCGATTCAGAAAAAGTACGTTAATGCATTTAGTCGTAGCTATGCGGAACATAGCTTGCCAAGTGCTGCGTTGGTTGATATTGAGCGAGTTGAGTTATTATCAGACGAAAACAAACTCGATATTCTTTTCTATCGTCCTCAGGAAGAAAGTGCACAAAGTGATATTGTTAAACTAAAGTTGTATCACCGTCACGTGCCAATTCACTTGAGTGATGTGCTACCAATGTTGGAAAACTTTGGCTTACGTGTCATAGATGAAAGTCCGTTTCGAGTAACAGATGATGAGGGCGTGGTCAGTTGGATCATGGACTTCAGCATGCTGCACAAGAACGGACAAAACTTCCATATGGAAAAAGCCCAAGAGCTTTTCCAAGATGCGTTTACTAAAACATGGAACAAAAGTCTTGAGGATGATGGTTTTAACCGTCTAATTCTTAGTGCGGGCATTAGAGGACGCAACGTAACTATATTGCGTGCATACGCCAAATATATGCGCCAAATTGGAACCTCATTTAGTATCGATTATATGGCTAACACGCTTTCTAACTATCCGGATATTGCGACTGATGTCGTCAGTTTATTCAGATTATTGTTCTGTCCTACCATCAAGCGTATGCCGAAGAAAATAGAAACCTTAAAAGCTGAAATTTTGGCTAAACTTGACAATGTATCGAACCTAGATGATGACCGTATAATACGTCGCTATTTAGAATTATTGAATGCCACGTTGCGTACTAATTTCTACCAAAATGATAGTGCAGGTAATGAGAAGTCTTATATATCATTCAAATTGTTGCCGAGTGAAATTAGTGATATGCCACTACCGGTGCCTAAATTTGAAATATTTGTATATTCCCCGCGTGTTGAGGGTGTGCATTTACGCGGCGGTAAAGTTGCTAGAGGTGGCTTGCGCTGGTCTGATAGACAAGAAGATTTCAGAACAGAAATTTTGGGTTTAGTTAAAGCACAACAAGTCAAAAATACGGTTATTGTACCTGTCGGTGCAAAAGGCGGTTTCGTATGTAAGGCTATGCCGGCGGATGCTGACAGAGCTACCATACAAGCGGAAGGACAAGCATGCTACAAAATATTCGTACGTAGTTTGCTCGATATCACTGATAATATTATTGAAGGTGAAATCATTCCACCGAAAGATGTTATTAGATTAGATGAAGATGACCCATATTTGGTAGTTGCGGCAGATAAAGGGACTGCCACTTTTTCCGATATTGCGAACGGCATTTCAGATGAATTTAGTTTTTGGTTAGGCGATGCTTTCGCATCAGGCGGCAGTGTTGGTTACGATCATAAAAAAATGGGCATTACCGCTCGTGGGGCTTGGGAATCGGTAAAACGTCATTTCCGTGAAATTGGAATCGATTGTCAAACAACACCGTTCACCGTTGTTGGAGTTGGTGATATGGCCGGTGATGTTTTTGGAAATGGCATGTTGCTATCCGAAAAAACGCAAATTGTATGCGCGTTTAACCACCTGCACATATTTTTTGACCCAAATCCAGACGAAAAATCGAGTTATAAAGAACGCCTTCGTTTGTTTGAAGATCCCTCGCTTAGTTGGGATGACTACAACAAAAAACTCATATCGAAAGGTGGAGGAATATTTAAGCGCTCTGTAAAAGCCATTCCTTTATCACCAGAGATGAAAAAATGGCTGGGTACTCGACAAGCAACGATGACGCCAAATGAATTGATCCACAATACATTAAAGATGCCCGTCGATCTTATTTGGAATGGTGGAATTGGTACTTACGTTAAGAGTTCGAAAGAGTCACATTCCGAAGTTGGGGATAGAGCTAATGACACAACTCGTGTGAACGGCAAAGATGTGAGAGCTAAAATTATCGGTGAGGGAGGCAATTTAGGTCTTACCCAACTCGGTCGTATTGAATTAGCCGCAAACGGTGTTTATGTTAATACTGATTTTATTGACAATGTGGGTGGTGTAGATTGCTCAGATAATGAAGTTAACATTAAGATTTTATTAAACACATTGGTTAATGCCGGAGATCTGACGTTAAAACAACGAAATGCTTTGCTATATGAAATGACGGATGATGTGTCAGATATCGTAATTCAGGATTGTTATCGCCAAACACAGTCAATTTCAATTACTAATTTGGCAGGTGTAAAGCAACTAAAAGAGCAGTTGCGTTTCATTCACGGTTTAGAGAAAGAAGGGTTATTAAATAGAGAACTTGAGTTCATTCCTTCAGATGATGAAATTTCAGATAGAGTGATAACCGGCCAAGGTCTCACAAGACCAGAGCTTGGAGTATTAATCTCTTATGGAAAAATGGTACTGAAAGACAAATTTAATATTCCACAAATCACGAACAATCCTTATTACAATAAGTTGTTAGTAAATGCCTTCCCTCCAGTATTGCGCGAAAAGTACCAAGCACAAATGCAAGAACATCCGCTTAGAAGTGAGATTATTGCAACTAAATTAACCAATGAAATGGTTAATGATATGGGCTTAAATTTTGTATATCGTCTGCAAGAAGAAACCGGTGCGCTTGTTGAGCAAGTAGCTGATGCTTATACAGTGGTAAAGGGCGTGTTAGATGTATCGTCTCTATGGGAAAGCGTTGAGGGCCTTGATAATAAAATTGATGCCCAATTACAATTGAAAATATTAGACAAAATGCGTCGAATTTTGCGTAGAACCTGTCGTTGGTATATTCGTCACGGAGGTAAAACAGAAAGTATAGAGCAAGCAATTAGTCGTTATAAGCCAGCTTTTAAAGCGGTTTCAGAAAATTTAGGTAGTTATTTAGTTACTGCTGAATTTGAAGAAGTTCAAGCTGAAACGAAACGCTTAATTGAGGCTAAAGTGCCTAAAGATGTTGCTTACCGAGTTGCGGGTTTAAGTAATATGTTCTCAAGCATGGATTTAGCTCAAATTGCCGAACTTGAGAAGCGACCTGTTGAGGTTGTTGCAAGACTGTATTATCAATTAGGTTCACGCTTCGAATTACATTGGTTCTTAGAACAAATTAACCAACAGTCTGTTTCAAATCACTGGCAAGCATTGGCGAGAGCTTCGTATAGGGAGGAACTAGATTGGCAACAGCGTATATTAACATCAGTTTTGTTGAACATTGAACCTGAAGAGAATGATGCGGATAAGATTTTAAACGATTGGTGCCAAGCAAATAAAAACGTCTTAAAGCGCTGGTATCACATGATGGCGGAGTTTAAAACAGCAGATAATCACGAATTTGCTAAATTTTCTGTCGCATTAAGAGAATTGATGCTGTTAAGCGTGAAGGCAAACCATTAGAATATACGCGTTTGCAAATAGCCCTGCTTCGCGGGGCTTTTTTTTAGTTTGGGGAAACTGTGTATTCTTTAGTTCAAAAATTTTTATTAAGTCGTGATCCAGAATGGAGTCACGACGTTTCTATTGGCTTTCTTAAACATTCTCAACGTAATTTCATGTCAGGCTTTTATGCACAGCAACTACCTGAAAAACCAGTTAATTGCTTAGGGATGACATTCAAGAATTCGATTGGTTTAGCTGCAGGCTTGGATAAAAACGGTGAATGTATTGATGCCTTCGCTGCTATGGGCTTTGGTTTCATCGAAGTAGGGACTGTTACTCCAAAACCGCAGGCTGGTAATGACAAACCTCGACTATTTAGATTGGTCGAACACAACGCAATTATTAACCGAATGGGATTCAATAATAAAGGTGTAGATTATCTGGTTGAGCAAGTCAAAAAGTCTAAGTATAAAGGCATTTTAGGTATTAACATTGGCAAAAATAAAACCACACCCGACGAAAGTGCTTTAGAAGATTATTTGTATTGTTTGGGTAAAGTATATGCTTATGCCTCTTATATTACCGTTAATATTTCCTCTCCAAACACTCCAGGCTTGCGGAATCTGCAATATGGAGAAGCACTTGATAACTTATTGGCAGGTCTAAAAGAACGCCAACTAACACTGCAAATCAAACATAAAAAGTATGTACCAATATTAATAAAAATTGCCCCCGACTTGAGCGACGATGAAGTTAAATCAATTGCTGCATCATTAATCAATTCAAAAATGGATGGCGTAATTGCCACTAACACAACGCTCGATCGTGAACGTGTTCAGGGCCATGAATATGCTAATGAAGCCGGCGGTTTGAGTGGCGAAGTTCTCACCGATAAGAGTCTTACTATCACAAAAATACTAGCCGAAGCCTTGGATGGCAAAATGCCAATTATTGGTGTCGGTGGTATTAGCAATCCGCATGATGTAAAACGTAGAATCCAGGCAGGGGCTACATTAGTTCAGGTTTATTCATCTTTCATTTACCAAGGTCCACAACTTATAAAGGAGCTTGTTAATGCATAAGCTAATTGTAACGACATCTAAAGGACTCGATGAACTTCTAAAAACAGAAGTAGAACAAATTCTTAGCCAGTTTAATCTTGCGTCACCGATCTTAGATATTAGCGATAGTGCAGATTCAGAGGACATCAACGATGACTATGAATTACCGACGTTGCAGCTACAACCCGGTCAAGTCTCTTTTGTCGGAAGCTTAAGAGACGCTTATCAACTCTGCCTTCATTCACGACTCGCTAATAGAGTTTTGCTGGTTGTTGCAGAGGGCAAAGTGAATAGTGCTGAAGAATTATATGATGTTGCCAAAGAAGCTGATTGGCCGTCACAGTTTGACACTTATGTGCCGTTCATGATCCAGTTTAATGGCACTAATAATGCAATTAATAACAGTCAATTTGGCGCATTAAAGGTAAAAGATGCTATTGTCGACCAATTCCAAGAAGCGGGTCATGAGCGCCCGTCGGTAGACAAACTAAAGCCGGGTATAGTCATTCAAGCGAGATTGAGACGTGATAATCTAAATCTATGTATCGATCTTTCGGGGGGGAGTTTGCATAAAAGAGGGTATCGTGACGGTGCTGGTGAAGCACCGTTAAAAGAACATGTTGCTGCGGGCATACTGATGCGCAGTGGCTGGGCCCAAAATACAAGCAAGGTGCTGTTGGATCCAATGTGCGGTTCAGGAACCATTCCTATTGAAGCTGCAATGATGGCAGCAAACATACCGCCTAACTTAGGTAAAGAAACATGGGGGTTTGAGCATTGGAATCTGCATGAGCCAACCGTGTTTAAAGAGGTTGTAGAACAAGCTAAAATGCATATCACGGTGCCTAGTGCAGCTATTTATGCTTATGATTTAAGTACTACGTTAGTTGATCTGGCTGAGCAAAATGCAGTGAGGGCAGGAGTCGCAGATTATATAACATTTAAACAATGTGATGTATTGGATGCAGTGGTCGTTGATGCTGATTCAAAATCAAACTCTGCAGCGACCGCCATCGGCGGAACTGAGAATAAAGGCTATATCGTATCCAATCCACCTTACGGTGAAAGACTTGGTGACTATACGTCATTGCTTCCATTATTTGACAAGCTGGGGCACCATCTAAAAAAGCATTTTGCGCTTTGGCATGTTTCCTTATTGAGTTCAAATCAAGATCTACTCAAAGCACTAAAGCTCAGATATACAAAAAGCTATAAACTGATGAACGGTAAACTTGAGTGTGTACTCATGAATTACCATATTAGCGGTCAAAATTTGGAAATATTTGAGAGTCAAACAGATGAAAATCATGAGTTTGCTAATCGCTTGCGTAAGAATTTAAAAAGACTTAAACCGTGGATAAAACGCAGTAACACTAATGCCTATCGTATTTATGACGCGGACTTACCGCACTACAACCTTGCTATTGATATATATAATGATTGGGTAGTTGTGCAGGAGTATGCAGCTCCAAAAGATGTACCAGAAGAAAAAGCGAAACAACGTCTGCAAGAAGCACTAATTCATATTCCAAAAGTATTGGGCATTCCAGCAAGTAAGATGTCAGTAAAAGTTCGACGCCAAAACAAAGGTAAAGAACAATATGAAAAAGTCGCTCAGAAAGGGCAGCGAGTCATTGTTCAAGAACACGAAGCTCAGTTCTATATTAATCCCACCGATTATTTGGACGTGGGTTTATTTTTAGATCATCGAGATACTAGGTTGCTCTTTAAACAACATTGTGCGAACAGAGATGTTCTTAACTTATTTGGATACACGGGCAGTGTGTCAGTGCACGCAGCACAGGGTAAAGCAAAGAGTGTGACAACGGTTGATATGTCGAATACCTATTTGGATTGGGCGAAAGACAACTTTGCACTAAATAAAATAAACGGTCCATTCCAATTTGTTCAAGCCGATTGTTTGAAGTGGTTAACTAGACAGCACGGTAAATATGACTTGATGTTTATTGATCCACCGTCGTTTTCAAATTCTAAAAGAATGGAAGATACGTGGGATGTGCAGCGAGATTACCTTAGCTTGTTGAGCGATGCGAAAGATTGCTTAAAAGAAGAGGGTAAAGTATTTTTTAGCACTAATTTGCGTCAATTTAAGATTGATCAGGAAGCGGTTGAAGCACTTGGGTTTACAATAGAAGATATTACCCAAAAGTCGATACCTGAGGATTTTAAGCGTAATCCAAAAATTCATAAGTGTTGGATTCTTACTACGTGAAATTAATTTTATATACCGGACCAACTTGTTCTTTGTGTGATTTAGCTACCGATATCATTGATAAATTCAATGTGTTAAATGCAGAGACAACAAATGAGTCTACTTTTCAACATAGTCCATCAGGTAGTCAATTAGAAAGAGTTGAACTAGAAATTATCAATATAAGAGAATCTGCAGAGTTGTATCACCTTTATGCCTCTAGAATTCCGGTATTGAAGAAAACGGATGATAAATCCGAACTAGGTTGGCCATTTACACTTGAAGATTTAATCGAGTTTTTACAATGAATTTAATGCAATTAAAAAATGCCTCTATCTTATTTGGGCAACCTCCATTGCTGGATAGGGTCGCCTTAAATATACAGAGCGGAGAACGTGTCTGTGTGGTTGGTCGCAACGGTAGTGGGAAATCCACTCTTCTAAAAGTGATCGCGGGTGAGACAAAGTTAGACGAAGGGCAAATGATTCTGCCAACAGGGACTCTAGTTTCGCGTTTACCTCAGGATCCACCACAAGACATTAGTGGCGATATATTTGATTATGTTGCTGAAGGTTTAGAAGACGTAGCTCAAATACTTAAGGACTATCATCATATAATTAATATTATTGGTGATGATCCAAGTGAAAAAAACTTGAATCGAATGCAAGAGTTACAAGAGCAGCTCGATTCCAGAAATGCATGGCAATTTGAACAACGTATCAGCAATGTATTAACACAACTACAACTTGAGCCAGATCAAATTTTATCAGAACTATCAGGAGGTTGGAGGCGGAAAGCAGCATTAGCTAGAGCATTAGTGAGTGAACCGGATCTTTTGTTATTGGATGAGCCGACGAACCACCTTGATATCGATATGGTGCAGTGGTTAGAAAAAG
>Ga0307488_10000566_pt1 | contig 30768 bp, 13 predicted proteins | sample SB02metaG_FD_202248 | JGI IMG/M metagenome (GOLD analysis project Ga0307488, IMG submission 202248) | Sea-ice brine microbial communities from Beaufort Sea near Barrow, Alaska, United States - SB 0.2 | ecosystem: Environmental > Aquatic > Marine > Coastal | place: USA: Alaska | collected...
ATGAACGGCTTTATGCTGAATTTACTCGCGGGATTGGTCGCTTATTGTTTAAAAGAAAATAAGCCAAGCCTTAATTTAACTGACGTAGAGCTGAACTCTATGGTTATCGCTTAAGCAGATCTCAGGTAAGTTAGCTATCTTTATTCAGGCTGGTAAATCACTAAAAACTGGTTGGCTTGCACATTGGTTAATTCGCTTGTTTCTGATGCCAGTCCTGGCCAAACGATAAGCACTTTCTCAATGACTTGATTGTCTGCGATACCAAAATGTGCTTCAACTGGACTTTGTGACACATAATTATTACCCAGTTGTAGTTCACGCATTTGTTGTTTGCCGTTCACGGTAATAAAAATTTGTGCACCAACGGCCTGAGGATTTAGCCTAGAACCTTTTAGCTGAATATTTAGAAAGTTATTACCATCTGCAAAACGATTATTACGGAACAAACTAGGTGACTTACCACTATTAGCAATCAACATATCTAAGTCACCATCGCGATCATAATCATGACACACCAGACCTCGGCCCATAGCCGTATGGGTTATCCCCATCTCCACTCCTCTTTCAGTGAAGGTACTGTCACCATTGTTTATGAATAGTACAGCACGGTCATCATTAAAGCGTGCATAAGAACGATTGACCGATTGTTCTTCAGTCCAGCCATCGTAACCATTCACAGTGAAAATATCTTGAAAACCGTCATTATTAAAGTCTGCGAAACAAGTTCCCCAGCCCCAATATGTTTGCGTGACTCCAGCAGCTTTGGTCACATTAGTATAGTTACCATCACCGTCATTTTGATACAAACGACTACCGTTTAACAAACCAATAAAAAGAAACTCTTCACGGGTGTCACCTATGGCTGAAACATACCAGTCTAAGTCACCATCGTTATCGTAATCAGCCACTGTTGCACCCATACCGGATCTATCATTGATAGTGGGCGGGGTATAATCAACATAACCTGTACCTGCATTATTCACTAATACCTTACTGTTCCCGTAATCGGCACTGAGTAAAATATCTGGGAACCGATCATCATTAAAATCTGCAAACACAGGTGTAAAAGAATATTCATATCTTAGTTGTGGCTCGTCCCCTTTTACCGCAGGCGTAAAAGTACCAATATCCACAATATCACTCACATCGATGAAATTACCTGCCCCCTGATTCTGCCAAAAATATTCCCAACGGTCCTGTTTATTTATGGGATCCCAATGGGTAAAAAACAGATCAAGATCGCCGTCTAAATCATGGTCACCGGCTGCCACTGATAAGGTAGGTTTAGTAAGTTGTAAACCCGTGGTCTCAGAAATGTCTGTAAAGCTACCATCACCATTATTAGCAAACACTTGCACAACAGAAGGCGGCTCCTGAATACTTAATAAGTCTGGCAGGCCATCGAGGTTAATATCTATAAATGCCCCACCATGACCGGCGGATAAACTTGTAATACCTGCTTGTTTAGTTGTATCAGAAAAACTACCATCTGCTTGTAAACTAAAGAGTTTACCCAAATTATTACGCCCTTGGGTCACATAGATATCCATGCGGCCATCAGCATTATAATCACTTACTGCTATACCACCAGATACGCGAGCAGTCGTGCCATCTAAAGATGATATGGTTGTGTCATAACACAAACCTGCATTGTGACTCACGTCGTTGAACACAGCAGAAGCATCGGTTTCTATAAGTTCACAATCGATGCTGGGTCCGATTAAAAATTGTGATGAATCATTGGCAGGAAAAGTTTCGACTCGTAAAGTGGGAAGTGATTCAACAACCGAAACATTAGACGTGTTAGCAGAAGATGAATCCGAACCACCACAAGACAGTAAAAACAACGTAGGTAAAATGACTAGAGGTCTGATTAACAAAATTTTACTGTGCACTGCGTGATGAATACTCATTAACATTTATCCCAAACCTATAAGGCAATTGAGTCATATTAAACCAACTCCCTTTCATTAAAAATCGTGTAGTGATGACAAGAACACCTTAGGTTTCAATTCATTTTTTATACTGCGTATTCCAGTTAAACAACAATTAAATATCTAACCTCAGAGTCAATTATTGAGCAAAAAATGATTGTACAAATTCAAAACTATCGACAGCAATTTTTTTACCAATAGTTCTGCCAGGAAGATCATCCGCTGGAGGATGGATCCCTCCCCAAATACGCGACAAACTGCACTGATCAGAGGCATCTTGATAGGTGGCCCACTGCAAAGTCATACTCACACTAGGGCCTTGTTCAAACACCAAAAAGTCATTAGCACTCACCTCAAATTCACTCATTCCTCCAGGAAAATAAGCTGAACCTGTAATGGACGTCATTAAGTCTGCAGCTGCTCTAGAGTAAGTTGAATGTCCTGATACATAACCGGCGAAAGGAGGAGTAACAAAAGAAGGTCTTTGATATGGCCACCACTGCTCTGCCAATATCCAACCTACCCCAGCCTGATCAACCAAAGGGTCACTCACATAGTCCGGACCTTTCCAAGCGTAGAGTTTTATTTTACCAATATGTTGTGGTTTACCTGTGGCCAAGGGATCCGTTTGTGTAACCAATTCAATGTAGTTTTCCACCAGAGGTAAACCATTAATATGATAGGAGGGTAATAAAGGATCACTGCTTTGTCCTAAGTCAGCCATGGCGCGAATGGCAGATACTGGCCGAATATAGTCATAACGCCCTTTTATTCCCCAAGCAGCCACAGCAACATCATGCATGGTACCCCCCATAGCAAAATAAGCCTTAATATCCCATTCAAGCGGTTTTAATATATCGCCATCACCTGCCCAACGTTTTTCCAATGATTCATGATCACTCACAGAATTTAAGATAACAAACCAGTGTCCAGGTGGCGTTTCTGACTCTGGGCCATCGGCCCAAAATTCAGCTAATACCCGAGTATAATCACCACGGGGCACAATTTGCTCTGCGTAGGGTTGATTGGTTATTGGGTTAAGACCATAACCTGTACTTGGATCGCCGCCTTCAAGTTGCTTGTAAAATTCACCAAATTCTTCAAAAGAGTGGGGGAATTCTGAGATGTTGCCAATACTCTTTGGCGAGATATCCCACATAACGCCATCATTCTGATCAAGATGCGAGGACCAAATAGACACCAGTGAGAATCCCCATTTATATTGCTCACTTAGGGCACCATCAATTAACGGTGGCATACCAGGATCATGATAAACCTGATAATCAAAGCCATCACGTGAAAACACAGTTTTGTCATTATCTGACAAAGCAAAAGGGACCACTTGCCCCCATTCAGGGCTCAAAAAAGTAGGAGCTTCATCAATACGGTTGCCTGCTTGATCAATAAATCCTTCTATAGATAGGGGTTGCCAACGATCCAAATTTAAAATGGATGGGTTTCCCACGTCAGAACTACTGAGTACTAAGGCAGGATTCACTGGTTGGTAACTTGTATTAGCGTAAAACTTTGATTCATTGGCGCCATCTTGCAAACCAAATTTAATGTAACAGTCAGCAATATAATTACCCAAAGCTACAGCGGAACCTTGAGCATAATCCAATGACTCGTCATCAAGACTGTACCCTAAACTCCGCATTAAGGCATCGGCAGCAGCCATAATTTCAACTGAGCCTGGAGAAAAAATAAATCGATGTTGAATGATCCGATAAGCAGCAAAACTGATGGCTTGTTCTTGATGGGGTAATACATCACTTGGTAAATCAAAGTTAACGGACGAACAAGCAAATCCTGCAACCTCATTGCCAAACAAAAAGCCTTGAGTCTGGGACTTATAAACTGACCACGCATCAAACATCGCGGAAGAAATATGAAATAAATTTCTAGCATGTATGGTGGGCCGTGCAAAATCATTACGTATCGCCAGTAAAAGCACCTCATTCCACATACGTGCGACAGATTGACCTTCTCGTTCAGGGGTCAGTAACACGGGTGGAGGCGGTAACACGACAGCAGTATTTGAAGAAGTCCCCCCACCACATGCGGTTAAAATCGAACTAGTTAATATTACAACAACCAGTTGTTTAATCGTTTTTCTTAGACACATTTTATTCTTAATCATATCACCAATATCGAGATTATCCTGCTCACCCAAAAACCCATAGATTGTATTTCTTGGTTTATTGGGCGAAAAATCTGGCAGAAATGTTCCTACCAAATGAGTAAACCTTAAAAATTGACCTTTTTTGACAGCTTAGCTGTACGCCCCCTGCATCACTTGTTTAGGTTTACGGTCAACCTTAAACAATCCCCAGTGTTTCTCTGGCTCTTGTGGATCATCTGAACCTTTCCAAGGCTCATCAAATGCTTCGAATACAAAAGTCAGTATGCGTTCTTTTGTGGTCCATTCTAACAACTGAGCATAATACGCAGTTTGTAATGCTTCTGATGCATTCCATGACTCAATACCTTGGCCATTTGATTTAGTAGTCCACCCTGCCTCAGTAATAACAATAGGTTTATTTGGATGACAGTCCAGTACCTGATGGTAATTATTTTTAGTATATTCTAGGGCATTGTCGATGTTTTGAAATTCCCAAACGGGATAAGTGTGAATTGAAATAAAGTCCAATTCCGCCACTAATGGCGACAATTTGTTAGTCCAAGGTACATAATTTTCACAGAAAGTCACAGGTTGTGCAATATTGGCTTTAATACGTTGCACGTAATTCACCAGACTGTCTACCGGAACCATATGGTCGGTCCATTCCACACTGGCTTCATTGCCAACAGACACAGAAAACACAGCTTCAGGATATTGGGCAGCTAAAGCAATAAGGCGGTCAATTTCATCACTGTTGTGACGTTTATTTTCCGCGAGTTTGTCATCGTCAAAATGCGCGCCCCAGGGACAATTAGGATTACTGACTTCTGCAGCCATATCCACACCTAGCATAATATGAAAATCTAATTTTTCTGTTGCAATCACATTAAGTACAGTTTCAGCGTGTTTGCTGCAATCATACAGACGTAAAAAAGACCAATTACCAGCCAATAAAAGTAAATCTTCTTTCACTTGCCCATAACTTGGGAAAATCCCTAACCGAGGATCTTGTCCCTCTCTGTACCCGGAATAACAAATGCTATTGCCATGTTTAAGGCCTGTCATTTTTTCAATGGCAGAGTGATGTTCGAGGTTATTTTGCATATTTGTGGTTGCCATCTTTATCTAAAATTCCCCAATACGCGCCAACATCACCTTCATCCGCTACTTTCCAATCTTCATCAAATGAGGAAAAATAAAACAAGTCAATGTCCTCTTCTTGTGCCCAGTGATAAGAGTCTACAAAATAACGGAGCGCATTTTCGTAAGATGGTACCGCGGCTCTTTCTGCACTGCCTTGGTCTGGCCAGCCAGTTTCACTGATAATCACCTGTTTGCCCGGTGCGACTCTTTGCGCTCTGTGGTACATGTTTTTCATGTATACCAGCGCATGTTCTGCGGGGTAACCTTCCCAAAATGGATAACAATTAGCAAAAATCACATCACAGGCATCCGTCACGTTCTGATTGTCTTCAAATAAGAAATACGCATCCACATATCCTACTGGTACACCAGGCGCACCTTGTTTAGCACGCTGAATATAATCTATGAGTTGATCCTGAGACATTTCTTCCCGCAGCAGCACTTCGTTGCCCACAGCGAGTAAATCGGCGTGTCCCGCCTGTGCCACTTGAATAGCATTAGCAAGTTCTATTTCGTTATTCTCAAGATCGCCTTCTAGCCACACCCCAACCAAGGTTTTCAGACCATATTCTGCGGCTATTTTTGGGATTAACTCATTGCCTTCAGTACAGGAAAAGGTTCTAACCCATTTCACATAAGGCGCAATAAGTTGCAAGCGCTGATGAATTTGCGCTTCAGTAATCTGAGTGCCTGGACCCTGCCCTGAAATATAAGGGCTAAAAGACAAACCATGAATTTTATCAGCTAATAATCTGCTGACTTCGCCTTGCATTTCCTTTATTGACGACGTACCAGCATGAAGCAAGTTGGCGCGGTTTCTATAATAGTTTCCAGACATAATGACCTCTATCTTATTTATAACATCAACAAACACAGTGCGATTTTAATCGCTTAGCAGCTGGCTGGTGTTTAGGGTGATATGAATTTGTTTGATGAAACCCGTTCGGTTAAACAATGCATAACTGTACTCACCACCTAACGTCAGGTCACTGGAAGTCATTTGTTTTCCATCAGACAAGGTTAACGTAAGTGTAGGTACCCCATTGCTTAGTTCATATACAACAGGTACTTGGCACCAAGTAAACCCGACACCATTTTTTGGAACAGCTGTTTGCTGCCATTCATTTTGTATATCTAGGTAACGGAATGGCTTTTCACCCGATACAAATTCACGACTACGCAAAAGGCTTGGTTTAAATTCAACTGCACCGTTGTGAACATGAATCCCCAGCTCACCAAAACGACTCAAAATTTCTTCTTTAACCTGTCCTGTCATACCGGGTTGTTGTGCCCCAGCATGTTTAGGCGTGTGGGAGTATGGGTCACAAGGAAATGCGCCATATTCATCAGGTGACTTGTTAAAACCAATACCACCGCGCACCCGGTAATAAAGTGCGCCTAAACGTTGGATCAGCTCAGGCTCCGCCTCTTCTGCAACCGCGGTATAAAAATTTTCTTTTAATGCGAGTAATAGTTTTGACACCATGTGCCAATACACGCTGCCTAAACCTTCAAAACCAAACATGCCACCGGATCTACCGGTAAACGATTGATGGTTAAATATTTTTTCATACAAACTCTCAATCTTAGACACCATTGTTTTATCCAATGCAGGATAGTCGGCGCTCAGCGCATTAAGCAGCAGAATCAATTCACCTTGATTTTTTACCTTGGGATTAAAACGATAACACCCCTCTACGTCCTGCATAACGATACGTTCATCAGCGGCGGCCATCATTTGTGCTAAAACTGACACCTCATCAAACTCGGTCAACGTAATCACATTTTTATCTAAAAAGGGGGTCTGTACTCGGTCTGGATACAACATAAAGGTTTTTTGGTCAGCACGATAAACATCACTGGCAAACAATGCATCCAATACATCCGCAGTCTGCTTAGGGTTAATAGCCCCAGAACTGATAGCAGCCACTTGCCCTTCAAGCATGGGATAAAGATTTTCTACTGTCGCTTGATCACCACTAAAACCTAATAGGTTATATGATTGATATAAACCATCTTCACCCACGTTAGTTTGAATAGTATGGTCAATCACAAGCAATGCATGGCTAAGTAATAGATTGACCATGTCAACCGAGCACGTTTCTTTATGACTAAAGCTCTGCGTTTTATATACAGCCTGACGATAACGCCAAGCCGCTTGACCTAGATCCTGTAACACTGCAAACCGCAAGGTGTCAGATACCGGTAAGCCTTCGAGTTTTGGACTTAACCTTTTTAATATTTCGGCGGTTTCTTTGAGCCACAACGCTACTTCATAAGATAATTCAGTCGTGTCAGGCTGATCCTTCATCAAACCTTGGAAAAAACGCACATAACGTCTTAGATAGTTGAGCGTGACCATAGACAGGCCTTGACCCACCAATGCATTGTTTGCATCATTCCATTCGGGTCTCTGAGCATTTAACCAGATACCCCCGTCAACGACCAAGTTACCTAATTTACATAATAAAGGTACCAAGAGTTTTTCAAGCAAATTAACTTGATAAACATCACCATTTTGGTCCAGAATTAACTTACCGTCGGCACCAAATTGTTCGACTTTTTCAGCAATACGCTGTGCAGAATCTTCATCATAAGTTACAGTGCTTTTTGCATTGTGCAACATATCGTTAAATGACTTGATTCGGTAAGGCACATTGGCATAGCTAAAAATCGATTTATTGAGTAATTGCGCTAATAACTTGGGATGAAATTGTTTAGACAACTCCAACATTTTTAGCAAATAAATAATCTGGTGGTCACCCCAATAACCGATGTAGCTCCATGGGTCATCTGGCTCTTCTACTTCCCAATCTATTCCACCTTTGTTGATACGATAAGGGTTATAGCCATCTATAGTAGATGCGTTTACAAACTTAGCGATGACGCATTCAATAAACTCTGGATAGCTGAAGGTTAAGGCTTCCCAATTTTGGAATATATCACGCCAGTTACCTTGATATGACAACAAACGGTGTCCGGCATCATCTTTTAATTTGATTTCAAATTGGTTCCATGGACGACTAGGATCGCCATGTCTACGCCCAAAAGTAATAGGCAAATATTCTGCGGCTAATCGTTCTAGCTGTGGGTCATTAAGAGAGGTGATGATGCTAGAAAAATCTTGCAACGCAATCTGTTGTGGCAACTGAGTCAAATCTTCTAAATGTCTGATGTACACATCGATATTAAAGGTTTTTAAGGTGGCAATAAAATCTCTAGTTGATAAAGCGTATTGATTATCAAACACCCCCCCTCTTAAATTATTAAACAGCGTATTGGCGTAATGGTGTACAGACACATTTTCTTCGTTGGTCACTTGAAACCCATCGGACGCAGCCATAATTCGAGCCAAAGTATCTGAGCCTTCATTTATAGAATGGAACAAATCAGTGAGTACTTTATTTTGGTCACCTAAAGATTGGATTAACGCGCTGACCTGAGACTGGTTTTGTTCAAGATTAGCCACCAACTGCCATTTTTTAGTTTGCTTTGGAGGTAATTCAAACTCTGCATTGATAAAATAATCACCCCGTATACCACGTTTATGACTCTCAGACTCAAGGTCTTCATTGCGCCAAAATTTCTCAAGTTGTGCATGACACAATAAAACGTTGTATTTATCAAAACCCATTGAAAATACAGTGTTGGCTTTCAACGATTCACTGGGTTCTGCGCGGTCAGTAATACCCGAATATAAAGTAAACATTGCTAAGCCGGTTGGCCTATGTAATTCACTCCACTTGTAGGCATCAACCAAGTTACTGGAAACTGTTTGAGTAAAACGTGGTGTGCCAGCAGGTAATATATTCTGTAAACCATCAATCATGTTGACCGAAACAGATTCATCATCTAAATTCTGTAATTCACACTGCCGACAAAAACCAAACTCATCACTGGTGGCCCAAGTGTAACGAAACGCTAATTGTAGGTCGTGATTAACTTCTTCAAAACAAATTTTATCACCCAAAGTGTTTTTATATAAATTTTGGCTGATTTCATATTGGTGATTAAAGTCTTTATTAAAGACTTCCCACTTGTAAGTTTGAGCTTTTTTGCTAATTTTAAGCAGCGTTTTACACCCGGTATTAGCAGCACTTTCATGGATTTTATCTACTGGAGCATAAGGAAACAAAGCTGTTTCTGGAGAAACTCTGCCAGCGGTCAACCCCCCAGTTGAAGAAACAAATAACCAGTGGTCACTGTCTGAAATCAAGCTAATAAAAAAAGGTGCCATATTCTGAAGGTTGCGGATGGCGTAATAACGCTCCCCTTGCATATCTATAAACTGGCCTGCTACATCACTACTACTGGGGGCTAAAATTGGCATCGCCACACTCTCTTAAATTTAATAAATTACACTTATGTAATTTTTATGAAGCACAAAACAACCCGCGCCACTTAACGACATTTCAACTTAAAACCATCTAAAATGGTTATTGAAAATCTCGTTTTAGATTGACACAGAACAACACATCTAAGCTTCATCGTCTGCAAACTGCGCAAACACTAAGCTATGTTTAACTTAACGCAATATAAATAAGTTAAGACGGACTGAACTTGCGACTAAGTAGATTTACAAATGAATAACATCTACCCTTGATAATGTAGACTCTGCAACCAGTTTGTTACGAACTTAAATGCTTAATATGTTCAAGTTCCCTCACTTTCGTCCATTCCACCTTTCGCTTGTACCGTCTTACCGCATTTATGATCGACGGGATTAACCTTTGTGTTACAAATCTTCCATGTCGTTTACATTAAGATTTTTATGCCTAATGAAAACAGCTGTTTACCTTGTTTAAAAGACTTGTTTAGCAAGCGATATAACGAGCGGATTGCACTTTTTAAAGACTATTATCGGAGATAACCATGGTAAAAAATAGCGTTAAAAGAATGACGCATATTCTTTCGGCTTCACTCGCCTTGACCCTGACCGCAGTTTTGGTCGGTTGTGGCGGAGCGGCAACTAACACAGATATAAAGACTGTAGATGCAACATCACCCGTCGAAGATTGGGTTATGGTCTGGAGCGACGAATTTGACGGTAGCACAATTGATACCAATAAGTGGTCACATGAAGTCAATTGTGACGGCGGTGGCAATTTTGAGCAACAATGTTACACCGATAGCCCAGACAACTCATTTCTTGCTGACGGCAACTTAAACATCGTCGCCAAACCTTCGGTTGATGGTGAACCTCTACCTTACACGTCGGCACGCATGGTGACAAAAAATAAAGGCGACTGGACCTACGGTCGTTTTGAAATGCGCGCCAAGCTTCCATCCGGACAAGGCTCATGGCCAGCATTTTGGATGTTATCTACCGATGAAGTTTATGGTGGCTGGCCAAAGTCAGGTGAAATCGACATAGTCGAATCTGTTAATTTAAAAGTACCTGATGCAGAAGGCGTAGAAGAAAATAATATTTTTGGTACTCTACACTACGGCCGTGATTTCCCTAATAATGAACAGTCTGGCAAAGCTTATGCTCTTGCCGACAATGTCAATCCAGCTGATGACTTCCACACTTACGCCATAGAATGGCAAGAAGGTGAAGTCCGCTGGTATATGGATGGCTATCTTTATGCAACACAGTTGCAATCTGAGGTTAGACTCAACAGTAAAGATGAAGCTGTTGGACTAGTTCATCAAGGCTGGTTTGCTGAATATTACGATATTATTACGGGCGAACTTGAAACGAAATGGGACTCAGCTCCTTTTGACCAAGATTTTCATATTTTGCTCAACTTTGCAGTCGGCGGAAGTTTTCCTGCAAATACTAACAATGGTGCAGATTTCCCTAACGGTATAGACCCAGCAGCTTTTGCTGAAGGCCAAGCCTATCAAATTGATTATGTGCGAGTGTATGAATGTGCATCTAACCCAATGACGGGTAAAGGATGTGAGACCATTCGTAATGGTTACAAAGTGGAAGCTTCGGATGACGAGCCGACGGGTGCTTTAGTATTAGGCAAAGCACCAACACCTACTCCTCCAGTTCCAGAAGTCGCTGTCCCTATTACTATTTTTGCTGATGGCGAAAATCCAGCATGGCCACTTTGGGATTGTTGTGCAGGTTCAACGCCTACAGTTGAAATCGATGATGCAGAGCATGGCGCAGTAGCCGAGTTCTCAGTATTAAACATTCCAGAAACAGTGCAGGGTTTTTATAGCCGTGATGCAGGTACTCCCTTCAATGCGTCTGCGATGTTGTCAACGGGCACGGTTAGTTTTGAAATGAAGATCGTTACCGCGCCTGCTGATGGCACGCCATGGATATTCAAAGTAGAAGCAAATGGTAATACCTCTGATTCAGGTGAACTAAATCTCAATACCAGTAATGAAGGGGTCGACCCAGTTCCTGGTGAATGGCAGACCTACACTTTTGATTTGTTGACTCTTGCGGATAACGGTCTGGATATCAGTGCCATTGACGTAGTTATGGTATTCCCAGCATGGGGAGCAGGTGCTGGCGCAGTCTATCGTATCGATAACCTTAGAATTGCTGAGCCTGGTAATGTGGTTTTTCCAGAATTAGTCTTGTTTGAAGACACGGCTAATACAGCATGGCCTTTATGGGATTGTTGTGCAGGCTCTTCGCCAACTGAAGAAACAGATGACGAAGAACACGGTACAGTAGCAGAATTTTCTGTGAACAATATCGCCGAAACGGTTCAAGGTTTCTTTGGTCGTGACAATGGTAGCTTTGATGCTTCGGCCTTATTAACTGAGGGTGTGTTCCAATTCGAGATGAAAATTGTTACCGCCCCTGCTGATGGCACACCTTGGATCATGAAAATGGAAGCCGACGGCAACACTTCTGATTCAGGTGAGATAAATCTCAATAATAGCTTAGAAGGCCTCGACCCAGTTCCTGGCGAATGGCAGACCTACACCTTTGATCTTCTTACTTTAGCTGATGCCGGTTTAGATCTTAGTACCATTGATGTGGTTATGGTCTTCCCAGCTTGGGGCGCAGGATTGGGTGCAGTATACCGTATAGATAATGCCAAAATCTTTAACCCTAATGCCAATACAGGCCCAACAGGTCCAAGATTAGTCGCCTTTGCAGATGCACAGAACCCAGAGTGGCCCCTGTGGGATTGTTGTGCAGGCTCTACGCCAACGGTCGAAATCGATGATGCAGATCACGGTGCAGTCGCTGAGTTCTCAGTCAATAATATTGCTGAAACAGTTCAAGGCTTTTATAGCCGTGATGCAGGCTCGCCGTTTGATGCTGAAGCTCTATTAGCAACGGGTACGGTTAGTTTTGAGATGAAGATTGTTACCGCTCCTGCTGATGGCACACCTTGGATATTGAAAATAGAAGCAGACGGTAACACCTCTGATTCGGGTGAATTAAATCTCAATACCAGTAAAGAAGGCGTCGACCCGGTTCCTGGTGAATGGCAGACCTATACGTTTGACCTTCTCGCTTTAGCAGATGCTGGTTTGGATCTTAGTGCTATAGACGTGATTATGGTCTTCCCTGCTTGGGGCGCGGGTTTAGGTGCGGTATATCGCGTAGATAATCTAATCATTGGCAACCCTGGTGATACTGGTGCAGATGGCGCAGCGTTAACTTTATACGCTGATGCCATGAATGCTGAATGGCCACTATGGGATTGTTGTGCAGGCTCTACGCCAGCTGAAGTCACAGATGATGCCCAACATGGTTCAGTAGCTGAGTTTTCAGTGCTTAATATAGCTGAGACGGTTCAAGGTTTTTATAGCCGTGATGTGGGTACACCTTTTGATGCCGAAGGCATCATATCCGGCACATTCAGTTTTGAAATGAAGATAGTGACTGCTCCAGCTGATGGCACGCCTTGGATAATGAAAATGGAAGCCAATGGCAATACGTCTGATTCGGGTGAGTTGAATCTAAACACCAGTATTGAAGGACAAGATCCGGTTGCTGGTGAGTGGCAGACCTACACCTTCGATATATTAACCTTATTGGATGCCGGTTTAGACATCAGTCAAATTGATGTGGTCATGGTATTCCCTGCTTGGGGTGCCGGTCTCGGTGCAGTATATCGTATTGACAACGCTGTATTTAAACCTTAGGCCATAGGTAGGTTGTTTATGGTGACACCATAAACAACCTACGGCTTAAATTAGCGTTAAAACAAGAATAATTAACTTAGATCTATCGATATAAATTACAACTTTTTACTGAAAATCTAAGTACTTTACAATGAGTTCGAAAAAAAAGAGTAGGGCAATTATGAAAGACATTACCTTCAATAGGACACGACTAGCAGCAACAATCTCTATGCTGTTAGGAGCAGGTATAGCGCCATTGTCATTTGCACAGGAAGCAGAGCCTGCTTCAGATGACGTTGAAATCATCCAAGTAAAAGGTATTCGAGGCAGTTTGGCTCGTTCGATGGACATAAAACGCGAAGGCAATGGGGTCGTTGATGCGATTTCTGCCGAAGAAATGGGTAAGTTTCCTGATACTAACCTAGCTGAGTCATTACAACGTATTACCGGTGTAACTGTGAGTCGTTCAAACGGTGAAGGCAGTCAAATCACAGTACGTGGTTTTGGTCCTGACTTTAACTTGATGACACTCAATGGACGTCAAATGCCAGGCACCGGTAATAGCCGTTCTTATAACCTAGAGAATTTATCTTCTGCTGGTGTCAGTGCATTAGAAGTCTATAAAACCGCTCGTGCTGAATACCCGAGTGGTGGTATAGGGGCAACGGTTAATATCGTAACCACGCAACCTTTAACGTCTCCTGGATTGAAATATTCAATTTCAGGCAAAGGCATACGCGACACATCTAACGTAGAAGGTGACGCTGTCACCCCAGAAATAGCCGGTCTTTACAGCAATACTTTTGCTGAAAATACTATTGGTGTGGCTATTTCTTTATCCCACCAAGGCCGTGACTTTCAGCAGCAAGCCGCTGACATCCCTGGATGGCAAGCTGATCAAGGAACCGGTGGCCTTACTGGTGATGATGCCATAGACTTACGTGGCGAAGACTCTGAGGGTGAAAAACTTGGGCATACCTATTTCCCTAGGCAAATATCCTATGGCATTAATGATGTGCAACGCACCAGAACCAATGGCCAAGTGACATTACAATATGCCCCAACTGATGCTATGACCTTTAGTCTCGATTATACCCGCACTGAAGCAGAAACAGCCACTGAAGGACGCGGCTTTGGTGTCTGGTTCAACTGGGGTGGTAACCTCACTAACTATCAGTTAGACGAAAATGGTACTGCCATTAACTTTACTGAAACAGCCAATGACTATGCCCATTCTGCAAGTGCGAGTACATTCTTAGTTGAAGCAGAATCAGTTGGTTTCAATTTTGATTGGCAATTAACTGACGATATTCACGTAGAATTTGATTACCATGATTCCTCAAACTCTACTAATAACGGTGGTGATAAGAGCTCAGGTAATGCGGGTAGTGTTATTATTGCACCTAATAATATCGTCACTAAAACCTACGATTATTCTACTGGTGAAATCCCTCAATTTGCCATGACTTGGCCTGATGGTGCAGCTGAAGCTAATCCCAATGATTTTGATCCACTTTTTGGTCAGTTTAGCAAAGAAGAAGGTGAATCAACCGTTAAACAATACCAATTCCATAGTGAATGGGTTAATCCAGGTGATAGTTTCTTAGCCAACATTAAATTTGGTGTGGCGAGTACTGAGCAAACTATTGGTGGTTTTGGCACTGGCAGTGGCAACATTGGACCTAATGGTTATCTTGGCAATCAAGCTGTTTTCCCTGACAGTATGTTTACTCGTCAAGGCACGGGTAGTTTTCTAGATGCCTTAGACGGTGGTGGCAGTGATTTAGCCACAAACTACTACTATACCTTTGATTTTGCAGAAACTTTGGCCCGATTGACCAACTTCTTTGATAGTTTCCCAGTGGATCCCTTCGACACTGATTTAGCCTCTACCAACTCTGGCCAAGTAAACGAAGAAACAACTGCGGTGTACTTACAAAGTGCCCTTTATTTTGATGTTGCCGATATGCCGGTGGATATTAATCTAGGGATACGTTATGAAACCACAGACGTCACCAGTGATGTAGTACAGCGTGTTGAAGACCAAATAGTGTGGTCAAACCCCACTGAGTGGCAATTACGTTATGCACCAGGCGGCGCACAAGATGTTAGTTTTATAGGTGAACATGATGTGACCTTACCGAGCATTGACATCAAGGTGGGAGTCACTGATGAAATCATCGCCCGTATATCTATGGGTAAAACCATTACTCGTGCACCACTAGGTAACTTAATAGGTATACGCTCCTTATCAGGCAGTCCTAAGCCAGGCAGCAGAACCGGTAGTCAAGGTAATACTAACTTGTTGCCCTTTGAGTCTTCTAACTTTGACTTGTCAGTAGAATATTACTACGACGACGCGAGTTATATTTCTCTTGGTTATTTCCAGAAAGATGTGAAAAACTTTATCACGACTACAAATGAAACTATCACAGTAGAGGGCTTAACAGATCCCTTGATTGGTCCAAGAGCCACGCAAGCAATCAGTGATTTAGTAAGCGCTTCTGGTGACCCCAGTTTTGTGCCTGCTGATGGTGCTGTTTGGCAGCAAATTATTGACAATGGTGGCGGTACGTTTGACGATATTACCGGCAATACTATTGTGTTCCAAAACAGCGATGACCCGCTAGTAGAGTGGGTCGTGAGTCAACCCACAAACGGTGATACACGTACCGTAGATGGTGTTGAATTTGCCATCCAACATATGTTCGGTGAAAGTGGTTTTGGGAGTGGTTTTAATTTCACTGTTGTAGACGGCGATGTTGAATTTGATATAGAAAGTTTTGAGCAACAGTCTCCTCTTGCTGGTTTGAGCGATTCAGCTAACTTCCAAGTATTTTATGAAAAAGATGGCTTGTCAGTTAAGGTCACTTACGCTTGGCGTGATGACTACCTAATTGGTGTAGGACAAGCCCAAGGTAGTGCTGAAGCGCCTCCTCAATTTGGTAAGGAATATGCACAAACTGATATCAGTGTAAATTATGATGTCACTGATGAGCTCACAGTATTCTTTGAGGGTATCAACATCACCAATGAAACTGAACAGGGCTACGGGCGTTACGAGGAGCAATTCTTGTTTGCTCGTCAATACGGTCCTCGTTATGCATTGGGTGCTCGTTATACCTTCTAAGGCGTAATAAGCAATATAAAAGCCGCTGATGTCAGCGGCTTTTTTGTGTTTTTTTGTATCATATTTAATAACTTCAGATGCTAATAAACCCTTTAGTTTTTAAATCCGTATAGAACAGGTATCATCAATCTCATCAGAATATTTGGAGTGGTAAATTGGATAACCTAGTTCGAGAAATTACTATTGTAGGTGGTGGCACAGCTGGTTGGTTAACAGCCGGGGTCATTGCTGCCGAACATATGGCGAGTTCAGATTCAGGGGTAAAAGTCACCTTAGTTGAATCACCTGATGTAAAACCCATAGGCGTAGGTGAAGGCACATGGCCCACTATGCGGGGTACTCTGCAAAAAATGGGCATTAATGAAACCGAGTTTTTTCGTGAATGTGATGCTTCATTTAAACAAGGTGCAAAATTTGCTAAATGGGTAACAGGTGCCGAAGATGATTTTTATTACCATCCTTTAGTATTACCTGAAGGCTTTGAAAAAATAAATTTGGCCCCCTATTGGCAACCCCAATCAGACAAGGTGTCTTTTGCCGATGCAGTGAGTTTCCAAGGGCATCTGTGTGAAAAAGGCCTTGCGCCAAAGCAAATTACCACGCCAGAATATGCCCATGTAGCGAATTATGCGTATCATTTAGATGCCGGAAAGTTTGCCGCATTTTTGCAAAAACATTGCACTGAAAAGTTAGGTGTTAGGCATGTTTTAGACCATGTCACTGTGGTTAACTCTGCACCAAACGGGGACATTGCCTCAGTCAGCACCAAACAACATGGCGACATTACAGGCGATCTGTTCATTGACTGTACTGGTTTTCATTCCTTGTTATTGGGCAAACATTACAAGATTCCGTTTATCAGTAAAAAGCATATTCTGTTTAACGATACGGCCTTGGCTGTGCACGTCCCTTATCAAAATGAAAACGATGCTATCGCTTCACATACCATATCTACTGGACAAAGTGCGGGTTGGATTTGGGACATTGGTCTCCCCTCTCGCCGTGGTGTAGGTCATGTATTCTCATCTGCCCACACCACTGTTGAAAAAGCAGAAAAAGAATTACGTGAATACATCAGGCCTACGTTAGGCAAAAAAGCCGATGAAATAAGTATCAGGAAAATTCCTATCAACCCTGGGCATAGAGAAGTTTTTTGGCATAAAAACTGTGTGGCAGTAGGGCTTTCTGCTGGTTTCTTGGAACCTTTAGAAGCATCAGCACTAGTTTTAGTTGAGCTATCGGCTGCCATGATAAGTGAACAACTACCTGCCAACCGTGATGTAATGGATATTGTAGCGAAACGTTTTAATAAAAAATTCCTTTATCGCTGGGACAGGATCGTTGATTTTCTAAAGTTACACTATATTTTGACTAAACGAACTGACACTCAATATTGGCGAGACAATTGTTTAGTTGAATCCATCCCTGAAGACTTGCAAACACTATTAACACTTTGGCGTTACGAGTCACCATGGCAGCTTGACTTTGATCATGCCGATGAAGTCTTCCCATCTGCTAGTTACCAATACATACTCTATGGCATGGGTTTTGAGACCTCAGCACGCCGCACAACTAGGCGTTCAGACAATCTTGAATTGGCCCAAATGACATTTCAAAAAAATGCCCAGTTGACCCAGAAATTACTCGCCGGATTGCCTAATAATCGTGAGTTGATCAATAAAATAAAGCAATACGGCTTACAAAAAATATAAAGGAAAATACATGCCCAATCATCAATTATTGGATAACATCACCCACAAAGATGTTCATGTGATCACAGAACATTCAGCTCAGTTGAGTGATAAAAGTAGTTATAGCCATGTGTTTATCTCTGAGTTTCGAGACGTTCAAGCCCACTACCCTATCTTTTTTCAAAAAAATGCTCAAACAGGTCAGTTTGAGGCGATTGCATTGTTTGGTTTAGCCGGCGAAGAGAACTTATTTTTAACCGATGCAGGATGGCAGGCAAACTATGTACCCTTGAGTATCCAAAGACGGCCATTTTTAATTGGTTTTCAAGAAAATACTGAAGATGGAATAGTCAGCGAAGAGCCCGTTATCTATATTGATATGGACAGCCCAAGAATTAGTTACAACCAAGGTGAAGCGGTGTTTTTACCACAAGGTGGACAGAGCCCTTATTTACAACAAATGGCGGCGATTTTGATGGCTATTCACCATGGTCACCAAGAAACCCAATCCTTTATTGACACTTTGCAACAACATGAGCTGATCGAATCCGTTGAGATAAAAGTCACTTTAAACGACGACTCTCAGCATGCTATGAATTTTTTATATACCATTAATGATGAAAAAGTCGAGCAATTGTCTGACCAAGCAATAGTCGATTTACACCGATCAGGTTATTTAAAAGCGATTCATATGATGTTGGCTTCTATGCCAAATATGAGTGATTTAATCACATTGAAAAATCGTCAACTTACATAAGCTATGTTTGAAATCAAGCAACCCATTCAAGAAATAGCCTGCGCTACAAACGCGAGTTTAACGCCAGAACTACTCTGTTCTTCTTCACCTGTTGTTCTACGCGGGTTAATTAAAGATTGGCCTTTGGTGATTAAAGCTAAATTATCTAATCAGGCTGCTCAGGATTACCTCAGGCAATATTATAATCAAAATAAAATTCGGGCGTTTATGGCAGAAGCCAAACACCAAGGTCGTTTTTTTTATAATGATGACTTGAGTGGTTTTAACTTTACGCCTACCACTACCTCTTTTGATAAAGTATTAGACGATTTAGCTAAGTATGAACATATGCCTGCAGCTCCTGGTTTGTATATGGGCTCTACTGCTTTGGACCATATACTACCGGGATTTAGACAAAATAATGACTTAGCTTTATTGGTTGATAACCCCCTCATTAGCTTATGGGTTGGCAATCAATCACGGATTGCCGCCCATTATGATGTCACCGACAATATAGCGTGTGTGGCAGCGGGCAAAAGACGTTTTATTGTATTTCCTCCCAATCAATTAGACAATCTATACATAGGGCCGCTGGATTTCACCCCTGCTGGCCAACCGGCCAGCTTAGTGGATTTCAGTGAACCTGATTTAGTCAAACACCCCAAATTTGCTGAGGCTATGCAACATGCACAAGTCGCTGAGCTAGAAGCTGGAGACGCTATTTTCATCCCCAGTATGTGGTGGCATCATGTGGAAGGCTTAAGTCGTTTTAATGTGTTAGTGAACTACTGGTGGCGACAAGTTGATATACAGATAGGTGCACCTATGGATGCATTAAATCATGCCTTTCTTAGCATTCGTGATTTACCTCAAGCACAACGAGATGCGTGGCGTGATCTATTTGAACATTATATCTTTGCACCCAAAGATCACAGCTACATTCCAGAAGATAAAAGAGGGGTGTTGAACCCTATTGACGCACAGTCAGCTCGCACATTGCGCGCGTCTTTGGTGAATAAACTCAATAGATAGATATCGGGTATACATCAATAAAAACGAACGTCTATTGATGTTTTCTCAAGTAAAATAAAAAGCATGACATCATTGATTTCATGCTTTTTTAATTTTATATTTTAACTTTCATACTCTTATAAATATTAAGCAGCTTGTCTTCTTTTTTCTAACTCTTCACGAATTTCATGGGCCTTTTGCTCCGTAATAGGATAGGTATACACCATCCATATTGCGATGGCGGAAGCTACCATAGGGATAACCACATCAAACAATCTCATCATATGGATCGTCTCGGCAGTTTGATCGCCACCCAAGGCAACATCGAAACCTGTAATGTTCAGCAAAAATCCGCCTGCAGCTAATGCGACAGCCATACCTAACTTTACTACCCACCAATAAATAGAACCGAACATACCTTCACGTCGCTCCCCTGTCTCTAACTCATCCATATCACATACGTCGGCAATCATGGACCCCATCAGGGTAAAGAGTGCGCCTAAGCCAAAAGCCATAAAGGGAGCGGGTACTAAGGTCAGCAACGGATAATCGGGATGGTAACAAACCCACTTCAACCCATACCCCAGAATAGATACAACAGTTGCCACATAAAATGCTTTTTTCTTACCTATTTTAGTGGATAACCAAGAAACAAAGAAAATCACAAAAAACGTCGAGGCCGCTGATAACGTCCCTGCCCAACCTGAATATTCTGCGCCTAGGGATTGATTACCTTCAAACACATAATAAATGATCACATATATCTGGAAAGATGAAACCAGCATAAAGCCATTAAATACCAAAAAGGTGGCACCACACAGACTCAAAAAAGGCTTGAATTTTAAGGTGATAATAAATCCACGCAAAAAGCCTTTAATACCGGTAGGAAATTCTTCAACATTGTTTACTTTAAGAGGTTTTTCTGTGGATGCAGCTTCCACACGGGTTTCGGTATTTGCCTTATTAAATCGCTCTTTCAAGAAGATGGCAGGAATGACTCCAATAACGATAACCGCCGCTCCGATAATAATGGCCAGCCAACTGGCACCTTCCACCATATCGTCGAATAACACATCACTTTGCATAAACCACAAAAACCAGGGTGAAATGAGATAAGCCACATACCCCATAGAGTTTTGCACGGCCATAAGACGAGTACGTTCGTGATAATCAGGCGTTAATTCATAACCTAACGCCACCCAAGGAGTGGCAAAAACAGTATAAGCAAGATAAAAAACAAATGAACCGGCGAGAAAGAACCAAAAATAGAAATTTTCACTTTGTCCTAGTGGCAGTTGCCACATTAAGGCATAAATCACACCTGCGGCTATCGCACCACAGAAAATATAGGGTCTACGTCTGCCCCATTTTGACTTGGTTTGGTCTGAAATATAACCCATCAGAGGATCAGTAATCGCATCGGTCAGACGGGGTAATGCGCTGAGTAACCCTACCAAAGCAGGGTTCATGCCCAAGCCTAAATTAAGCACTATCACCATGCCGCCTATTGCGGCAGCTAAAATATTGTTAACAAATGCGCCTAGGCCATAAATCAGTTTTTTGGTAAGTGATATTTTGTCTTCAGGTGCTGTTTCGAAATGTTGCTGATCGCTCATATACGTTTTTCCATCACTGAGTTAGGTCGGATGAAAAGAGATGATGACAGGGTAAATAATCCCCAGTGGATCTCGACGCACACGACTTGATTAATGGCGACACTACACAGAATACAATAATCAACAATACTAAAACGACAAGAGGGTGAATTTAACAAGTTGAAGCGGTTTTTTTTACATAATACCAACACATTCCACATCATTATTTTTTACGACTAAATCCCCTATCCAACCTACCTCTCATCAAGTCCATCCTAGCTTGTTTAGATTGTGTAAATCCCTCAGTGAAATATTGTTAACCCCATAAGTAAACATTTTGTTAACAAAGCACACAGCTCAGCCATGACTTTGTCAGAAATGGGTAGCCACAGGTTTTTAATGTCATCAAATTTTTCCAAAGAAACATCAAGTGAGATGAACTCTCCCGCAACAAAACCAGACATGTTGAACAGCATTCTGGATAGTATGACAATGGAAGAAAAAATTGGGCAAATGAGTCAGTTTTTTGGCCATGGGGAGCATATATCAGAACATCTGGCTCACGCAATTCGCCAAGGCCGGGTGGGCTCAGTTCTCAATGAAGTCAGGCTGGATACTGTGAATGAATTGCAACGTCTGGCGGTAGAAGAAAGTAGACTCGGTATCCCCCTTTTAATCGGGCGTGATGTGATCCACGGTTTTAATACTATCTTTCCTATTCCATTGGGACAAGCCGCAAGTTGGTGTGCTGAAACGGTTAAGCAATGTGCTCATGTCAGTGCACTAGAGGCTACTACTGCCGGTGTTAATTGGACCTTTGCGCCGATGATCGATATTAGCCGAGATCCTCGTTGGGGCAGAGTTGCGGAAAGTTTAGGTGAAGACCCTTATTTGTGCTCAGTCTTAGGCGTTGCCATGTTACAAGGTTTTCAGGGTGACGCGTTATATGAAATTGGCAGCATTGCCGCCTGCGCTAAACATTTCGCAGGTTATGGAGCGGGTGAAAGTGGTCGTGATTACAGCACCACTAATATTCCAGAAAATGAACTGCGCAATGTCTATCTCCCCCCTTTTAAAGCAGCCGCCGATGCGGGTGTCGCCACTTTTATGTCAGCCTTTAGCGATCTGAATGGTGTGCCTGCGTCAGGTAATAAATGGTTAATGACTGACATATTGCGACAAGAGTGGGATTACAAAGGGTTTGTGGTCAGCGATTGGGAGTCAATCCAGCAGTTAACGACTCACGGCTTCAGTAAAGATAACAAAGATGCCGCTTACGAGGCTGCCAATGCCGGTATTGACATGGAAATGGTTAGCACCACATATCTTGACCACTTGCCAGACTTGATAGCAGAAGGCTGCATAGACATTCAACAAATTGACACTGCGGTCAAAAAAATATTACAGCTAAAATGGCAACTAGGCTTATTTGATTCTCCTTATACCGATGCAAGCTTGTTACCTGTGCCTATGAACTCGCATCATTTGCAGATGGCCAAAGACGCAGCTATCAAAAGCTGTGTATTACTTAAAAATGATAAAAACATACTGCCACTGTCAGCAGAATCATTGGACAGTGTCGCCATTATTGGACCTTTGGCTGATGATCCTTATGAGCAACTGGGTACTTGGATATTTGATGGTGACTCCCAGCATAGTCAAACCTGCTTAACCGCTATTGAACAAGAATTGTCAGGTAAGGCCAGTACTCACCATGTTAAGGCTATGGAAACATCTCGCAGTTCCGACCAAGCTGATTTTAAGCAGGCAGTTGAGTCGGCTGCTACTGCTGATGTCGCCCTGTTAATTTTAGGTGAAGAGTCTATCTTATCGGGTGAAGCCCATTGCCGGGCTGATATTGGTTTGCCAGGTTGCCAAGAACAGTTAATCGATGCGATTGCACAAACAGGTACGCCTATTGTGTTAGTGATTATGGCCGGTAGACCCCTAACGATAGAAACAGTATTGCCTAAGGTGGCAGCGGTTTTGTTCGCTTGGCATCCAGGCACCATGGGCGGACCAGCCATCTCGGACTTATTATTTGGTAAAGCCTCTCCCTCTGGAAAGTTACCCGTTACTTTCCCCAGAAAAGTAGGACAGGTACCCATTTACTACGCACAAAAACGTTCAGGTAAGCCAGCCACAGAAGCGGCTTTTGTACATATGGATGATATACCTGTGCGTTCACCACAAACGTCACTTGGTATGGCAGCCACTCATTTAGACACGCATTTTAGTCCCTTATTTCCATTTGGATTTGGCCTTGCATACACTCAATTTAGTTACCAAAACCTTGAGCTTAGTCACAAAACATTACATCTAGGCGAGACATTAACGGTTCGCGTGTTGTTGACTAACACCGGCGATACAGATGGCGAAGAAATAACACAATTGTATATTCGCGATCTGGTGGGTAGTGTGACTCGCCCAGTTAAAGAGTTAAAAGATTTTAAACGTGTAAAGCTGGCAGCGGGTACTAGTGAATGGGTCACATTTGAGCTGAATACGGATAAGTTTGCGTTTTATGACAGGAATATGCAGCTGGTAACAGAGACAGGTCAATTCCAACTTTGGTTAGGGGGCTGTTCACAGACTGGGCCACAGGATGAGTTCGAGATTATAGATGCTTAAAAAGCGAAAAAATAATGCACTACAAAATAAAGTCGATGCTTTATTAAGCACGATGACACTTGAACAAAAGGTGGGTCAAATGACCCAAGCCGAACGTACTACCTGTTCACCCCGGCAGGCGAAACAATTTCATATCGGTTCAATATTAAGCAGTGCAGGCTCTTGTCCTGGCAACAACCAATTGCAAGACTGGGTAGAAATGAATGACGCCTATTGGAAGGCATCAACCGAAAAAGACGATGACCATTTAGGTATTCCCATACTCTATGGATTAGACGCAGTGCATGGAAACAACAATGTCAAAGGTGCAACGATATTCCCGCACAATATCGGGTTGGGCGCAGCTAATGATACCCAACTCATTAAACAAATTGCTCAAGTCACAGCAAAAGAAGTGCTTGCCACAGGCGTCGACTGGACATTTGCCCCTAACTTAGCAGTGGCTCGTGACTACCACTGGGGTAGAACTCACGAAAGTTTTTCTGAGGATCCCGCGATAGTCAATAGCTACGCCACCAAGATAGTACGAGGACTCCAAGGCGACTTATCCGAGGCCAATGTTATGGCCTGCGCAAAACATTTTGTAGGCGACGGGGGGACGCATCATGGTGTTGACCATGGTGATACACAATTAAATTTTGAAGCACTGCAAGCTTTGCATATCAAACCTTTCGAAGCAGCTATCAAAGCGGGTGTATTAAGTGTCATGGTATCTTTTAGTAGTTTGAATGGTGAGAAGTGTCACGGGAATAAGTTTTTATTGGTCGATACCTTAAAAGAAAAAATGGGATTTGAAGGGATTTTAATCTCAGATATGCAGGGTATTGATTACCTAGAAGACGATTTTTATTTAGCGGTAGCACGAGGTGTTAATGCGGGTATTGATATGTTTATGGTGCCAAGAAACTGGCCACTTTTTATTGAACATTTGCTCAGTCATATTGAGTTAGGTACGGTTCCAATAAGTAGAATTGATGAGGCAGTGAGTCGTATTTTATCGGTAAAATGTGCTTTTAATTTATTTGAGAAGCCCCGCCCCACCCTAAGGAAGTGGTCAAAGCACCCTTCATTTGGCAGCGATAAACATCGCGAGGTAGCCCGAAAAGCAGTCAGGAAATCCTTGGTCTTATTAAAAAACAGCAACAAAACCCTACCTCTTAAAAAACATACCCGAATTTTAGTGGCAGGAAAGAATGCGGATAATATTGGCCATCAATGCGGTGGTTTTACTGTCACTTGGCAAGGCGTGTCGGGTAATGAAGAAATAGTCGGCGGCACATCCATTTGGCAAGGCATTAAACACCTATGCAGCCAGGCGCAACTCAGTGTCAATGGTGATGGCTTAGAAGCAACAGCTGATATGCATGATGTTGCCATAGTGGTAATTGGTGAAAAACCTTATGCTGAAGGCATTGGCGATATTAGAGTCGACGATAAAATCATCACAGAAGCAGCTTCCTACATTAATGGGCAAGTCAAAATATTGCCGGCTAGTGGTGACTCGCTTGAACTCAACAAGTTATATCCAGAAGACTTACAAACGATTAAAAACATCACCGACAAAGGTGTACCTGTGATTGCTGTTTTAGTGTCTGGTAGACCGCTTATTATTGAACAAGAACTATCCGCATCGAGTGCTTTTATAGCAGCATGGCTGCCAGGCTCTGAAGGTCAAGGTATCAGTGATGTGTTATTTGGCGATTATGATTTTTCTGGCAAATTATCCTTTAGTTGGCCTCAGTTATCACAAGCTAAAGTCAATAAAGGCGATACAGACTACCACCCATTATTTCCTTATGGATTTGGTCTAAAACACTCTTAAAACAATCTAAAATTAATGTCCAGGGATCGCCTTAGAGTGGAAAGCCAGATGACTGCAGTACATGCCATGATGATGAAACCAGGTGCTGCAATTAAAACTGACTCAAACCAACCTTCTGGAACGTTGGGCCAACTAAAATCCATATGCCTATTTAGCAGCACATCCATAAAGTATCAAAACAGTTTTCTTCTATTTTCAGTTATTCAAATGAGAATAAATGACTCGCAAGGTGTTATTTAGAGAGCGTTGAACCGAAGGCCATGCGATTGAAATGTTATCAACAAGGCCTTGGCGACAGTCGGTTTCTAATCTTGTCACCACATCAGTCAATGCCTCAGAATTCACTTTATTAGCCACGAGCACCAGCTTACGGGCCCCCCGTAAAATAGACGTCACATCATCTGCATCTACCGCATTATCCGTTTCTTTAATGCCGGTTTCCAACTCATCCATCAGCTCATTTAAGGCAACAGGTAAAGGTTTAGTCACATTTTGATTTTGTAAATAGGGCAATAAATCAAACCAAACTGCAGGGTTATCTGGCATCACAATTTTTGCGATGTCAGAGGGCACTTTATTTTCTTGCACCGGTTGCTGCTCTATGGCTTGTTGCAGCTCTTCTTTATGTGCACACAGCAAGGCGTTTTCTTGTTCAACGAGTTTCGCCTGATTCGACTCCAACTCTTGTTTCGCTTCCTGAAGGGCTGTTTCTTTATCACTTAACTGAGATTGACTGTTGTGTAAATCCTGTTCTAGTTTTTGTAACTGCCCAGCTAACTCCGCGTGATCACTATGTTGGTCACTTAAGCTTTCTTTGCTGTTTGAGTATTCTTGTTGCACAGCTTGTAATTGCTCGGTTAACTGTGCCTGTTTTTCCTCTAAAGAATGAATACTCTGTTCACTACCCTGCAAACTTTGCTGTTGCTGTTCGAGCTGCTCTTGTAGTTTACGTTCATGGGCTTCTTGTTGTTGTATACGCTGTTGCAACTGCTCTGCTTGGCCTCGTGCTTGATTGAGTTCATCTTGGAGTTTTTGTTCGCCCGAATGGGTTTCTGATACTTGAGACTCTGCCTCTTGCAGTTGTTCTAAGTTACTTTCAAGCTGCTGTTGCATCTGAATATTTTGCTTTTCAGCTTCAATCAAGGCCTGTTGTAATTGTAGTTTTTGTTGTTCAATTTCTGCATGATGTTTACGCCATTGTTCATCACTGCCTTCAATCATTTCTTTTTGTTTAACCGCTCGGCTTTCTACATCGGTAAGCTCAACAATCAACTGTTCAAGTTTCTGTTGTTGTTCTAAGCGAGCAAGTTTTTCAGCATCAGCTTGGCGCTTAATGTCATCTAAATTACCTTGGGTATTATGTAATTGCTGACGCTTAGCTTCGACTTCGTCTTGCAATGCTTGTTGTTGTTTTTGCCAATCTTGGTCGCTTTGGGCTATTTTCTGTTTTTGCTGTGTGCTGTGTTGCTCCATTTCTGCAAGCTCATTTTGCAGTTTTTCAAACAAGGCTTGTTGTTGTTCTTTCTCGGCTCTTTCTGCTGACTTTTCTGCTTCGGTTTGCTGTTTGGTTTGTGACAATAATTGCTCTGTTTGTTGCAACTGTTGTTGTTTAGCCATTAACTCTTGTTGCACTTTTTGCTGCTGTAATTGCCATTCTTCATCACTTTTTGCCATTTGCTGTTGCTGCTGAGCGTTGCGAGATTCCATTTCACTTAGCTCATGTTGTAATTTTTCGAACAAGGTGTGTTGTTGTTTTTTCTCTGCTTCGGTTTGCTCTTTGGCTTGGCTTAAGTTCTGCTCCGTTTCCTGAAGCTGCTGTTGTTTGGCTTTGAGCTCTTGTCGCATGCTTTCTTGTTGTTGCTGATATTCGTCATCTCTTAGGGCTATTTGCTGTTGCTGTTGTGTGTTGCGCTGCTCCACTTCTACGAGTTCTGATTGTAATTTTTCGAACAGGGCGAGTTGTTGCTCTTTATTCGCTTGTTCCGTTTCACTTTGTTCTTTAGCTTGTTGCAAGGTGCGTTCGGTGTCTTGCAATTGCTGCTGTTTAGCGGCTAATTCTTGTTGATTTTTTTGCTGTTGTGCTTGCCACACATGTTCAGTTTCTACCATTTTCTGCTGTTGTTGCTGGCTATGATGTTCCATCTCAGACAGTTCTTGTTGCAATACTTCTAATTGATTTTGCTGTTGCTCTTTAGCCACTTTCTCTTGTTCTGCCGCTTGTTTAGTTTCATCTAACGCTTGTTGCGTTTCTTGTAACTGTTGCTGTTTGGCCTCTAACTCTTGCACCAACTGGCTTTGTTGTTGCTGCATATCGCCTTTTTGTTGATTCGACATTTCTTCAATTTTTTGCATTTCATTTTGCAAATGCTCAACATGACGCATTTTACTGGATAACTCTGACTCGGCTATTTTATAAGTCTGCTCAAGGTTTCTGCGCTGTTCCTCCGCTTGTTCACTCGCCTTACGTTGATTCACCAATAACTGACGCAGTTTTTCACTGGTATTGCCAGAACTCGTCAACTCAGACTGAAGTGAATTGATTTGCCCGCCAACTTCATTAATCTGCAGATCTTTTTGTTCAATAGACTGTTTCAGTCCGTCAATTTCTGCCACAAAATCATCCATTTTGGTTTGTTGGCTGTGTTGTTCCTGTTTTAAATTCTCAGCATTACGTTCACTTTCAATTAGCTCTTGTTGAGCCGTTTTATACTTTTTCTCACTGTGTTGTAGCGCATCTGAAATTTGATTTCGCTGGGCCTGTAATCCTGTCACTTTAGCCGTGGACTCTTCTAATTGAGTGCTTAATTCACTGTTAACATTTTGTGCCTCACTAAGCTGAGAACGACTCTGATTATAATCCTCTTGAAGCGCTTGTAGATTATCAGTGACACTTTGATGAGCCTGTTGTAAATCGCTGAATTCACTTTGTTTTTCAGATAAATCGTCTTGAGCAGCTTGTAATCTTGTTTCTGTATCGGCTAAATTTTTTACTTTAGTCGCCAGTTGATCTTGGCTACTTTGTAAAAGTTGTTGTTTCTGGGCGACTTCTTTCTCGGCAGCTTGATGTAAATTCATTGCCTCAATACGTGCTTCATCCGCTAATTGTAAATCTCTAAAATCTGTCCAAACACATAAAATTGAATCGAACTCTTGGCCTTTATACATAGGCACATACGTCGCTTGGCAGGGTAAGAAAACCTGCCCCACTTGATGCTCCCATTGTAATGATTTAGCCTGCCCATCCAATTTAACTTTGGTTAAATGTCTTTCTAGTTCTTCTGATGCTTGTTGGTCTAAATTTAACTCAGGGGCAAAAGGGGAGCTACCCAATAACTCATGTTCATCTTGTACATTAAAAAATGCGCAAGCGGCGGGGTTCAATTTGCTAAAGCCTGTATCACCCAAAACAGCCATTGGCATACTGCTATGTTGCAACAACCCGTCAAACTTATCTTGATGGAACTGCTCTTTGGTGCAGTCTGAAATCCAGCACAAGTATTCTTGTTTTTCTTTATTTAATAAATCGACGTGTAACTCACTGGGATGTAATTCATTATTTTTACCCTTTAAATGTGCCGCAAAACCGCGCAATCTTCCAGTCTGATGAATTTGTTTAGCTGCCTTAGCTGCATTACTAGAGTCGTTAAACAGCTGATAAAATGTATCTTTTTTCAGCTCTCTTTCACTTAAACCTAATCTGTCCGTCATAGCGATATTGGCTCTGATAATGCGGTCTTCGGCATCAATAGTCGCTACAGCAAGAGGTGCTAAGTCCAAGATAGTGATAAAATGTTTGCGCTCTTGTTCAAGCTGTTTTTTGGTATGTTTAAGTTCAGTCACATCTTGAATAACACCTACCACACCGGCGCGTTTTTTATCTTTATCTGAAAAGAATTTTAACTTTAATGTAAGTGTGTGGATCACCTCATCAGCAAGCTGTAACTCGAACTCTTTATCGTGGCCTGCATTCACAGAACTAAAATTTGAACTGTTTGCTATATGAAGTCGACTGAGTTCAGCGGGCAATAGGTCTAATTCTTGAAAACTTTTATGCTCGATTTTTGACAGTTTTTGCTTAAACATCGACTCAAAAGCTGAGTTGTAATCAACAAATTTACCATCTTGATCAAGCAAATACACTGGACTAGGACTGGTGGCTAGCAATGTTTTAACTTTTTGCTGGCTAACCAGTAGAAGACTTTTTTGTTGCTCCAGCTGTGACATGTTTTGAACAAAAAAATCTAAACCCGTGGTTTCGCCTCCATCATTTTTTTTGCTACTTAACCCAATAAACCTTAAGGGAATAGTGTTCCTGTCTTGTGCTTCTTTGGGCTCACTGCCTTGACGCTCTATTTGGTTTTTATCTAATGGTAAACACTCAAGACAGATATCCATTTGATGCTGTTTCTTACTTGCTTCTAAGGCCTGCTCCCACTCATACACGGCTTTACTGTTAAGCATTTTCTTTAATTGATTGAGCTCTCCACTCAAAGGCGCAGTGGCTAACAGAAAATCGGCAAATAGCTGATCTGAGGTAAAAGTATTGTCATCAAAGTTGATTCTGAGCTTAGCTAAGCCAGTTTGTTGTAATCCTTGATTTAAGCTGTTTAAGTGAGAAGACTGCTGGTCTATTTGATGCTGATAGTTGCTCACATCAGCAAGAGAAATCACACTGGCTATACCATGATTAATATCGGACTGTTTACTGAATCCTAATTGCAAATGACGTTTACTCGCTGCCACATAAGTTTGCAAAGGCACATACTGATTAGAGGTTAAAGCCGCGCTTATTGATCCCCGCACCTCATTATCAAACACCTCAATGAGAGGTCTATACATTAACTTTTCTTCTTTACTGCCCAGAAAAAATGCGGCAACTCGATTGGCAAAAATAATTTCAC
>Ga0307488_10000568_pt1 | contig 30667 bp, 41 predicted proteins | sample SB02metaG_FD_202248 | JGI IMG/M metagenome (GOLD analysis project Ga0307488, IMG submission 202248) | Sea-ice brine microbial communities from Beaufort Sea near Barrow, Alaska, United States - SB 0.2 | ecosystem: Environmental > Aquatic > Marine > Coastal | place: USA: Alaska | collected...
ACACACAAGGCGAAATTCGCCGCTCAATGCCTAACACTAGCTTGCCACGGGTATGGACTAGCTCTATATGCGACAGCCTTGGCATTGACCCAGTGCTGGCAGCACCAGCTCCAGAGGCTTCTGGTGAGTACAAGTCAGTCTACCGTGATGGTGTTGTACAAGACGCACTAGGGAACTGGGTGCAAGCATACGCTGAACGTGATATGTTTTCTGCATACGTCACAGAGGATGATGTGGCAGTCACCAAAGCCTCACAAGAAGAAGCGTACACAGCCGCTAAAACAGCAGAGGCCGCAACCGCTGCCCGTAACACTCGTGACGGCTTGATTGCAAGTAGCGACTGGCGGGCTATTAAAGCGTTTGAAGCAGGAGCTACGGTAGGCGCAGACTGGGCAACCTATCGCCAAGCCTTGCGTGATGTTACAGATCAAGCGGGCTTCCCTAACGAAATCGTGTGGCCTGAAAAACCATAACCTTGTTAAAATATTGACAACGATTTAAAACCAAGCTAAATATGACTACTCAAATTGACCCAGTTGAATATGGTAAATTACTTGGCCAAGTTGAGACCATGATGCGTAAAGTTGACTCAATGGACTCAGACATCAAGGAGCTACTAGCGCTTGCAAACAAGTCCAAAGGTGGCTTCTGGATGGGCATGGCTGCTGCATCGGCTGTAAGTGGTTTTGTGGCTTGGTTTATCACTGCTTGGAATAGGTAGTGCTGGCTGAAATCGCTATCGCGAACGCGGCGTGGGCGGTTTTGCGTGAGGGGCTTGCCAACGGCAAATCTATAATTGAGATGGGCGCGTCTGCGGCTGATTATTTCGATGCTACCTCAGTTATAGACATAAAAGCGCAGGCGGACGGAAGTTCCTCAGCCGCTTTTTTTGCTAGAGAAAAACACAGAGAGCAGCAGGAACAGCTTAGAGAAATGTTGATATGGGCGGGTAATGCTGGGCAGTACGACCGTTTCCTAGAGTTCAAGTTGGAACGTAAGCGCGAGCGCGAGGCAGCAGAAAAGGCTGTCAGGATTAAAAAGACAAAGCGCTTAAAAGTCCTTACGAATGTCGTAACTGGTGTATGTATTTTCATATTATCTATTAGTGGAATAGGCGCACTGCTTTTTGTAGTCTGGCTAATCATTACAAAGGTCTATAAATGATCCCAATTCTCACTAGCTTAATATCGCTTGGCGGCACATGGATGGAAGGCAAACAAGACCAAGCCAAGGCTGCATCTGCGGCTGCTATCGTTGGCATCCAAGCGCAGGCAGACATTGAGAAAGCTAAAGCTATATCAGCCACGCGCCAAGCCGAAACTGGCCAAAGGCAGGACTACGACCTTGATCGAATTGCTATGGAGCAAATGACAAAAAGCTGGAAAGACGAGTTTTTGCTAATTGTGTTCTTGACCCCAATGGCCATGGCTTTTGTTCCATCACTGGCCCCGCACGCCTTAGCTGGCTTTGAAATTATCGACAAAATGCCAGAGTGGTATATGTACATAATCGTAGGCATGGTGGTTGTAATTTATGGTATGCGGGGCATGGTCAAAGCTCTTGCAAATAAAAAGATTGGCTTGCCAAAATAAGGAGTGGGGTATGTTGTGGTTGCCTGTAGCGTTTATTTGTTTTTTTGGTGGCAATTGTAGTTTTGCCAGTGGCCGCCCGACTGCGACAGCCAGCCAGTGTGAGGAAAAAAACTACAGGCTGCGGCATGAGCTTATTATTGACATGAGAATCTCAAAGTTTGAGCTTACTTGTCTAGAAATCCCAAAGGTATCATTTATATGAAGCTATCAGCTAATTTTTCACTTAACGAGCTAACCAAGAGTGAGACAGCGACCCGCAACGGCATTTTTAACACACCATCAGCGCTGGTCATTGGAAAGCTGCAAGCATTGACTGACAACATCCTGCAACCATTGCGCGACAAGTTTGGCCCGGTCATTGTCACAAGTGCGTATCGTTCGCCAGAGGTTAACAAGGCTGTTGGGGGAAGCACCAGTTCGCATCACTGTTTTGGGTTTGCAGCCGACTTTGAGGTGCTTGGTATGGACAATCGCGAATTAGCTCTATACATCAGGGATTCGCTAACCTATACCCAGTTAATACTTGAGTATTACAATGGCGACCCAGATTCAGGCTGGGTGCATTGCAGCTATGACGCAGCCGACCTAAAGTGCCAAACACTAACTGCCAGACGGGTCAACGGGCGCACCCAGTACAGCAACGGGATTCTTTAACCGGCCAGCAACGGCTACCTCTCTTGTTGAAAAGAGGTGGCTGTTTGCGCAAATGTAGCGTCTGTAAGTTGAGCCATTAGTGCGCTGCCTAGTCTCCTTTACTTCGCACCATGCTTGGCACTCCGGGCATATCATTTGACGTTTTTAATTGAGCCGTCACCAAAATGCAGTTTATTGCCCACTCTGCTTGGCAATTTTTCGTGATTGTCCGCACCCACTCTGACGGCTGGTTTTGGCGGCTCGTTGTACACACCGTCCATTTTGCTAAATGTCATGCTGCGTGCAATAGAGATTTCTTCTAAGAGTTTTTGTCGGTCGTTCATTCTGTTTTCCCTGTGTTGGTCTGTGCCAAGGCTTCCTCTAGCTTGGCCATTGCAGCGTGGATGTCAGTAGTCGCATCACGGCCAGCCTGAAGCCCACCAAAGTCGTTGACGTACATCTCAGAGTCGATAATGGCCAGCAGGTCTTTTGCTAGTTGTTCAGTTGTCATTCTGTTTCTTCTGTTGCTTTGGCAATTGCTTCATCTGCTACAAGGGCAATCATGTGCGGCTGATGGCCTAGTGGCGTCTCTATCCGGTAGCGTTTGACAAGGCCAAGCAATTCCACATTAATTTCATGCAGGCGGCGCAGTTCATCGGCTGCGACTAGCATCAGTACGGCTTGGCCAATGTCACCTCGCTGTCTTTCAAGACGTTTGGCCAGTCTAAATGCTAGGGGTTGTTTCATTGTGTTTCTCCTGTTGTAAACCGCGCAAAACGCGCCCAGAGCGTTTCTTTCTTGCCTAGCAGTATGGTTTGCCACCAAATGTTTGAATCGTCCATGTGCGACCGTCTGGGTGGCTCGTAGCGACATCCTATGACTACCTTGCCAGTGTTGTAGCCTTTCACGACAAGGCCACCATCAAAACTGCTGGGCCAGTCATAAGTGCGGCAAGAACGATGCATGAAATCAAGTCGTAAATAAAGTTTTTCATTTTGAAACCAATGCTAATTGAAAATCTGCCAATTCGTCTGTAGCCCAATCAAAACCGAGGCCGTCTAGAAGGTCTAGGTGCACTGCTGCCCACAGGACAAGCTGCGTGCCTTGGCTAGTCTTGCGTAGCGAGTAAATTTCAATTATTTCTGGGTCTTCTTTGTGCTGGCGAACGAATACGGGTTCTTTTGTCATTTCAATCTCCTGTTATGGGGCTTGCGCCCCGTTGGTTATTTCTTTTGGATGTTTGTTGGTGAGTAGGGCTGTGGAACATCGCCGCACCAGCGACCATCATGTGTTGCCAAAACTCTTTTGGGGGTGAAGCCAAAAACCACACCAGTGCAAACTGTGCCTTGGTAGTTGACCCAAACCGCATCTCCGATTGAGATTCCTTTTTCTGTCATTTGTTGTTGGGCGGTCATTTTAGTCTCCAGTTGTGTTGCGATGTGTTTATTCTAATACACATAACAACACAAAGGGAAGCTATTTTTAACTATTTTCTAGGTGATTACCCTAACGCCTTCCTGACTAGATACACAATTTGCCCACTGACAGAACGGGCCTCTGCCTTGGCTTGCGTTTGTACTTGCGCGTACAAATCAATAGGGAATCGCAGGGTAACAAATTTTAATAACATTTTTTCCATAATATTTACCTTTTAAAACGGCATGTCATCATCAAAGTCTGGTGCAGGCGCTGGCCTTGCGGCAGGCGGTGCGGCTTGCTGTTGCTCTTTAGGCTGGAAGCTGAACGACATAAATTTTGTGCCATTTGCGCCAGTCTTGAGCCAAGCGCTCATCCACATTTCCACGCCATTTATCATGGCAGAGCCTTTGTAGTCTGGGTGGGTCTCTTTTTGCTTTTCATTTTTGAACAGCGAACCTGAGTTGGGTCGTATTTCGTAAGCCATGATTTATTCCTTTATGTCAATGATTTTGTAGACCCGCACAGTACGGGCGTGTGATGCAAGATGTGTCGCATTTGTGTAGCCAATTGGCTTGAATTGTTTGCCTCGCAGGACTGCGCCCCAAGTGTTTACGTGATAACCCGCTGGCAGGCTTACAACCTTGCGCAAGTCGTTGATGGTTACCTCGCCGTTGGCCTTGCCTATTTTTTTAGCAACGGCTCTAGCCTCATTAATCCACCTTTTGCGCTTTTGCTCTAGCATTGCCAATACGCGGTCGCGTTCGTGTTTTGCAGTCATAACTAGTCTTTCTTTTTGAGTGATGCGCGGGTCTTAGAGTCCAGCAGCGTCCACAGAGCAAGTTTCTGGGCTTCTTCTAAGTTAGCGCTAATGACAATCTGTTTAGCCTTGGCTGGGTCTTCTGTGACCGCCTCTCTCAGCACATCAGATAGCTCCACCAGTTCGCTCATTTCGTCATCTGTGACCAACTCGCGTGCGCCTTGGTTTGGCGTAATGATTGGGTCTTTCTTGGCTTCTAGCGGCTTGCTTGCGTCTAATATGTCATGCTCCACAATCTCTAGCGCAGCCATCCACAAGTACCTACGGTTGTACGTCTCAACAGCGCCCAAGTTTTGGATGGGGTGAACGCCTTTTAAGCTGGCATCAGCCATCGGGCTGGTGATAACAATTTCGGTTTGGTCGTGTACGTCTGTGATTGTCAGGATAGCCAATTCCTTGCCAAAACTCACGTAGCCGCACAAACCAATGCGAAAAAAGATGCTTTGAATCTGTGGCAAGAAATCGCTCAGTTCAAAATAGTTGTATCCAGCAAACTTGTTTTTGCCCGACTTGCTCAGTTTCTCTGCTTGCAGGTCAACCCTTGCCTGCATCAGCTTTAAATGTACGCTCATTATTTCCCCTTTTAGTTTGCGACAAGAATTGTGTCGAAATGCTCTGCGCCAAAAACGGTGCGCTCAAAGTACGGCATATCGCCCTTATCCATCTTGTTTTCCAAGTCCATGACGGCATCAATGTAGCTGTCATCTAAGTGACTAATCAAAGCCTTGAGCTTAACTTGCCCGGACTCATTAAGTGAGTAAAGTGTTCGTGTCATTGCTCTCTCCTGTTAGTTGTTCCATGAGAATTCGGGCTTGCTTTCCTGCCAAGCCCTGTCTACCTCTGCTTTTAGTTCTGCTTCTAGTCCCAACACAGTGACACCAAAATGCAGGGCAACAGCCGCTACAGAGACGGCGTATATTTTGTCACTGTCGTCCCAGCCGTTATGCTGCATCTCCTGCATCTCATGGTCAAGCATCTCTACTGCCTCATCGATGTCTATGGTTTTAATATCTTGCATTTTCAATCTCCTGTTGTGTTGCGATGTGTTTATAGTATCATACAAATTCACACAAAAGCTAGGTGTTTACACCTATTCACAAAAATAATTTTAAACTCACATAATCCAGCATGAACCAAACATTTCAAGACTTTATGGCCGACCTTACGGTACTTGTTCGGAATCAGCCGGACACTGACATTGAGGCGGTCTTGTGGCTTAACAGCCTGACTTATAACTGCGTCATGGCTGCTGAAAAAATACAGCGCAATGACCTAAGCAAAGAGAATTTTGGAGGTACAGATTGAAACGATGAAAGCGTGCTATAGTTTTTACAGACGCGGCTAGGTTGGGATTTGCTCCCCGACCGAAAGGAGTTACCCCTTCTCTTGCCGTTGTTTCTTTCAAAGGGCGTTAAAAAAGGAAGCATCATGGGCTTTGGATTTTTCAGGGAAAACCGTCTTCGCGTCTACGGCGATGGAGAGGGCAACATTGTTATCGCGGAATACATTGATGACGATTGTGAAGTACCAATCAACAAAATTACTATTTCTTGGGAGCGCTTTGAGCAATTCCAAAACTACTTTAATGATTTAAGGGTGGAGGCGTTCGCCTCAAGTGAGGTCAGTGATGAAGCCTAAAAATTGGACGCACTTTCAGCACTACAAAGACCGCTGCCCACCTTGGATTAAATTGCATAAAGAGTTGTTAAACGACCGTTCTTTTATGACTCTGCCAACCGCTAGCAAGGCGCTAGCACCTTTGTTGTGGTTGCTAGCAAGTGAGACAAAGGACGGCTCATTTGATGCCTCTATTGATGAGTTGGTGTTTCGACTGCGTATGCCTGAGTCTGACATTAAGACTGGACTCAAGTCTTTGATTGATAAAGGTTTTTTTATTGACGATAGCAACGTGCTAGCAGACCGCTATCAAGATGCTATACCAGAGACAGAGACAGAGACAGAGACAGAGACAGAGGTAAAGAAGAAAAGAACAGCAACGCGTGGTACGCGGTTGCCAGCAGACTGGAAGCCTAATCCTGAATTGGTTGCATGGTCAAAAGCCGAACGACCAGACCTTGATTTACGCAAGGTGTTTGAGGAATTCAAGGATTACTGGTCATCAGTCAGTGGCAGCGGCGGTGTCAAACTCAACTGGGATGCAACATGGCGCAACTGGGTTCGCAAGCAAACTGCTGCAAAAACATCGTTTGCCCAACAAGCCTCCGACGTTGTTCGCAGCACTGTGCCGTTTAGCCAAGACGCGGCGCTTAGGAAAGTTGAAGAAGACCACAAGACAGGCTCACCTCCACCAGCGCATATTAGGGAAATGATGAAAGACATATTAGGAGTCAAAAATGCGTAAGCGGTCTAGATATACACCTAAGCCTGTGCGTTTGGACACTATGGCATATGTTTCTGAAAGCATTGAACCCATTGCCAGCAGGACATCTTTTTACACAACACTGAACCTGAAGAACATGAGTGCGCTAGACAGCTTAGGCAAAGGTACTGCAACAAAGCTGGAGGCTGATGTTGTCATTGAGGCTTTAAACGTCTGCGAGGCGTATTGCATGATGAATGTAGGGCGTGAGTACCGGCAAGATGTTTTAAACGCTCTGAGTGCCCTTCAGGACGTTTGTGTGAGGTCTTTGACGTTAGAAGGTAAGTTCATTTGCCAAAACGACGAGTTTGAGTTGATTCAAGCTGGTTTTGATGTTCACGCTGCCCAACTAGAGGTGGCAACCATTGGGTCGCTGGAAACTGCAATCAAACTGGTCTTTAGCACACTAAAAGCAAAACGGGCAAAGGTAATTCAAGATGCGTAAAGCAATGTCAGTCAATGAGCAACTTTTGTGCAAAACGTGGTCACTGTTTACTTTTTCAGAGCGCGAAATGACCTCGCACGACCTTGCTTACGAGCTTGAAATCAGCATACGCACTGCGTATAAGTGGGTAAGAACCATCCATGAGTTTAGGCTTATATACATTTGCGGCTGGAAAGCTGACACCATTGGTCGATTCAATACCCCGATTTATGCCGCTGGAAACTTGATGGACAAGCCCAAGCCAAGGCGCACATTGCGCGACCGTAGACGGGCTTACAAGATCAAGACTGAAATTGCGAGGGTAGACAAATGATTCAACTAACACTCTGGAGAACTAATCTAATGACACACAAAAGCGGCATTTACAAGTTTGGCAACTTGGTTTTGAAGTACTTAAATCAACCGTCCAGCATTGATTTTTACTTTGTGACTGCGTTCGCCTGCATGGTTGGCGTGGTCAGTTTTGTTGCTGGCGTGCTGTACGGCTTTGCATTTACTGGGTGGTAAGCATGAGTATCGACATTGCACGCAAGATTCTTAATCAAGTAAAGGATGGTTCACTTGAGTACAGCACTTACATTATTCGGCAAGCCCTTAAAGCAACGGGCGACTTGGCCGAAATTTACGAGTGAGCAACGCGCTAACTACGAGCGCATTGCTGTGGAGCAACGCCATATAAACGACATGGCCGATGCAAGGCAGCTTGTGCAGATGTATCACTCAAAACACAAAGACATACAAAAGGAGTGGATGCAAGGCGTGTTCCTTCAGATTGTAAAAACAAAAGGTGCTGCTGAGATGGAAAGAGTACGCAGTTGCATGACAAAAGTGAGATTGACAGAATATGAAAATAACATTACGCAATAGCAACCAAGGTGTGTCGCAGATGCGACAACTGTGGGACAAGATGAAGGAAGCGCTAGACAGCGGTGTTGCCTTGGTTGTTCAGGTTGACAAAGAAACGCGGTCGCAAGAGCAAAACGCAATGTATCATTCAATCATTGACCAAATTGCAAAACAAGCCAAACATTTAGGATCGTCTTGGGACTCTGAATCTTGGAAGCGGCTGCTGGTTGATACCTACACCAGAGAGATTGGGCAGGAAAGCGGAAAGGTCATTCCGAATTTGACGGGCGATGGCATTGTCCAATTGGGATTGCAAACACGAAAATTTACCAAAGCACAAGCATCGGAATTTACCGAATGGCTTATAGCTTGGGCAGCGCAAAACGGGGTAACGCTACATGACTAAAAGGTGCAAAGGATGCCGCGAGGTCTTTACAGCAGACCGGCCAATGCAGGTAGTGTGCAGCTACCTGTGCGCAATGGACATATCAAAAAAGATGGCGGCTAAGGCTGTGAGGGCTGACAAAAAAGAAACCAAGGTAAAGCTGGACGCTTTACAAACTAAGCCTCAATTGACTAAGAAAGCTCAGACTGCTTTTAACGCATTCATCAGGGCTAGGGATGTAGGCAAGCCTTGCATAAGCTGTGATAAGCCGTTTGACCCAGCGCCCAACACCACTGACGCTGGTCATTTTCGGAGCGTAGGCAGTGCGCCACATATGCGTTTTGTGGAATGGAACTGCTATGGGCAATGCAAACATTGCAATATTTTTTTGGCAGGTAATTCGCTTGAGTACCGCAAACGCCTTTTAAGCAGGCTGGGTGAAAAAGAACTTGAATTGCTTGAGAATGACAACGTTTTGCGTAAGTACACGCATGAAGGTTTAATTGAAATAGCAAGGCACTACAACGCAGAGACTAGACGGTTAACAAAAGAACGGTTAGACTGAAGTCCTCTCCTGCGTTTTGATCGACGCTTTGGGCTACTATCGCGGTAGCCCTTTTTTTGGTAAAATACCTGTAACTACATGGAGTTATTATGGGAACGACAAACCAAATGATGCCAAAAATGGCAAAGCCAGCTAAACCTGCGCCTAAGGGTAAGCCAATTCCTCGTGAGCTTCCTACGCGCAATCAGCGTGCAAGGACAAACAAGAAATGAAAGCCGGACTTTACTCCAACATCAACGCCAAGCAAAAACGCATTGCTGAAGGCTCTGGTGAGAAAATGAACAGGGTAGGCTCAAAGAACGCACCTTCAGCCCAAGCCTTTGCCAAAGCAGCTAAGACGGCTAAACCTTTTGTCAAAGCAAAGAAGAAATAATGGCTAAAGGTCAAACACACTACCTGCCCAACGGCAAAGTCCATACTGGAAAAACACACAAAGAAGGCCGTGTTTTAATGTCTGGTGAAAAACATACACAAGCCAGTAAGGTGCTAACACACGCACCGCCCAAAAAGAAGAAGTAGTTATGCCATCAATCTTTGACGATCCAGAAGCCTATGCGTTTTCAGACGACAAAGAGGAAGACTTACGTCGCAAACTAACCAACCAGCAGGCTTTTAACGCCATGTTGCAGGGTGTGGGCGACTTGCCATACAGTCTGCTTGGCGCACCTGTAGAGATTGGTACTGGGTTGCTTAGATCAATGGGCATGGCTCAAGGTGAGCAAGTTGGCGGAATTGATTACATCAAGAGAAAAGCTACTGAGCTAGGCATTAGACCACCAGACTCAACCGACCCAACAATGCGCGATATGCGTATGGGTGCTGAGATTGTTTCAGGCGCTATTGACCCAACAAGGGTCGCAAGGGTTGGTGGCGTAGCGGCAACGGCTGCGGCAAGAAAAGCTGCGCCTATGGTCGGCAATGCTATAGAAAACTACATGGTCAAGGCTGGGTTAGCCCCAAGAATAGTCCCAGAAGGTGGATTACTAAAAAGAGATATTCCGGTTAAGCCGTCTACTGACGACGTTTATGAAGTTATGGAGTCCAGCTTTGATTTTGGGAAAGTTGGTGCTAACAAAAATATGTCACTAGAGGATTTAATTGGTGGCGTAAGGATGAACGACCCGAAAGAAGCTCAAAGAGTTAATGAGCTTGCTCAAAAAATGTCTAGCCCAGACGGGTATGTTTCCAGAATATTAGTAGATGATTTGGGTAACGTTCTTGAAGGGCAACACCGGCTTGAGGCTTTAAGACTACTTGGAGAGAAAAACGCTCCTGTTACCATTATTCAAGATTTAAGCAATAAATATAATATTTCAGAAATGAAACAAGCCATAAGTGGCCAAATGCGTTCAGATCAATCCAACCAACTTATCAGAGAGGCAATTGATGCCCTTGAAGATTCTGGAAGTGTGGAAAAAGCGTTGGCAGAGTATTCAATGCCAAGTTACTTACAAAAACCTTTTGAAGACGCAATTAAGGCTTCAAAAATAACCCCGGTAAGCGGCAAGTCAGCCGCGCCGCAAACGGAGGCTTTGAAGGTTGCCCAGAGCAATGCCGCTTTACCTGTTGAGCAAGGAGGTCTTGGACTACCTGCCAATAACACGCCTATGGACAGAGCTAAGGCAATGGGGTTTGATGTTGACACAATAAGATACCACGGATCAGATGTTGAAATACACGGCTTTGATCCCAAAAAGTTTGGTAAAAACGACCAAGGTTGGTATGGCAGAGGAGTAACTACAGACACAGACCCAGAAATAGCAGCAGGATATGCGGATTACAACCAGCCGGAATCTGGCCAAGTAATTTACCCTTTGTTAACAAAAGGTAAATACATGAACTGGCCTGATGGCCAGCCGCCATTTTCTTCTGCAAAAGATGCAATTGCTGGGACAAAAGATATGCAAAACTTGGGTTATTCTGGTACAAGAATAACAAATGACAGGGATTTATATGGCTCTACTCCTGATTTTGGTACGGAGCAGGTAACATTTCAGCCGCAAAACGTTCGTTCAGTAAACGCTGCATTTGACCCACTAAGAAAGAATGACGCAGACTTACTTGCTGGAATAGGGGCTGGCGGTCTATTAGCAGTAGATGATGAAACAAAGCAGAAAGTGCAAAGTCTGTTAGGATACTCACAATAACTTACTAACCTCACCAACCCACAAGGGAGTGAACCATGAATAAAATAGAAAGCGGAAATTCCGCAAACCTTACCAACAGAGGCAGGGGAAGACCCAAGGGGGCTGTTAACAAGGCTACCAAGGCGTTTAGAGACACAGTTAATGACCTACTAGAGGGTAACGCTGAAAACGTCTCTGTGTGGCTGCAAACAGTAGCTTACGGTGACGGCGATCAGTTAAGGCCAGACCCAAAGGGTGCGCTAGATATTCTGTCCAAGCTGGCAGAGTTTGCTACACCTAAACTGGCCAGAACAGAACACAGTGGCACTAACAACGAGCCTATTGAGATGAAGATCACATGGATGAAGTGATTGAGATCAAATACGCACCAAGGGTACACCAGCAACAGATTCACGACTTACTGGATGCCAAGCGCTTTGCTGTAGTAGTAGCTCACAGACGATTCGGTAAGACTGTAAGCGCTATCAACCACTTGATCCGGGACGCAGTTCTAAACACCAGTGAAGCGCCACGCTACGCTTATATTGCTCCAACGTACAGCCAAGCCAAGCGGATTGCTTGGGATTACCTCATTAAGTACGTCCAGCCATTAGGCGCTGTTGTGAACATTGCTGAGTTGAGGGTGGACTTTTGGGGCAGGCGTATCCAGCTATACGGCTCAGACAACCCAGAATCATTGCGTGGCCAATACTTTGATGGCGTGATTTTGGATGAGATTGGCGACCAGAACCCAGTTATCTGGACGGACATCATTCGACCAGCCTTGGCCGACCGCAAGGGATGGACGCTGTTTATTGGAACACCCAAGGGACACAACCACTTTCGCGAGTTGAGAGACAGAGCCTTAAAGGATGAGGACTGGGGCTTGCTAGAGTTCAAGGCCTCTGAGACTAATGTTGTTGACGCAAAAGAATTGCACGCCGCCCGTATAGAGATGGGGGAAAACAAGTTTCGCCAAGAATTCGAGTGTTCTTTTGACGCCGCAGTTGAAGGTAGTTATTATGGCCAAATCCTTAATAAAATTGAAGCTGATAACCACATCCAAGGCATACCCAGAGACGATATATGTCGCACTGTCACTGCTTGGGACTTGGGGATGGGTGATTCGACTTCAATCTGGGTGGCTCAGATCGCTGGTTCGGAGATTCGACTGATTGACTACTACGAAAACAACGGTGTAGGCCTAGACGTTTATATTAAGTGGCTGCGGGATAACGATTTTAACAAGGCTCAACACATATTGCCGCATGATGTAAGAGTTCGGGAGCTAGGAACAGGCAAGAGCCGCTTGGAGGTACTTGAAGATGCTGGACTTGAAATTAGGGTTGCGCCTCGTATGTCAGTCGATGACGGAATCCAAGCCGTTCGTCGCTTGCTGCCACGGTGCTGGTTTAATGTGCCAAACGTGCAGATTGGGCTTAACTGCCTGCGAAACTACCGGCGCACGTATGATGAAAAGCGCAAGATATTTTTTGAGCGCCCATTGCATGACTGGTCATCTCATGGCTCTGATGCCTTTCGGTATCTTGCTATTGGCCTAGACGAAACCGCCTCAACTTGGGGCGAATCTATTAACAAACCAGCAAGGTGGGTGGTCTAAATGTATTTACAGCCGCAGGGAATCAACCCAAAGATAGCGATGGACGCTTTGACTGCTAGGGTTGCAGCTTTGGAAAATATCATATATACACTACAATTGGACGTAAAACCCAAGCGTGGGCGACCACCAAAGGATAACAATGAAGCAGAGCAACGACCTAAAAGCGATAGTTGACAGCGAAATACAAGATGCCATTGGGTATCTTGAGACCGAAACCGTTGAGGCTAGGCGTGACGCTTTACGCTCTTACCTGCGCCGACCTTATGGCAATGAGGTAGAAGGCAAGTCCTCTATAGTTACGGGTGAAGTGGCTGAAGCTATTGATGGCGCATTGCCCAGCTTAGTACGCATTTTCACAGGCTCTGATGAGATTACCCAGTTTGATCCAGTTGCACAACGTGATGAGGCTTCAGCCAAGCAAGCCACAGACTACTGCAATTATGTCTTCTTGAAAGAAAACCACGGCGCAATAATCCTGCATGACTGGATTAAAGACGCGCTGTTGCAGAAGGTCGGCATTGTCAAGGCATACTGGGAAGACAAGATTGACGTATCCAAAGAAACCTACGAAGGTCTAAGCGACGACGAAATCACGATCTTGCTGTCTGACAAGGACATTGAGATTGCTGAACAAGACACTGAGGAATTCCCAGTTCTTGACCAAATGGGCATGCAGGTGTTTGATGAGACGGGTATGCCGGTTGTTTACGGTGTACACAACGTCACAATCAAGCACAAAGAAAAGAGTGGCAAGGTAACGATTGAGAACGTCCCACCAGAGGAGTTCTTAATATCGAAACGCGCCAAGACCATTGAAGACGCACCTTTTGTGGCTCACCGTCGCAATATCAGGCGTGGCGATCTAATCGCAATGGGATTTGATGAAGACATTGTTGAGACGCTATCCGCAAGCAGTGGCTTGATTTATCAAGCTGAACTGTTGACACGGTACGACAACAGCGAAATCCCAGACGAAAACAGCGCCTTGGATGAGTCAATGCAAGAGGTCGAGGTGTTTGAGTGCTACCTGCGTACCGACCAGAACAACGACGGCATACCAGAGCTACGACAAGTATTCTTTGCTGACAACAAGATTTTGTCTGATGAGGAATGTGATTACATCCCTTTCTACTCAATTTGCCCAATTCCAATCCCGCACAAGTTTTTTGGCCAGTCACTAGCTGACAGGACAATGGACATCCAACTGATTAAGACGACTATCATGCGCCAGACGCTTGATAACCTGTACTTAACCAACAATGCAAGGGTCGTGGCTGTTGAGGGTCAAGTTAACTTAGATGACCTGCTAACCAGTACGGCTGGCGGCGTTATTCGTGCTAAGTCGCAAGGCGCAGTGCAGCAATTGGTTGTGCAAAACGTTGCCGCCCAGTCTTTCCCCATGCTGGAATACTTAGACCAAGTACAAGCTAAACGAACGGGCGTGTCAGATGCAAGCCAAGGTTTAGATGCTTCAGTGCTGCAAAACGTCACAGCCGCAGCTATTGCGTCTATGCAACAAAGTGGCGCAGGCAAGATTGAAATGATCGCTCGCATATTTGCTGAGACGGGTGTAAGAAACCTGTTCAAAGGGATCATGCATCTGGTAACAAAGTACCAGAACAAAGAAAAGATTATCCGATTGCGTGGCGAATATATCCCAATTGACCCACGCACATGGGCTACCGCCTACGATGTAACAGTCAACGTTGGCATTGGGGCTGGTGGTAATCGCCAAGAGCAGATGGCCACTCTAAACATGATTTCTACAAAGCAAGAGCAAATGCTGGCGGCTTATGGCCCAGCCAACCCATTTGTGTCTCCTGCCCAGTACCGCAACACTTTGGGTCGCATGGTCGAGGCGGCTGGCTTTAAGGACTCCAACGAGTTCTACAAGCCAATTACTGCGGAACAAGACCAGCAGTTGAGCAACCCACCACCACAGCAGCCACAGCAAGACCCTGCGATGCAAATGGCACAAGCCAAGATGCAGGCTGATTTGCAGATGGCTCAGGCTAAAATGCAGGCAGACATCCAACTGCAACAGGTCAAGGCTGAAGCCCAGATTGACTTGGAGCGCCAGAAGGCGGCTGCTGATTTGCAATTAGAGCGTGAGAAGTTTGCTATGCAGACCAAGCAGGCTGAGGCTGAGTTTGTGATGAAGACCAGACAGAAAGAGGCTGAGTTCCAAGCTGAGGTGCAAATCAAGACTGCAAAGGCAATGGCTGGCTTGCAGACCTCTGGCCAAATAATAGGGTAAAGCAATGGCTACAATGAATACGTCGAACGCACCTAATCTGTTAAGCACGCCTAATCAGGCTGGCCAGTTAAATGCACCTACCTCGCTATTGCAATCTCAACAGCCGATGTCTGGGCTGCTTAATTCCTCGTACTTTCCCGTTTCTAAACAGATGGGTCAGCCGGGGCAAGCAAACGACTTGATAAATATTACTCAGAACGCAGGCCAAGGCCCACAGTTGCAGAATGTCATTAACGCAGTGCAAGCTCAGTACAACCCAGAGACTTACACCGCAAACGGTCAAAGCTACGGGGCTGGGCGGTTTATGCAACCAACAGACTTTGGCGCATTTACACCAGCGACATCACCGACTCCTGTGTTTTCGTTTACTCCGAGTGTGTTTGATATAAACAACTACCCAGCGCTTTCAAATATGCCAGCCGCGCCAGTAGTAGAGCCACCTATAATTGCCCCGGTTACAAATACAAGTGATGGCGGGTCAATCGACTATTCTTTACCGGAAACTAACACACCATTTAACTCAACAGGTCAACCCGGCGAACAAGCTAATGATTCTGCTTATGATCCGTATGATGCATTAATAAACCCATCAAGCAATTTAAGAACTGCTGCGGCTGCTATTCCGGGAATAGGTGGATTGGTGTCTCTGGGTCTTGGGGCTAAAGAAGGATGGGACAACGCAGCCGCAGCTAATGCTTTGGCAACGGGTATAGCGGCGTATGGTGAAGATGTGTCAGACCTGACAACAAATCGTTATACGGCGGCTATAGCCAAAGCGTTTGGGATTGATACCACAGGAATTCAAGCAGCAAAAGCATTGGTAGGCCCAGATGGGACTTACAGCAGCGTTGAGAACTTATACGGGGATTTAACCGCTACAAATGACCCAACTGTTAAAGGTATAGTTGATTTTGTTAGCACTCGCAATGGCGCCCCTCAAAACGCTAATGCGGCTGGGAAACTTGGTTTTGACATTAGCACGCAAATACATTCAGTTATCGCTAGTCAGCGTGGTATGGGCTTAAACGAGGCTGTTGCAATAGTTGCTCAAGCAAATGGTATGACTGCGGAACAGGCTACGGCACTTGCAGCCAATTTACCGCCTGATTCAATGATGCAAGAAGTGGCCAACAATCTGAACACTGGGGCAATGCCTGTTGTAAACGACACAACCGGATTATTAGGATCAACCGTTGATACATCTGTAGGCTTGCCATCGCTACCCAACGTGTTTTCAGAGACATCAGCGCCGCCAGACTCAGTTACTAGAAGCCCTGCCACACCAAGACCGTCAGTGCAGGAATTTACGCCTGCTGAAAAAGCTGAATTTAATGATGCAATAGTGGCGGCGGCGGCGGTTGAGGGTAAGACCGTTCAGCAAAAGGCTTTAGAGGTTGCTATAAAGCAAGGCTACACAATGTCTGAAGTTGACACAATGCTAGGTTTAACATCGGGATATGCTGCAAACTACGAGGCAACCGGTTTTTCTCAAGACGTAGCAAACTCTACCGCTAACAAAGCGATGTCACAAGCAGCAGCAGCAGTTGCAGCCGCAGGTGGCAATGTATCTAAGTCTCAAGCAGAAGCTATTGCTAACGCTACAGACGACCCAGTTGCGGCAATGATTGAGATTACGAAGAACGCGAATTACAACCAAAACAGCGGCAGCAGTGGATTCAGTGGTATGACTCCGGGTAATGCTGTGACAGACAGTTCTGGCCAAGCAGTCCGCACCGTTAATGGTGGCTATGTAACATCAGGCTAACCATAACAGGATTTAAATGGACAGAATAGAACGAGCAACGCATTTACTGCAAGACGAATTCTTTGTTAGCGTAATGGCCGCATTGAAAGAAACTGAAATAAATGCTATCATTAACTCAAATGAGAATGATTGCGACTTACGTGAAAGCTCTTATAAAACCATTAAGGTACTTGATACTTTGGTTGCGCACATACAGTCTATTGCAGACGGTGCAAAACTACGTGACAAGCGCTGGACGATTCTGTAACTACTGTAGTTACGAACGGATGACAGACCGTATCTGTTGAAAATTGGATTGAATTATGGCAGACACCAACCCATCCGGGAGTGAAGCTCTAAATGTTAGCTCTGCGGCAGAGGCGTTTTTAGGATTAATGGGCGATGATGAGGGAGCTGATAGCCAACCCGAACTCGAACAAGATTCTGAGGAAGTAACTGTTGATGAAGCGGATGAGTCTAGTGATTCTGAGGAAAGTCAAGAATACGAAGATGAATCCGAAGATGAATCTGATGAACCTAAGCCTGAACCCACGCGGTACAAGGTAAAGGCCGCTGGCGAAGAAGTCGAGGTCGAACTCGATGAACTCATTGCTGGCTACCAGAGAAGCAAGGACTATACACAAAAATCCCAAACACTTGCAGAGGCTCGTAAGTCTTTAGAGACTCAACAAGCACAAGTGGCAGAAATACAAAGAGAGCGCGAGGCGTACTCACAACGGCTAACAGCTATAGATAATTTCTTAGCCAAGCAAGAAGTGAGTCGAGAAAATATAGCGGAGTTGAAAGAGACTGACCCAATCGGCTATGCGATTGCAACAGCAGACCAGTATGAGCGAGATAAGCAACGCGAAGCGGTACGAGTAGAGCAAGCCGGGATTGCTGAAAAGCAACGATCCGACCACTCTGCGGGACTGCAAGCACACTTACAACGTGAGTCACAACTGTTAACTGAGGCAATCCCAGAAATGGCTGGCGAAGGTGGCAACAAGTTAAAGCAAGAGGTTATGGCCTATGCAAAGACTAAGGGCTACACAGACGAGCAGATTGGAAAACTATATGACCATCGCGCAGTGGTCGCATTGCATGGGGCAATGAAATGGGAAGCGTTGCAGAAATCAAAACCAGAGGCGATGAAACGGGTGCAGGCCGCACCTAAAGTGCTAAAGGCAGGAACTGCACCACCTTCAACAACCGGGCAACGCGACAAGCAAACTATGGCGCGGCTAAAGCAATCTGGACGAATCCAAGACGCAGCAGCCGCTTTTGAACGATTCTTGTAATTTATATTTGGAGTTACACAAATGGCTGTTTATCAAACCTATACCGCAATTGGACAACGTGAAGACTTGTCCGACGTAATTGCGAACATCTCACCAACAGATACGCCTCTCATGTCCACAGTGGGCAAGACCAAGGCAACCGCTACTTACCATGAGTGGCAGACCGATTCACTCGCAGACGCAGCATTGGGCGGCGCAGTCGAGGGCGCAGACGCTACCAGCGCAACGATGAATCCAACAACCCGTATTGGCAACCGTACACAGATTTTCCAAAAGACAATCGCTGTTGCTAACACATTGGATGCAGTCAACAAGGCCGGTCGCAAGTCAGAAAAGGCTTACCAATTGGCCAAGGCTTCATCTGAAGTTAAGCGCAATATCGAGTTGTCACTGTTGAGCAACCAAGTAACTAGTGCTGGTACTGCAACCCAAGCTCGTATCATGGGCGGCTTGCAAACATGGATTTCAACCAACGGCGTATTTAATGACGGCACTACAGGCTCAGGCGGCACAACTGCCCGTGTCGAAGGTACTGGCCAGACATTTACAGAAGCCATGTTGAAAGAAGTCGTTAAGGAAGTCTACGCAAGCGGCGGCAAGCCTACTATCCTGATGGTTAGCCCTGCACACAAGCAAGTGGTTAGCACTTTCGCAGGTATTGCTGCCCAACGCTACGAAGCTCCTAAGTCTTCAGCCACAACCATCATCGGTGCTGCTGACGTTTACTTGAGCGATTTTGGCACAATGTCTGTTGTTCCTAACCGCTTTATGAACGCCGCTAATCAGGGTGATACTTGTGCTTTGGTACTTGACCCAGACTACGCTTCAGTAAGCTACTTGCGTCCTTTCTCAACCAGCGAATTGGCACGCACTGGTGACTCTGAAAAGACACAAATCATCTGTGAGTTGACTCTGGAAGTTAAGAACGAAGCCGCTCACGGCATCATTGGCGACTTGTTGTAATCTTTCGCGAATGAATGAAGCCCCACTGTTATGAGCGCTGGGGCTTTTTTCTTTTCCACAATGTTGGTAAAATGGCTTTATGGATAAAATACGACACTCACAAGCAACGGCTGATGGCGATGGTGGCTTAATCATTAAGACCAGCCAAGACGTTAGCGCAATACTTGAGCAAAATCGGGCAGAGTACAACGCGCACGATGAACGGTCTAAGTGGTCGGATCATCTGTTTGGAAATAAAGTTGCGTCGATTCCACTTACTGTGATAGACGATTTAAACAAAAGCGGGATTATGCGCGGCTTCCATGTTGTTGACCAAAAGCGATTTACATCGTGGCTTAACGATTCTGAAAACCGCTTCTTTCGCACAAGGCCGGGAGTTATCTAATGGCAATGACAACGTATGCAGAACTAAGCACATCGGTCGCTGGCTATTTAGCCCGTACAGATTTGACCGACCAAATCCCCGACTTCATTTCAATGGCAGAGTTGAGGATGCAGCGGGAATTACGCATACGTCAGATGCTAAAGTCGGTAACACTGACAGCTACAGGTGGCTCTAACCTGTTGGCACTGCCCTCAGACTTTATCCAAGTACGTGATCTGGTGGTGGTCGGCAACCCTGTCACGCCGCTGAACTTCTACGCCCCAAGTGCCTTGTCTCGCAATACGCGCACAGCACAAAGTGGCAAGCCTTTGGATTACACCTTACTGGCCGACAATTTTCAGTTGTCACCAATTCCTGATAGCGCTTACAGCCTTGAACTGCTGTACTACGCCAAGCCTCCCGTGTTAAGCGACACAAACGCTAGTAATATATTTATGGCTACTGTGCCGGATATGCTGCTATATGCAACGCTTTTAGAGGCAGAGCCTTGGTTAATGAATGATGCGCGTGTCAGTACGTGGGTGTCCTTGTACGAGCGTGCTTCTATATCTGTAACCAAGTCAGATGAGACTGGGCAGTATTCTGGTGTCCCATTAGCCATTAAGGTGATCTGATGGCAATGCAACGCATATCCTTTAGTGAGTGGTTGCCAGACCAGCCCGGATTGTCGGGTGCGCTAACAACTGCCAGCAATGTGGTTAGTCAATCTATAGGTTACGGGCCATTGCCCTTGCCCGTCAGTATTGCCGCCAGCGCAGACGAAACCCTGTACACACTGCACACCACTCAGAACGCCGCAGGCACGACATTGCTGTTTGCTGGTGGGACAACCAAGGTTTATCAAGTTTCACCAGTTGGCGCGTTTACAAACGTTTCTGGGACAACTTACGCAACACCAGTTAAAAACAGGATTCGGTTTACCCAGTTTGGTCGAAGCACTGTATTTGCCAATGACGCGGACAAAATCCAATACTTTGACAGCGGATCATCAACCGCCTTTGCTGACGTTGCCGCTGACGCTCCTATTGCACGCTACATAACCGTAGTACGAGACTTTGTAGTAGTTGCCAATGAGCTAGTAAGCTCTGTACGCAAGCCATCACGGGTTAGGTGGTCAGGCATCAATGATGAGACAACGTGGGCTTTTTCGCAGACCACACAGTCCGACTTTCAGGAAATCCCAGACGGTGGCAACATTGTAGGCATTACTGGGGGTGAGTTTGGCTTAATACTGATGGACAACGCGATTGTCAGAATGTCTTACATCGGCACACCGTTTGTGTTTCAGTTTGACAACATTAGTCGAGGCATCGGTTGCTTTGAAGAAAACACTGTCGCTCAATATCAGGGCATTACATTCTTTTTAAGCGCTGACGGCTTCTATATGTGCGATGGCCAACAGGTCACACCAATTGGCTCTGAGAAAGTTGACCGCCATTTCTTTGCAACGCTGACGCTAAGTGAGATACACACAATGTCAACGGCTATAGACCCAATCAGGAAACTGGTTGTCTGGTCGTACCCAACGGTAGGTAACAAGCGGAAACTTCTTATATACAACTTTAAGACGGGACGCTGGACAAGCGCCGATGCTGTTGTTGATTACCTGTCAGACGCATCTACTGGTGACATTACCCTAGAGCAACTGGACTCTATATCAGGCTCTTTAGACGATCTAGGCCAGTCATTAGACAGTTCAGCCTTCATTGGTGGGCAGCACTTTCTGGGTGGCACTAAAAACGCCGACATATTTAGCTTTACCGGATTACCTAGAACTGGGCTAATCCAAACCGGCGATATTGATGTTGGCGCTGCTTCTATGGTTAAGCTGGCTATGCCTCAAATAGATAACGGCTCTGCGTCGGTAGCTGTCGCATCACGCAACAGACTTGACGTTGAGGTAGTTTACCCCGCAGCCGTTGCCGCAAGCGATGAGAACCGCGTGTCATTACGCAGTCAAGGGCGTTACCACCGAATAAGTGTTACACCAACGGGTGATAACTGGAAGAACGCGATTGCCGTCGATGTTGATATTGTCCCAACGGGTGCGCGCTAATGTTTAGAACCGTACCAGTTTTTGGCGCAGATCAACGCTCAGTTGCTGAGGTGTTGCGTAACGCTATGATGGGCAAGACAAACAACACCGGATCAATTACACTTGCCACAGGTGGTGCATTGACTACAACGCTCTCAGACGAGCGTATTAGCCCAGACAGCAAGATAGTGTTGATTCCATTCTCTGACGCAGCAGAGAGCGATTCAATACCGTTTGCGGAGCTTTACTGTACGGCTGGCCAATCGGCGGCGGTAATTGACACGGCTTACCCGCTTGGATTCAATACTACCCCAGCCTTAAATGGCGTAACGCTAACCAATACAAGTCGGATCAATGTATTAAACGCAGGCGAGTATTCGTTCAATGTTGGCTACCAACTGCAAAACACTGATAACGCGCAGCATGAAGTTAGTATTTGGTTTAGAAAAAATGGGGCGGACATTGCGTACAGTAACCGTTTAATCACTGTTCCGTCGCGAAAAAGCGCAACAATATTTGGTTTTACGTCCTCATCTACTGAGGTGTTTGCCGACCTTGCTGCTAACGATTATCTGGAAGTAGTGTGGTCTACCTCAAGCACTTTGGTGACGTTCTTTGCAACTGGCGCACAATCTAGCCCAACTAGACCGGAAACGCCTTGCAAATATGCGATGGTGAAATACATATCACCAAGGTCGATTGCGGACGTTTATGTAAGCGCACAAGCAAAAGGGTCGGCTACTGTATCGCACTTTGCAAACAGTACGGCAGATAAAACCTATGGCTATATAGTCATTGGTTGAAATTTATTGTAAAATGACTGTAGGACGACCGCCTACGAGTCCAAACTAAAAGGAATCCTTTATGGCGGAAGTAAATTACTCAACGGTTACTAACACAACTGCACCAAGCGCAGAAATTGCACCATACATGCAATATGGCTTGAGTGAAGCACAACGTTTATACCAAGCTGGTGGCTCACCAATAGCAGGTCAATCAAGCGCTACTCAGGCAGGTTTGCAGGCGATGACCAATCGCGCAACAGCCGGATCACCTTTAATGGGCGCGGCACAGACGCAACAAATGGGAACTATTGCTGGCGATTACTTGTCAGGCAACCCGTTCTTTCAAGGCGCGTTTCAACCAGCCGCACAAGCTGCAACATCGACGTTCAACAACGCCATCGGTAACATTGGCTCACAAGCCTCTCGCGCAGGTAGGTATGGTTCGGGTGCGTTTGGCGACTTGCAAAACCAAGCAAGTGGCCAACTAGCTCAGGGCTTGACAAATACGGCTGGGCAACTGGCGTATCAGAACTACGCAAACGAGCGTGGTCGTCAGGAGCAGGCAGCTACTAATGCGCCCTCAATGGCTCAGTCTGATTACTTTGATATTCAGAATCTGTTGGGTGCTGGTAACGTGCAAGATCAGTACTCACAGATGCAGAACAACCAGCCCCAAGTTGCTTTACAGAATTACCTGTCTAGCTTAGGTATGAACATGGGGCAATCTAGCACCCAGAGTACGCCTTATTACACGAACGACACGGCCAACACGCTTGGCGATGTGTCCTCTGTAGCTAACATAATTGGCAAACTGACCAACCAAAGTAATGGCCCAAGCGTAATGCAACAGGGTTACGACTGGTTTAAGAACTTTGGGAGCTAATAAATGGCAAATTTAAACGGATTATTAGGCGGCGGTAGACAAATGCCCAGCTTCCTTGGTGGCCTATTAGGTGACGAGGAAGAATACCGACGTTTGCAGCAACAAGCTCAAAGTAGCTCGTTGGGCGACATGGCCAGTGCTTTTTACAAGGCTGGCGCACCAAGCCGCGTGCCGGGCGGTAGTACATTGCAAGCCATCAACGAGGGCATGAGGGCACAGGAGTCTGGCTACAAGCGCTCTATGAACGAGCAATTGCAGGAAAAGATTGCACAGCAGAAGATGCGTCAAGAAATGGCATCGCGTGATCGTCAGGCAAAGGCTCAAGTTTTAGCACCTCAACTGATAGGTCAACCAACGCGCCCAGACACGCCTTTGATGGACAACTATGGCAGGGAGCAAGCTGGGCCTAATATGCCACGCGCAGGCGGTGTAAACCCAAATGTATTGAACCAATTGCTTGGACTTGGCGCAGAAGGCCAAAAGTCAGTGTCAGACAGATTTGCAATAGCAAAACTAATGCAGCCAGAAATGTTCTCAGTTGCACCGGGTGCTGTCCAACTTTCGCGTGATCCGATTACTGGCGAAACCAAGCAAGTGGCGGCTGGCGCTCCAAAGACATCTAACTCTCAACTTGATTTCGCATTTGCAAAAACTCCAGAAGGCGGTGGTTTTAAAGGAACATTTGAAGACTTCAAAAACTTATCTGGCACTAAGATAACAAACACTGTTAACCCGTTGCAGCCAACAAAAAGTGTTATTAACGGTTTGCAGGATTCACTGATTAACGGTGGCGAAAGACGTATGAGGTACAACCAAATTGAGGCAACATTTGATCCAAAGTACCTCAATGTGCCTTACCGCGCAGGCCAAGCATGGTTGTCTCTAAAAGAAAAATTTAGCGAACTGTCAGAAGAAGAAAAACAAAATCTCAGAGAGTTTTCACAATTTAGGCAAAACTCAGTAAACAACTTGAGTAAGTCAATTCAAGAAATTACTGGCGCGGCTATGGGTGTTGAGGAAGCAAAGCGAATAACAGCAGGTTTGCCCAACCCCGGCGTAGGCTTAACGGATGGAGATAGCCCAACAGAGTTTAAAGCAAAGCTAGATCAAACAATCTATCAGTTAAAACTGGTCGAGGCACGAACAGTCTATTTGCTCGCGAATGGCCTTACTTTAGGAAGCGTCTCTCTTGATGCAATGCCAAACATTATTAACCGGCGTGCTAAAGAAATAGCGAAGCGGGACAATATAGACCTAAGCACCACAGCGGGGCAGTCGTTGATTAAGCAACAACTTTCCGCGGAGTTTGGTATTTCAACGCAATAGGGTTTTTATGGCTGATTACAATTTTGCAAAAGATTTGCTAAGTGGGAAAAAAGAGGAAGAAAAATCCGTAAACGGCGAAACCTCACCTGTTGCCGCCAATATTGATTTTGCTGCGGAAATTTTTAGCAAGCCATCGGCTCAAAACAGACGCGCTGGCTCTGGTAGTTTCCCGTCGTTAAATGTTTCTCCAAAGGCAATTAGCGATCCAACCAAAGCTGCTGACATACTTACCTCGTTTGTGGGTGGTGTACCTACGGACAAGAAGGCAGCTATCAAGTATTTTGCCGACAAGCGGGGAATACCTGAAAGCCGCTACAAGATTATCGACGGTGAAATTGCTTACCTTGGCGACGACAACAAGTTCTACAAAGAGATTGCTGGTGCTGGCTCGACTATGGCCTACTACGCACCAGACGTAATTGAGGCCGTACCTGAAATTGTTGCTGGCATTGCGTCTGCGCCAATGGTGTTAACTGGCCCACAGGGTTTGCTTGGATCAGCAGCCATCACCGGAGGCGTTTCTAGTGCGGCAAACATGGCTCGCCAGCAAATTGGACAAGCTGTATCTGGCCAAGAGATAAGCCCCTCTCAATCAGTTATTTCTGGCTTGCTTGGTGGTGCGACCCAACTTGTACCCGGCACTGCGGCAAAAGTTACAGAGCGCAATCTTGTTCGTGATATTGCCTCGATTGATGAGAGGGCAATGCGTGACTTGGTTATGAAGTCCAAAGCTGAAAACATAGACCTGACTCCAGCGGAGTTGACTAACTTGTCTTCATTGATGGGTCAGCAACGAGCGCTAGGAAACCTCAATGCTTCTAGTAAGCCAATGCAAGAGTTCTATGAGGGTCGAGAGAAAAACCAGATTCAGCCAGCGGTTGATAAATTTTTAGCAAATATCTCAGGTACAACTGATAGTGCTGAAGCGGGGTTCAAGGGCCAGTCGGCGCTATTGGCTTCTAAGGAAAGTCTTGTTAAGGCGCGAAAAGATGCGTCTGATGAAGTCTACAAAGAGGCATTTGCATCATCTGCGCCCGTAAATGTAAGGCCAGTTGTTAATAACATTAACGCCATGCTAGAAAGTGCTAAGGGTAGCCAGAAAGCAAAGTTGCTCAAGATTAAGGACTTACTGTACACAGAGAGGCAAATGCTAGATGCTGATGGTAATACAGTCACGCGCAGGGTTTTGGATGATGACTTAGAGGGGTTGCAGAACGCCAAGTTTGAAATGGATCGAGAGTTTAAGGATGAAGTCTTTAGCTCAATGGACAAAAAAATCCAAGGACAACTTACTGGTTTGCAAAAGGATTTGGTTGCGGCAATGGGTAAGAACAACCCTACATACTTAGAAGCAAACCAAGTATTTTCCCAGCTATCCAAGCCGATAGACGAGTTCAATACTAGCAAAAGTGGTCTGTCCCTAACGGCCATGTCTAGGGATAACTTGAACCAGTTTGCTGATCGTCTCTTTGAAAGCAATTCTCTAAGTGCAATTAACTATGCCAAGAAGCAAATCCAGAGCGCTGACCCAGAGGCTTGGAACGCTGTAACTAGATCATTTTTGCAGAAGCAATGGGAGCAAGCTAAAAAGCCATCTGCGCGTCAGCAAGGCATGAAGCTGGATACTGGTGGCACATGGTCAAATATGTTACTGGGCGATGTAAACAGGCAGAAGGCTTTACGTGCTGCGCTAGAGCCTAAACAGTTTCAAGCGTTAAGCGACTTATCTGAAGTTCTTGAGCGTGCCGCAAGGGTCAAGAAGCTAGGCTCAGATACAGCGTTTAATAAAGAAATTATTGACCAAATGAGGCGCGAGGCTAAAGGTGATCCGGTGGCAATCGCCGCGCTTGGGATTGGAACTGTATTGCAGCCGCAGAATTGGGGCGCTAAAATAAGTGATTGGGCGGTAGAGCGCCGCTTTGCCAGTAACGCAGAAGGACTGGCTAAAATTATTACATCACCTGATGGCGTTAGTAAACTGAAAGAGTTGCGCCTAATGTCGCCAACATCGGCAAAAACTTGGGCATCACTTGCGCAATTGTTGAACACGTATGGCATATTAGAAGCTAAGGAATAACATGGCAAAGACAAAGATCAGCGAATTCGACGCAACGCAGATAAACAACACGGATATTGACAACATCAATATTGCGGAGGGCTGCGCACCGAGTGGAATTAACAACGCAATCCGTGAGCTAATGGCTCAACTAAAGGACTTCCAGACAGGCACTGCTGGCGATTCCCTCACAGTTGGTGGCAACCTAGCTGTAACCGGCACATCAACGCACACGGGCGCACTAGCGGCCAATGGCGGCATTACCGGCACAACCGCAGTAGTTTCTAGCCTTACCGTCAACACAAGCGCAGTAATTGCCTCTGCTGACATTAATGCTGGAACAATCGACGGCGCTGTGATTGGTGGCGCTGCGGCGCAGGCTGTGACCGGCACATTGATTACAGCAAGCACCGGATTTGTCGGTGGCGTAACTGGTGCTGTTGTCGGCAACGTAACTGGCAACGTTACGGGAAGTGTGACTGGCAATGTTGTAGGTAATTTAATTGGCAACGTGACTGGTGATGTAACCGGCAACGTCACTGCTACCACAGGGACAACTACCCTTGCTGACGTAATCATTCGTGGCGGTCTGGACATGGACGCAGGAACGTCTGCAACCATCACAAACCTAGCAGCACCTACCAATTCAGGCGACGCAGCCACCAAGGGATACACAGACGCTCAGACGGCTTTAAAACTGTCCTTGTCTGGCGGCACTATGAGTGGCGCTATTGCGATGGGTGCAAACAAGATCACGGGTTTGGGTACGCCAACCGCTGATGCTGACGCTGCAAGCAAAATTTATGTGGATGGGCTTGTACAAGGCTTAGACGCAAAAGCATCTTGTGTCGCGGCCTCTACTGCAAACTTAACACTGTCTGGCGCACAAACTATTGATGGTGTGTCTGTAGTTGCTGGCAACAGGGTGTTGGTAAAAGACCAAAGCACAGCTTCAGCAAACGGTATTTATGTTGCCGCAGCAGGCGCTTGGGCAAGGTCTACAGACGCAGATACATGGGACGAACTGGTTTCAGCCTTTGTTTTTGTTGAGGGTGGAACAGCAAACGCAGACAACGGCTTTACTTGCACAAACAACGCAGGCGGCACGCTAGGATCAACAGCAGTTACTTGGGTGCAGTTCTCAGGTGCTGGACAGATCACCGCAGGGGACGGCTTATCTAAAACTGGCAACACCATAAACGTCGGCACTGCTGCTGCTGGTCGGATTGTTGTAAACGCTGACAACATCGACTTGGCCACAACGGGCATATCGGCTGGCACGTACAGATCAGTGACGATTGATGCTTACGGTCGGGCAACTGCTGGCACTACGCCGACAACCATCTCCGGCTACAGCATCTCAGACGCTTACACCAAGACCGAGATTGACACCACTGTTAGCGGGTTATTGGCCAAGACCGGCGGCACAATGTCTGGGGCTATCGCTCTAGGCACAAACAAGCTGACAGGGGTGGGCGATCCTACTTCTGCACAAGACGCGGCTACAAAGAATTACATAGACGTACTGTTTGGCTCAACAACATCTGCGGCAGCATCTGCTGCGACCGCAGCGACACGGGCAGGCGAAGCAGCCACCAGTGCAGGTAACGCATCAACCAGCGAAACAAATGCATCAGCATCAGCAACCGCCGCAAATGACTCAAAAATAGCAGCCGCAGCCAGCTACGATGCTTTTGATGACCGCTACCTTGGAAGTAAGTCGTCTTCACCTAGTGTAGACAACGATGGTAATGCGTTACTAACTGGTGCTTTGTACTGGGACACAACAGCCAGCCAAATGCGAGTTTACACAGGCAATAGCTGGGTGGCTACGGGATCGGCGGTTAATGGTACTACTTCACGAGAAGTATATACAGCTAATTCTAGCCAAACAACCTTTGCTGTTGTCTACGATGCTGGATATGTTGACGTTTACCTGAACGGTGTAAAGCTAGTTGCAGGCACAGACTTTACAGCAACCTCTGGAACAAACATTGTTTTAGCTACTGCCGCAACTGATGGTGACATTGTTGACATAGTGGCTTATGGTGCTTTTGCTCTTGCAGATGTCTACACCAAGGCAGCTTCTGATGCACGCTACGCTACCGCAGCGCAGGGTGCAGGCACAGGTGTAACTTCTACTTATGTGTCCTCTGTCACAGTTGGCGGTACAACTTTCGCACAACCAGCAGTCACCGGGGAAATAAACTCTGATGAAGGCTTTGTTCAAGTTAACTACGCAGGCGCAACGGGCATTACCGTTACCACTTTAACGTCAGCATCCACGTATGTATACATAGATAAAAACGGTGCTTTACAGCAGCAAACTACTGAGCCAACACGCCAAGACTGGTCTCGTAAAATGTTTACGATGCGGATTGCAGTAGACACAACAACAAATTTAGTTCTTGGTTTTGAGTATTTAAACAACCCAATTGGTCGTTACGCAAACAGCATAAGAGATGTGTATTCGTTTCTTTTGTCTAATGGTGTACCTTTCAAGAAGGATCAGACTGTTACAGGTCGGGCGGGAGACTTAGGTTTTGACGTCAGCGCTGGAACTATGTTGGAGTTTGGCGGTACGGGGGATATATATGACCCAAACATTCTCTCGTTTTCATCAGTAGCAAACGCTGCGTTTTTCTTGTCAACAAGAACGGCGTTTGACGCAGGCGGAAATACAAACCTTCCTAAGTTTTGGGACAACGCTGGAACAATTACAGCGCTTGGTTCTACCACCGTAGTTGGGCATCGTCTGTATCGTTTCAGTAACGGTAATATTTGTTTGCAATACGGCCAAGGCAACTATGCCAACATGACGCTGGCAAAAACGGGTGCATTGCTGGAAGACTATGTATTAAACCCAGCCCTAGAAAATGCTACGTTTTTCGGCTGGTGGTTCATTGAAAGCACTGCTACAAACACAGCAGGAACAACATTAACAGCATTTAAAGAGTACACGATTGGAGTCGGTGGCGGTATATCTTCAGCCTTATCAGGTGCGCTGCTGCAAGGTAACAACTTGTCTGATGTGCTCGATGCTGCAACTGCAAGAACAAATTTAAGTGTTGTTGGCATAACAGATACACAGACGCTGACAAACAAGACCATCACTGGTGTTGTTGAGACTAAGGTGGCAATGGCAGCACACGCTATTGACCTGTCCTTAGGCAACTACTTCACCTACACTTTGTCTGGCGCTCAAACACTAACTGTCAGTAACGTAGCTGCTAGTGGCTCTGTAAGTGCATTTGTGCTTGAAGTGACCAATGGTGGCTCTGCTGCCTTGACATTCTTTAGTGGCGTGACTTGGGCTGCTGCTACACCTCCTACACTTACCGCTGCTGGTGTTGACAACCTAGCCTTCTTTACCTCAGACGGTGGCACGACTTGGAGAGGCTTTGTCCTTGGATTGGGGATGGCGTAATGGCTATCAGAGATATTGTACAAGCCGCTGCTGGTGCTGGTGAAGATAAGCTGTATGTTGACGATGTGTTCTCAACTTACTTATATACAGGCAACAGCTCCACCCAGACAATCAACAACGGTATTGACTTAGATGGTAAGGGTGGGTTGATTTGGGGTAAAGTTCGAAATTCAGTAGACAATAATTGGTTGATTGATACGGCGCGTGGAGCATCAAAAGTATTAGCATCTAATCTGAACGCAGCACAAACTACACCGGGCCCGCCAGATTGGGTTTCTTTTAATAACAACGGATTTTCAATTGGTGCATCAAACGGAGAAATAAATCAATCATCACAAACATATGTTTCATGGACGCTCCGCAAGAGTCCTAAATATTTTGACATTGTGACCTACACGGGGAATGGAAGTACACAAAACATTTCTCATAGCCTTGATACACAGCCGGGTTGCGTGATGATTAAAAAGACAAGCGGCGCTGGGGATTGGATGATATGGCATAGAGGTTTGTCAGCGGGTCACTACATTCGATTTACTACAGCGGCACAGAATAATTCATTTAACGATGCGTACTTTGGCAACAGCACTACTTATGTAGACCCCACATCAACACAGTTTACTGTTGGTTATGGAGACTTAGTAAACTCCAATGGCGCAACTTTCGTCGCATACGTCTT
>Ga0307488_10000569_pt1 | contig 30640 bp, 21 predicted proteins | sample SB02metaG_FD_202248 | JGI IMG/M metagenome (GOLD analysis project Ga0307488, IMG submission 202248) | Sea-ice brine microbial communities from Beaufort Sea near Barrow, Alaska, United States - SB 0.2 | ecosystem: Environmental > Aquatic > Marine > Coastal | place: USA: Alaska | collected...
GCCGTCTTGCCTTCGCGCCAACCACGGAGATGACCGAGGAGTGGATGCGCCGAGCGCAACGAGACATGGGCTCATTCAGAAACATAGCAGGGCAGGCGGAAGGCGAGGAAGACGGCGTGGGGAGGGACGAATCGTGAGACGGGAACGCAAACAGAAACAGACACGAGGACGTTGTGACCTTTCAGAGACTTTTGTTTTCTTGCACCGACGCTCACTATCGTATCAAACCCTCACTTATCAAGCCCGAAGTAGCCTTGAATGGTGAAGGGCTCTTGCTTGATCTCGGGCTCGAGCTTGATTTCGGGTTCTTGTTTGATCTCCGGCGAACTCTCCTTCTCGCGCTTGATCCGCTTCGAAATCGGCGGATCTGGGCGTGCCGTTTTGCACTCCGCGCACCTGTCCTTCCGCTTGCCGTGAGGGCATGGGGTGCACGTCGCGCAGTGGTATTTCAGCTTGCCGTGGGGGCAGGGGGTGCACTCCGCTCACTTGTTTTTCAGCTTGCCGTTGGGGCAGGGGTTGCAGTCCACGCAGCTGTATTTCACCTTCCCGTGGGGGCAGCCCTTGCACTTCACGCAGTGGCTTTTTAGCTTGCCGTGAGGGCAAGGGTTGCACATTGCGCAGTTGTCATTCCGCTTGCCGTGAGGGCAAGGGTTGCACTGCGCGCAGTTTCTCTTAACGTTGCCGTGAGGACAGGGGTTGCACAACACGCAACTGTGTTTCAGCTTGCCGTGGGGGCAGTAGTCGCACTCCACGCAGTTGCGTTTCAGCCTCCCGTGGGGGCATGGGCTGCAGTCCGCGCTGTTATCTTTCCGTTTCCCGTGCACGCATCGCTTTCGTATTTGGCTCATCGTTCGCGCATGACCACCCCCGCGCGCTGCGATGTGCGGTCGTTGCTTCAAGGTTCTCGGAAACGCCGAAACAGCAGTCGTTGCTTTTTCTTTTCGTGACAACCGAAAATCCCGAACTTCCCTTTTTCACTTTTCGGCGTGTGACGCATTCGCCCGCGCGCGCGTCGGCGACGCCGCGATGGCGCCGCACCGGTACCCCATGATATCCATGCCCGAGGCGATCGACATGGTGTTGAGTCGAGCCCCGGTGCTTCCCGTGGAGTCGGTTCCGTTCCGTGACGCGATCGGCAGGGTGCTCGCGTCTGATGTGTTTTCGCCGAGACCGCACCCGCCGTTCCCCGCGTCCATCATGGATGGGTACGCGGTGCGGTCGGTTGACTGTCCCGGGACACTGCGCGTGGTGGGCGCGTCCAGGGCGGGCGCGCCTCACGATACACATGGCAGCGTGGAATCCGGCACGGCGGTGTACATCACCACCGGCGCTCCCGTTCCTTGCTGGGCGGATGCGGTGGTTCCGGTTGAACGAATCGTGACTTTGAAAGAAAACACAAATGTGCAGATTAAAGTCGACGCTTCGTACAAACCCGGGACTAACGTCCGCGCCGTGGGGAGCGATATTGCCCTACACGAAACTCTTTTGTTCTCTGGAGATGTGATCGGGCCTCACGAGCTCGGAATCGCCGCTTTGGCGGGAATCAGAAACGCGGAAACGCACGCGTCGCCGCGACTCGCCGTGCTCAGCACGGGGGACGAACTCGTGGATCCGTTTTCTTTTGGGGACGTTTCTGGCGATGACGACGAAAACGAGCCGAAGCGCGTCGCGTCCGGGTCGATTTACGACGCCAACAGGCACATGCTCCTCGCGATGGCAGTAGAGGCGGGGTGTGTCACGACTGATCTAGGTATCGTGAAAGATGACCCTCTGGCGCTCGCGTGCGCGATACAAAACGCGGTGTTGACCGGCGCCGATATCATCGTCGCGTCGGGCGGCGTTTCGGAAGGCGACAAGGATTACCTGAAACAGGTGTTGCTTGGTGAGTTTTCGTTCGACGGCCAGCCTGACACCGTCAAAGGCGCGATTCACTTCGGCAGAGTTTTGATGAAACCGGGCAAGCCGTTGACGTTCGGGGAGATCAAAACCAACACGAAAACAGTCCTACTGTTTGGGCTTCCCGGAAACCCGGTGAGTGCCGCGGTTACCTTTGCGCTTTGCGTGAAACCCGCGGTGCGGAGAATGTCCGGTTACCTCAATCCGCACCCGCCAAGGATACACGCGGTGCTTGGCCATGATATCGTGTTGGACCACGAACGACCGGAGTACCACCGCGCGGTTTTACACTGGCCGGAGGGAACGGTTCGTGATGTGCAAGACAAAGTTGACATGACCCTGGGTAATTGCCCATACCAGGTCAATCTCGGTACCGAAAATCTGCCCACCGCGATTAGCACGGGGCGGCAGATTTCCTCCCGGCTGACCAGCATGAAAGGCGCGGAGGTGCTTCTAGAGCTTCCCAAAGGGCCTGGGTTTTGCGGCAAAGACACGCGCGTCTCCGCGCTATTGATTCGCGGTGAGCTGGGCGTGAGCAGGGAGATGCACATGGGTCGTGTACGGCCGGTCGTGACGCCGGCCGCGGCGCCGACCGCGAACCATGGCGTGCTCGGCGCCGCGGTTGCGAAAACAGCCGGCGTCACGCGGAACGATTCCTCGTGCGATTCGGGGAAAACGCGGAGGCGCCACGGAGAGAAACCAAAAGTGATCACGGTGGTGATGCACGAAATGGTCCCCGCGCTCAACGTGGATGAACTTTTGGAAGAATCGATGATACCCGACGGAGAGCGACGCGTGACGGACGACGGGAACGACGACGGATTCGCGGTGCTAAGCGCGGCGATACGCGTGGTTGCCGAATCGAACGAAACTTCCAATTCCAACATCGAAGGTACGTGGCAAGTTTCACAAGTCTTCGCGGAATCCGGCACGAGCGCGTCGCTGGCGACGACGATTCGACACGCCGCGTGTACATCGCAAATCGTGCTGGTCGCCCCATCCGGCCCGGCGGGCGTCTCGTCGCAAGCCGCCGTGGTCGTCGGGACGGACCTTGGGTTCCCAGGATTGGCGGACAGGATGAGGCATGGGATTGAGGGGGTGGTAAGCGGTGACGACAAAGAGTTGAACTTAAAAGAGCTCGCGGACAAACACGCCGGCGCCGGCGTCGGCGCCGGGCAAGTCGCCGGGTGCGTGGTGCTTTCTGTGCCCCCGCGAAACGCGTACCACGCCATTAAAAGCGGCGTCCAGCGCATGCTAGTCGTGCCCAGGGAAAAGTGGGAGGGACTGGTTTTGTAGTATATTTGATAGGAGAGGTATTTATACATGTCTCAACACCCCTAACCGCCAACTCACGGAGGAGTTTCTCAAAGTAGGCACCGGGATGATTTTTGGTTGCAACAAAGTCAGTCAACGCGTCTTTTCATCCATCGATGCCGCCACTCTTGAGGTGCACCACACACGTTGCGCGGGTCGCCGCGTTCGGGTCGCGTCACCCGCGCGTCTGGTGGCCATGGTGTGGATTCAGCCAACTCTGGTCGGGCCTTCGCCTGCCGGCCGAGGCGGGTGCGCCAGCGCGGTGTGCGGCAACGACTTGGTGTTCATCGGAGGCGCGGATCGGTCCCCAAAAGCGCTTGACGATGTGTGGGTGCTGCGCTTCGAGGGACGGCATCCATTGACGGCCCGGTGGATACGGCAAACCACGACCTCGCGGAACGGCGAGACCTTCCCGGCCGGCCGGTCAGGCCATTCCGCGACGACTATTGGGTCCGAGATATACGTCTTCGGTGGCATGGACCCAGTCAGTGGCACGTGTTTCAACGACGTCGTGGTGCTTTCCACGCAAAACTGGGAATGGCGGCGGTTAGCGCTGGCGGAAACCGGGTCCCCTCCGCCGCGAAACGCGCACGTAGCGTGTGCGTTCCGGAATGACACGTGCATCGTGGTACACGGAGGCTCCAGTCCTGACCAAGGGCCGATGGGTGACATCCACGTTTTGAACGTTCTGGAGGGCCGCGAAAAATGGGAGCGCCCGCGCGTTACGGGCCAGGCGCCCGACCCACGGGAAATGCACGCCGGCGTTTGCATGGACGACGAACTGATAATCTGCGGAGGCAGGGGGCGGGACGGGGTGACGCTTTCGGATATTGTTGTGTTGGACTTGACTGAAATGAGATGGGTGCGGAAAGGTTTGTTTCCAAACGGCGCACTCTGCGCGCATGGGGCCGCGACATGGCAAACGCGGAGCGGACAAAACGCGTGCGCAATATTCGGAGGCGTAGACGGCCAAACCCTTCGCCCCAATGAACTTACGGTTTTTGACTGTGAAACCCTAGCCAAGGTGGCGCTTAACGAGAAAGCCCTGAACCCTAACCCTAGCGTGACGCTTGATGATGACAAAGCCCTGAACCCTAACCCTAAAGCACCCGCTTCTCGGTTCGCGCACGCGTGCGTTTCGCTGAGACTCGCGTTTGCCGAGGATGGCGGAAATGGAAAAACGTGTCAACACGCGTTCGTGGTGTTCGCCGGCGTGACGCCCGCGTTTGACTTGCGCGACGTGTGGGTGTGGGTGGAAGACTTTGGAACACGGGAAGAAACACCACGGGTGGCAACACCAACAGTAGCAACACCAAGTACGGTACCGGCATCGGATCTAGATTGATGACTGTTTTCATTGTTGTGACTATTACTCCTACCTACCTAAGCATCTACATACTCATCCGGGTCGTTAAAAAACCGTTCCTGCACCTCCATGTGCCTCTCGTAGTTTGTCAACGCCGGGGCGTGTGAAATCAATTGCCGCTCGTCGAAGGTCCCGGGCTTCGCATATTCCGACGGATTTTCCTCGTTAGTGGCTCGGCTAAACCCTTGGCTAACCCCCCCAGAAGTGTTCACGTACCCCACGCACTTATCCGTCAACCGCACCAACCGCGCCACGCTGTCCTTGTCCTCGATCGCGAGCGTCGCGAAGTTCACCAACCCGAAATCCTCGACGAGCTCGCAAAGATCGGCGGTGAGCTTGCCGTACCGTTTCCGCAGGTACGCCTGGCCGGGGTGGGGTTTAGGGTCGGACGTCAGGGTTTGGATTTCACCCCCTAAAACCCGAGCCGCCAGGTACTTCAAGTCCTGCACGTCCGCGTAGTACTCCAGGTTGAAATCCAAATCGCCGTACTTGTCCATCAAGTCAATTTTCGACAGCACGTTTACGTGCGGCGTTTCCAAATGTAACATCGACTGCAGCGACACCATCAGCGCGCTGATGTATTTGCTCGGGTCCGCGCAAAGGTGCCCGTCCACGAGGTGAACGGTGCACAGTCTGAGGTCAAGTCCGTTCCGGGGGTTCACCAGCTCGGCTATTATTTGTTTCACAGAGTCGTGCGACGTGAACAGCTCGACCTGGCCGGGCAGGTCGAACAGCAGAAACTTTCCCTGTGCCACCAACGGCGCGACCCTTTCCCGGAGCCAGTCAAGGTTCTGTGCGACGTACTCCATGCAATACACCATCCCCCCGTTCGGTCCCAAGTGCAACTCCGCCTGGACCTCCTCCAGGGAAATCAGCTCCTCGATGCTCACCGCGCACTCGTACGGCGGCGCGTGGTTCGCGGGATCCAGGTTGACCACCGCACACGCGCGCCCGGTCAACGTGAAGTAATGCTGCATCCCGTTGCAGTACGTGGTTTTGCCCGCGCCAGGAGGGCCGATCACGAGCTGGCCGAAACCGGTCATGCCGCGACTCTTTGCCCGACCCGACGAGACGCGGAGACAGGGGAGACACGCGCGTCAACGTGTGAGAATGGTGAGAATCGAGAAGGTGCTTTGTGAATCCTGGAGAAGTAAATCCACATTAATCCCTATTTCTTCCCGAACCCAATCAGGTTCTTCACCAGGTTGGCTGGCGAGTTTACGTGCGGCAGCCCGCGGTAGTCGTGCGCCGCGAGCGCCGCGGCGAAAACCGCCGCCGCTCTTTCCGCCCGAACGCAAAGCGCCTCTGTTCCCTCCACCATCGCGTTCAGTCCCTCCGCTTGCATTTCTAGTCGTCGCTTCGCCTCCTCCACGCTCAGCGCCACTTGACCTGGTTCCAAAACCCCCGACCCCGAAGTCTCAGCCGCCAAAGCCCTGCGCACCGCCTCCGCCGCCTCCGCCGCGTCCGCCCTCGTCGCCGCCGTGACGTCCTCGCGCGTCGCGTCGGCGCCGTGCACCGCCGCGCTTTCAAGAGCGGTCCACTGCGCGCTCTCATCCTCCAGCTGCGTCGCCACCGCCCGCATCGCTTCCTCCTTCGCATCCCGCATCTCTCGCAACGCGGTTGTGCTGACGTCGAACTGCACGTCACCCCTCACCACGAGTTCCTCAACCTTTAGTTGGAACTCGCTCGCGGCGGCTTCAAGCGCGGACGCCATGGCGCCGCCGTCCGTGACGCCGAAATCCTTCACCAACCTCTCCCTCTCAACCCGCAACTCGCGTTCGCAAATCTCCTCTATCAGCATCTGCATGCGCTCCTCTTCGGGCAGGTCATCGGGGATTTGTTCGTGAATCGTGAGGCCTGGGTAATCGGGGGGGAGGGATTTCGATAGGCGCTGTTCAATAGGACGTTGCTTTTCGCCCGCGCCATTCTTGACGACGATGGCGCCGCCAGAAACCCTGTTGCTGTTCGCACCACCCGCTTGCGCGCTTTTCCGTCGCTTGTACTTGAAACCGTCCTCCACCACCACTTCCCTGTGCGCCTTTGGGGTCGCCGCGTTCCGGGGGGGGGGGATCTGGGCGGTGGCCTGCGTTCGCGAACGGGGGGAACACGAAAGCGTCAGGTGAATTCAAAAACATTTGGGTATCGTGCCGTGAGGATGGACCGCGTGTGAGATTCCGCGTGGGAGTAACAAGGGGACATGACACAGCGCGATTGCGTACCTGCGCGCGGTAGTTCACGTTGACGGGCTCCAGCGGCGCCTGGGGAGGCGCCTTGGCGCGGAACAGGGACCTGCGTTTGACGGGAGAGGTGAAATGAGCGATGAGTCGGGGAAGGGGGACGCGAGCCGTGGGACGGGACGACCACGGGGAGACGCACGGCGCGCGAAACACGAATGCTGGGGAAACGCACTTGCGCCTCTCGGCGGGTTGGGCGTTCGACATGTCCCGCGCGCGTGTCCAATACGGACCAAGCGGTGTGCGGGTGCGGTCGACGAGTGGTGCGAGTGGGCATCGTCGTGGCATTTGAATGGCAAACGGTTATTTGTAGTTTTTTTTCGAGTTGCAGTTTGGCGCTTTGGCCAGAGAAATGTGGCTGCGCGATGATCTTCGGTGTCCATCGGGTGGCGCTCGCGGCCCACTCAGAGTCACGCGCACCTTCCACCCGATGGCGACCTCCCCGCCTCCCCCCGGCGGGTCTCCCCCCCCCCCAAAGGACTACCAGCAGCTTTACCTGAACGTCCGAAACAAGCCTCTTGTGGTGCACGACGTGACCGTGAAAGGGAACGATCGGACCAAGCCGGGGATATTCGACAAAGTCCTGGCCCCAATCTACGCGGCGCAGTCCCTGGATGAGCTCCGGATAAGGTGCTTGGAAGCTAATGCGATTTTGAACTCGTACGCAATCTTCGACAGGGTTGACATTTTGTGCGACGCGGGCCCGGCTAATGCGCCCGACAGTGCGTCCGTGGTGGTGGAGGTTACGGAGAAGAACAAAGTGAATCTTCACGGCGGGGCGTACGTGTCGCAATCCGGCGAGGGCAGCGCCGAGTTCAGCGCTGGTTTGAACAACGCGTTGGGTTATGGGGAAAAGCTGGACGTAGAGATGCTGCAAGGCCACGAAAAAAGCAGCACCTACGGCCTGGCCTGGGCTCAACCGAGGGTGTTCAACAACGACGTGGACGTAACCACGCGGGTTTTTCAGCAAGGTGCGTGTTGGGCCTTTCCCAAATCCCAACACTGTTTACTGCCCCTCTTTGAGTGCACTACTAGTAACATTTACTGGCAACGGTACAACTACATACATCACATACGCACTGTTTGCCCATACAGTACACCCATACATCTTACATTACGAAACACTGACACTTTTCTTTCCCAATCGCAAGTTTCGTGTTCCAAGCGTTTATCGTCGTTCGACGAAACCGCCCGGGGGGTCAGCGTCACCGCCACAGGAGGAGGCCCCGCAACGCTGGCGTACGAACTAGTGTTCCGGGAAATCAACGACCCTACTCGATTAGCCTCGAAAGCCATAAGGCACCAACTAGGACACAGCTTGAAGAGCAGCGTGGCGTATTCGTGGGTGGTGGATACGCGGGACCGGGTCACGCGGCCGACTTGTGGGGCGCTGTACCGGTTCCGGTCCGAGCTGTCCGGGATCGGGTTGGATTCGCAAATGACCAAGTTCTTCAAGCAGGAAATAGAGGCGCAGACGGTACACACGCCCACGGATGGTGTTACCCTGTCCATGAGCGCCAAGCTGGGGTTTTTGAAGCCGCTGGGCGAGCGCGACGTTAAAAAAGGAACCTGCGTCGCGGATCGGTTTTTCTTGGGCGGCGTGGGGAGCTTGCGGGGGTTCGATACACACGGAGTCGGGCCTAGCGATGAACGAAGGCACCCGAAAGACTTGGAAGCGGCGAATGCGTCCGGGATCCTCCCCCGAGACCAGCTTGGGGGGGACGTAATGGCCTCCCTGTTTCTCTCGGCGCAGTTGGAGCCTTCGTGGAAAAAGCTCCGTGAAATCGGCGCCTACGCGCACGCGTTTGTCAACGCCGGGACCCTGGTTCCGTTCCCCAGTGGGGACACTTCCTACAATTCCAAAATAAACACCATAAAAGACATAACAAACTCCGCGCGACTAAGCGTCGGCGTAGGCCTGGTGTTTCCCCTGCCCGTGGGGAACGTGGAGGTGAACTACGTGCGCGTCGCGCGCGCAGGCGGGACGGACCGCACCAAAAACGGATTGCAAATCGGCCTCGCCACGGCGTTGGCGTTTTGAAGCCCGGCTTTTATTTACACCAGGTGTCTTTGGGGTATGTACAACGCGTAACCCTAAACCCTACCCGGGTGTCTTTGTGATGACCTTTCTCGTTTTTCGCGTACTGACTCAAAAACAATCTACATCGAGGCGATCAGTTCCTCCGCCTCGCTCTTTTCCGCCGCGAGTTCCGTTTCCGTCGCCGTCATCAGTTTTCGCGATCGTGCGTCGATTTCCAACCCCTGCACTATTTGCCACTTCCCATCCGCGCACGTCACCGGGAACGAGTACATCAGCCCTTCTGCGATGCCGTACGCTTCCTTTCCGCCCGGAGAGATAACCCCCATGGACGTCCAAACCCCCGGGGGCGTACCCAGCACCCAATCCCGAACGTGGTCGCACACGCTGGACGCTGCGCTCATTGCGGACGACAGCTTGCGCGCCGCGATGATCGCCGCGCCTCGCTGCTGCACGGTCGCGACGAACTCGTCGTTGAGGTAGGTTTCGTCGTTGATTGCGTTTCGGATTGGATCATCACACACGGACCCGTGGTTCACGTCCGGGAACTGCGTGCTGCTGTGGTTCCCCCAGATTATCACGTTTTTCACGTCGCGCACGGGTACGTTGGCTTTCTGCGCAACTTGCCCGAGCGCCCTGTTGTGATCAAGACGAGTCAAACACGTGACATTCTCCTTTGGGATTTTCGGTGCGTACTTCGACAGAATCAGCGCATTGGTGTTCGCCGGGTTCGCAACGACCACGACCTTGCACGCTGCGTTGGCGTGCTTTTCCAAACTCGACGCCTGGGCTTTGTATATCGCCACGTTTTTGCCCATCACCTCTGCGCGCTCCATCCCGGGGCCTCGGGGGAAACCACCCACCATCACCGCCACGTCCACGCCAACGCACGCCACGTCGACATCCACGGTGTGCACGATGCCCATAACCAGGGGGTACGCGGCGTCGCACAGCTCCATGGCGACGCCGCCAAGCGCGGCCGCGGCGGGGGCGATATCAAGCAGATGCAAAATGATCGGCTGATCAGGGCCGAACATCGCGCCTCGGCACACAAGCGGCGCCAGGGCGTAGCCGATTTGACCAGCAGCGCCGGTGATCAGGACGACTTTTGGAGGGGCAGTCATCGTGGACGGCTCGGGGTGTGGTAAGGAAAAAGGCGCGGAAGGGAGGGGCACCGAGGTGTGGCGGTGGGTGTCGCTTGGGCGGTCCTAGAGACGCGCAGATCTGGTTCGTAATAAAACGAACTTTCTGTTGGTTTTTTTTTTTTTTCCCAAAAAACGATCTCCAAAACTTCGGCGGCGCAACTCCATCCTCCACAGTTCCCTCCGCACAGCGCACTCGCGCTCGCAAAACCGTTTCGCGATGGTTTGATCGTGTCTCGCCGCGCGTGCCCCTTCTGCACCAGACGGCGGTACCAATCGCGGCTCGGAAGTACGCCACCGACCGGGGCGCGGAATCACCGCCGACTTGAGGTGCGAAACCAAAACCCTCGAGATTGGCGGTCCTTTTCCGATCTCTCGTTGCCACACACATGTCGCCCCTGCTCGCGCGTGGATGATGAGCTTCAAGCAACCGCTAATCTTCTCACGGACTAGGCCCTGTAAAGCGTATGTGCTTTGCGGGGAGCTGACGAGAATCGATTTTGTCATCCTTGCACTGACACGCGATCGCGTTGGTTTTGTTTTTTTCGGCGCTTTTGTGTTTCGTTGTCGTTTCAATCTTTTTCAAAAACTCGATGCGGGAGGGACGGGGGCCGTGGGATAAGGTGACTTGATACCTCACCAGTACGCGGCTTCTATCAACTTTAATTTCCCGCTATATACACAGTCCGGTAGTTCAATCGGAGGTCCCGTCTGCATAAGGTGGCGGTGACCTGAAGCAAACTTCGGCAAATCTTTTTCTTCTTTTTGTCGTGTTGGTAAAGTTGAAAAACTTTCTTTTTCTCAAATCTCACCCTCCTCGCCTCCCAGTTCCCCTGACTTTCCTGCAAAACAGTACCCCGCGTTACCATGGTCCTCTCGGTGACCACCACGTTGGACGTCCCGGGCCTACTTCGCCCGGTCCGGTTAAGGGAAACTCGGGACATGGAGAACGTCCCACTGCGAACCGGGTGCCGGGTGTGGTCGTGCGCGCGGTTGCTAGCGCGGTGGCTCGCGGCTGAGCATTCCGAAACCGACGCGACACTAACCGCGCGTACACAAATTCGTGACAAGCACATTCTGGAGCTCGGCGCCGGGGTCGGTGCGGTTGGCTTCGTGTGTGCTTTGTTAGGCGCCAAGTCCGTGACCCTCACGGACCGTGATGAAGCCACCCTCGCGCTGATGCACGCCAACGCCCAACTCAACGGCTTCTACGACGGCGATTGCGCGGGCGCGTGCGAAGTTTCGGTTCAAAAACTGGATTGGGGGGACAAAAAAAGTTACCTATCCTGTAAGTACGACCTGATCGTCGCCGCGGACGTGCTGTACCTCCCCGAGCACTGCGCCGCGCTGCCAAACGCGGTGTGCGCGCACCTGAAACCGGGCGGGAAGGTGGTGGTGGCGTGCGGGTTGCGCCGAACGGGTTTGATTGATTTGTTAATCGCCGCGTTTACTAAAAACAACCTGACCCCACGCGTGGATTACAAAGTCCTTTCTTTGGATAACTTATCAGTCGATTTGTTAACTAAAACAACCGCCACCGAGCACGCACACGACGGCGAGCAAATCAAAAACGCGGGCGGGTACGTGTTGCTCACGTGCGACGCGCCGGCGGGTTGGCGACCGCCGGCGGATTTGTCCGCGACCGCGGATGAGGAGACCGGGTCGGACTGCGAAACGTCGGATGACGAATCGCAAACGATCGTCCCGTCTGTGTCAAAACCACCGGGCCCGATTTCGCATCGACGAGTCCATCAAGCCATCGAAGTTGGTGTACCTTCAGAAGAAACTGACGACTCAACGAGCGAGCTCGGGTCTGAAACGAACAGTTTGATGGGTGACTTTTTGGACGACTTTTGCGACGCGGAGGTTGGGGGCGATTGCGAGGCGAGATCGGCACACAAAACACGAATCGCTCGCGTTGACGACGACCACGACGAAGAAGAAGAAGTGACAGTTGATTTGAACTTCCCGCCGTACCGAGTGCAGGTCACACAACAGGAACAGATTCGGGGGTATCCAACCCAGCACACGATCGACACCGCGAGTGAGAGTTTAACCCGAAACGGCTTTGTGGTGTTGGACCCGCCGAGCGGCGCGGACGCGGCAACCGAAACTTTTTCTTTTCACGGACTTGTGACTGAAACCTCCCTGGACAAATGCGAAGTCGCGACTACTTCGTATTTAGACACGCTCATGAAACGATGCCGCGACCTTAACATCGACCCTTTTTCGGACATCGTGAGGTTCAAAGAAGTGTGCGGAAGGGTTCGGGGGGGGAAGCGGTTGGACGTCACCGCGGAGCGCCGGCTAGACGCGGTTGGGGACAAGGAAAAACAAAACAAAGAAAAAAACGACCCCGACGCCGACCGCGAAACCCCCATCGTGATTCACCCGGGAGGCGGTCCTCCTGAGGCGATGACCGCCGCCGCGGATGCGTGCGCGGCGTGGCAATTGTTGCGCCAAGAATCCGATCCCTGGGTAACTCCCGTTTTGCAACGGTCGGGGTTGATGGAGGCGGAGACGGAGACGTCGTCGAGCGAGCTTCCGACTGAATCAAACTCGCCTGACCAAAAACAGAAACAAAAAAAATCAGTGAGCGGAGGAAACACCACCGCGGTCGGGTGCGTGGTGTCCTACCCACACGCACCGGCGCAGCACTTCCACGCGGATGGCCGGGAGCGAGGTATCGTGAACGTGTTTTTGCCGTTACGCGACGTTACACGCGCGTTGGGCCCGACTTCGTTCAAGCTAGGCTCGCATCATTGGGACCACGAATGCCAATACCCGGATCGCGCCGCGAAGCGCCTAGCGGCGACCGCGGTTGAAGTCACGCCTGAGCTTAAAAAAGGCGCCCTCCTGTTGTACGACTACCGCGTCATGCACCGCGGCGGCGCCAACGCGACGGACGCGCAACGGCCGGTCGCGTACGTGATGAAATCCAGACCGGGCTTGACCGACACGTGGAACTTCCCCCGGAACTCGATCTGGGACGAGGACGAGGACGAGGGAGGAAGTCATTAATTAAATAGTCTAGACTAGAATAGCAGTAGCAGGCGTATGTAGCAATTAATTCAATTAATTACATGTACGACGATGGGACACCTACCACACCCCAATCCTTTCCCGTTTACTCCACTTCTTACTCCACTTCGGACAGGTAATCCGCGACCTCCGCCGCGGTGAGCGTGCGGAACTTCCGGTCCTCGCCCACGATTCCAATCGCGATGTTCTCCGCGCTGATTTGGCCGTCGAAGTTTTCCTTGAGCGTGAGAATCGCGGTGTGTATGGCGTCCTCTAACTCCATGTCCTCCGAGTACCTCTTTTCAAGAAAGGTTTTGGCGTTTACCATGTTCTTCCCAATCGCGCTGGCTTTCCACGCGAAGTACGAGCCGCTCGGGTCGACTTGGTACAACTGCGGGCCGTTACTGTCGAACCCGGCGACGAGCAGGCTCGTGCCGAACGGCCGCACCCCGCCGCGTTGCGTGAACTCCTGAGATGGGTAAAACAAAGTGTCAGTCTTTCGGACCGCGCGTATGAGTAAACAGTCGCCCGTAATCGCGCCTCCACGGCGTCGGGATTTGGGAAACGCAACGCGTACCTGCATCACCGTCGCGACTTCGCGAACCAGTTGCGAGCAAGGCACCAACTCGTGGTAGGTACGGTAGTACACCTGTGTTTCTTTGCGCGCTTTTCTAGTCAAAACTCGAAAGTCAGGCCCCATCCCTGAGTAGGTGATGCCGATCTCGGACGTGACCATGACGATCTTCTCCACCGTGGTTTCATCCACAAGCGTGCTCGGGAGTTTCTTCTCCGTCGCCAGCACCACGCCGTTTTTCGCCCTGATTCCCAAACTAGTAGCCCCAGCCTGCACCGCGGCTAACGCGTGCTTGATCTGCACCAGCTCGCCGCTGCTGTTGAACGTGGTCAAGGAGTAGTTGGACCGGGAATCCGCCATCGGGACAAGTTATAGTGGACTCAAAAAAGCAAGCCAGATCTGGGTTTCAGATCGCGATCGAACGGACGAACTGCGACTGCACTTTGTCCACAAAAACGAGCGCGCGAGATCTAAACCCTATACGCGACCTTCGGACGGGAAGCAGGGGGAACGCGACGGACGAGCCTTTGGCGCGCGACGGGTAATGAATCCACGGGCGGCGGATGACGACGCGACGTCGCCCCGTCTTTTTCAAAAGAGCGGGTATTTACGAAGGCACGATTTGGCGACCAGACGAAAAAGAGGATACATTTTTTACATTGCCCATCGTCCACGCCGCGTCGCCTGCTAAATGCCAGGTCACAAACCGCATCGCCCCACCCCTGGCCTAGCCGATCCCCGTGTCGCAACTAGTTTCACCCGTACGTGTATGACCAATGAGTCCGTCACATCACACCAGCCCCGCGACCGCCCCCGCGGCGAACCCCGCGGAGTAGGTTCCCATCGTTTTCACCTTCCGCATCCGCCGCGCTCGGCGTTGCTTTTTAAGGTTCACGGCGACTTCATCCAGCACGCCGTCGCCGTCAACGTCTTTGCCAATCTTGAACTTCCCTTTCAGCTTGGCTTTCATGGCGTCCATGTGCTGTTTCGGCAGGTCCCCGATTCGGGCTTTCACGACACTAATTACCACGGGAAGTACGGCGCTTATCACGACGCCGATTACCGGCAATACCAGCATTTGCACCACGAAAAACGCCCCCGCTCCAGTCGCCGCGCCGCGCGCGGCTGTTTTCCAAACCGGCCACTCCATCCGTGAGAAGTACGTCCGCGCGAAACCCTCCCATTCGCGTTTGTCCAGCTTCCCGTCGTTGTTGTCGTCGTACTTCTGTAAAATCGAACCCATCTTTTCTTTTACCCGGGGGAGTTTCTTTTCCCCGCCCATCATGCCCTCCAGCTTTTTGTAAAGCGAATCGATCGCCACCGCTAACTCCGCGACGTCCAAGCTCGCCTCCGCCCCGGTTCGATCCCCGTCCATCCCGTCCTCGTTGATACCAGCGCACTTTGTGAAGATCTCATCAAGCACTTTGTCGAACTCTTTGGAAAGAATCAAGTCCATCCACCGCTGTTTCTGCGCTTTGACGTTGGGCGAGTTTCGTTTCGGTTTTTTTTGGGCCGGGACGGTTGATGTTTCGGGCGCAACGTCCCCATCGCCCACGCCTTTGCCCGTAAGCTTGCGAACCAGGGAAACGGTTCCGCGAGTCGTGCGTCTTAGCAACTGTTTCGTCTGCTTGACCACCATAGCGCGTGGAGGGAAAGGCGTAGTGCCGCGGAGGGCACGCGCCGCGTGTTTGTGAATCGAATCGTGACTGTATTTCTTCTCCAAAAAGAAAGATCGTGCTTTGCTTTTATCGTGTTGGAAACCCAAGAGCTGGCCCTCCCAGTGTGGACCGGCGCCGTTCCCGTGGGAATCGCCCGACCGCCTTCCGCACGCGATCGAGGTCATTTGGACGCAGTCGCTTCGTACCACGCACCCGCGCATCGCATCGCCCTGCCACCCCGTTGTCGAAGCCGCGGTCCCACCGCCTGCAATCAAATCTATCGGGTTTGGATAAACAACAATCCCGATGACACCCATCCCAGCGTGTGCGTCAGGAATCGGTCTCGGTGTCTCCGCTGGTTACGCGCGAAACCTGTTCCGCACATCCCGTGCGCGCACGCGCCCTTTGCGTCGCCACGTGAACGTCACCCCAAAAGCGAACCTCGCGGACTGGGGCGTCGGGGATCTCGGGTTGGGCACTAGCAAGTTGGTGGAGGTTGTCGCGCCCGCATCGCCGGGGTACGCCGAGCTGTTCCCCGACCTCCCGTCCGTGGTGTTCGGGGTTGACGTCCCTGGTACGTGGAAGGCGCTTGCAGACGCCGTGTTACCTGTGACGAGCGTTGTGTTTGACGCCCTACCGAATGACGCGCAATCGCAAATCGCACAGTTCTGGAGCGACGAAACAACGAGCGGGTTCACGCTGTTCACCGGCGACGCGGAGAACGAGCTTTTACTGGCTTGTCTGGTGTTCCTTTGGGCCACCGGCAGACCTGGTTTCTTCGCCGGTGCGTTCGACGCGTACGTCGCCACGCCTGTTGACAAACTACTGTTCGAAAAGAAATTCGACGTGCAGGAAATAAAACTAAACGGCAGGCTCGGGGACGGGAGCTTTGGAACGGTGTTCGGCGCGGTTGACAGAACCACGGGCGCAGACTTGGTCGTCAAGCAAGCCAAAGCCGTGACCGGGGCGTCGCAGTTACAAAACGCGGAGGAGTACATGAACCGGCGAGTACGACGGGCGCCGCTCGTGGCGTTGGGGTGTGCGCAGTACCTGGGGTCGTACGACGTGGTGGAAGGCGCGGCGAGCCCGTCACTGGTTTGGAAACGACAAGGCGACGTGACTTTGGAGGATTTAGTAACCGGGCGGGATTACCCGGGCTCGTTGGAGGAGGCGCTTTATGGAACCCTTTTGGATAGCGACGATTTCGCGAAACGCACTTCGAAGTGCGCGAAGACTGTGTTGAGGTCGTTGTTGTTCACCCTGTCGCAACTGCACGACATCGGCGTCGTGCACAGGGACGTGAAGCCGGCGAATTTGGTGTTGTCGCGCGGGAAGTTTCTTTTGGTGGATTTCGGCGCCGCCGCCGATTTGCGAACCGGGTACAACTACGAACCCGAGCAAGGCTTGCTTGACCCGTTCTACTCACCCCCAGAGAACTTCATCATGCCGACACAGATGCCGGCGCCGCCGCCGCTAAGGCCGCTCGCCGCGTCCCTATCGCCGATAATATGGGCGGCGTTTCTGCCCGACCTGTTCGACTCGTTCAGCGCCGGGCTCGTGTTTCTGCAGATGTGCGTCCCGCAGCTGCGCGGCAGGAAGGTGATGGATCCGAACGGGAGTTTCCGCAAAAACCTGACCGAGTGCCGGTACGACCTGCGGCGGTGGAGGAAAGTAGTGGAACCGCAAGGGTGGGACTTCAGCGCGCTTGACGTGAATGGCGGTTTGGGGTGGGACCTGGCCACGCGGTTGGTGTGCGAACGGAACTTTTTACAGCGAGGACGCTTGGGGTGCAACACCGCGCTGTTGCACCCGTTCTTCTGGACGCCGTGAAGGTGCGGTTTTTACGAGTTTATTTCAAGGGAAACTAATCTCCCACGACAGGTACGCGGTTATGTAACCGTCGTGGTACCAACAGCGCTCGTTGTAAAACATATTATGCTGGTATTACGAGTGAAGCGCCCGATGCGAGTTTCTTTCAATTCTCAGAACATTTTCTCGGTCCCGACAAAAAACTTCCTCAAAAAAGCAACAACGACCATCGCGCCACAGTTACTCCTCGCCGCGCCTCGGATGTGACCCCCCTGGTGGCGGTGGTACCCTTTCGCTTGTTGTTACTTGTCTTGACCGCTGTTTGCTTCTTCGGTGCTTTTTCTTTTTTCGTACTGGGGCGCTTTGCTTTTTGACCACGAGATGCGCGCGGCCGTGTACGACCGGTCCTGCGTGGAGGGCATCAAGGTGGTCACCAATCGTCCCCTCCCGTCTCCCTCGCAAACCGCGTTGCTCGTCAGGGTGAAAGCATGCGCGGTTAACCCGGTTGACGCCAAGGGTGTCATCGGGGACAAGCTCCCTCCTGTGTTTGCGAAGTTCGCGAGACGCATGATAGATGGCCAAGGGGTTGGGTTCGACCTGAGCGGCGTGGTGGAACACGCCCCTTTGAACAGCGGTTTCCAAGTCGGGGACGAGGTGTTCGGCGCGGTGCCTCCGTTCCGAGGCGCACTAGCCGAGCTCGTTTCCGTGCCTCTTGACCAGGTATGCTTAAAGCCAACCACGCTTACGCACGCACAAGCCGCGGCGTTGGTGCTGCCCGGCGTGACCTGCGCGCAGCTGCTGCGCCAGTTCCGGTTCAGGGAGGGAGAGCGCGTGTTGGTCATAGGCGCGAGCGGGGGTGTGGGGCATTTGCTGGTGCAGATGCTTCGCTGGCGAAACGCGGGACAAGTGGTCGGCGTTTGTTCTGCGAAAAACGCGTCCTTCGTGAAACGCCTTGGCGCGGACCACGTCGTGGCGTACGACGCGCCCAGCGGGTCAAACGCCGACGTCGTGGTGGACGCCCTACGCGCCGTGATCGTGGCGAATAAAAAACCGTTCGACCTGGTCATCGACTGCGTCACGAGCCACGACACCCGAGACGCCGGAAACCAGTACGAATCGCGCGTGCGGTCCGCGGAAAAGGCGGGCGTCGCGAAGGAGACGGCGGACGGGTCTGGGGTAGGTATTCACAACGGTACAGAATCGTCGTCGATACACGAAAAGCACCGAACGACGACGCCAGGCGGGGTATACGTGACCATCGGGGGTTCGTTTTCGCGGTGGGTAATCGCCGGTTTGAAACGCGTTTTCGGTGTGAACTTGTTTCCAACGAAAAGCGAGCTGTTTTGGATCAAATTTTCGGGGTGCGCGAAAGACCTGACCATGCTGGCCACGATGGCGGAGTTCGAACAGCGCGCCGGGGACGGCGTGGGCGTGGAAACCGTCGCCGCGGTGACGCCCACAATCGCGGCGACGCACGCGCTGACCAACGCCGGCGTGCGTGACGCGTTTAAACAAATGCACGAGAGGCGTGTGGTGGGCAAGATCGTGGTCACGCCGTGAGGACGGGGGTGCGGGTGGGGACCGACAGACAGACCGAGTGACGACGATTGTCAAAAAGACAAGACAACAGACAGGGAGATTAGAAAAGGACGCTTGCGCTTGAGAGGTGTTTGTAAAAGAAAAAAACAAGACAAGTGACGTAATAAGTTCCTTCAATATTAAACAGACTAGTCTCGCCTCAGCGGCGGCTTCCTCGTGATGACATTTATTTTTACTTTTTGTGCGGCCTTTCAGCCCGTTACAGAACGACAGTACACGTCGTCGTCCTTTTTATACATACAGGCAAGTCGCGTCGCGCGAAGACGGGTCCGCGTTTTATTTCTCGAACGTATTTGAAATAGCGCTGGCGTTTTTTTTTGGAAAAACGCCCCGCTCGTCGCAGCGCGCGCCTACGCGAGCTCCATGGACCAGCTCTTTTCGAGCTTGGCGTTCTTGTGGTCCACGCCGCCGTCCTTGCTGACGGGCACTTCCAGGGTGAATCCATCTTTTGAGACGGTGATTTTGCCGGAGAGCTTGTCGTTGATTTCCAGCCCGGCGTCCACGCCTTCGATCGCGTAGTTCAGGTTCACCTTGTGCGACAAGTCGCCAGCGCCGGAGCGGGCGGATTTGAGCTTAACGCTGACGTCGCCGTTCTTGTACCCGACGTTCACCGCGGCGTCTTGCGACGCGATTTCGTAGTCCACGGACGCGGTGAGATCCGCGTTGGCTTCCGAGGCGAACTTGTTCAAGTTCACGTTCACCTTGGCTTCGTTCGCCTTGGCGACCTTGTCGTTCTTAGACCGATCCGTGTACCCCGCCTGCGAAAGCGTCACGCTCACGTCACCAACCTGCTCCACGTTGGTTTTGATCGTCAGGCGGTTCTTGCCGCCCTTGCCAACGTTCTGAAGGTCAAGTTGGAGGTCGCAGTTCTGGCCGACCACGTCCACGCCGCCCTTGGCGATCTGTTTTTTGGGGGGAGGGAGGGGAGAGGTCAGGTTCGTGTTTGACGTGGAAAAAAGAAAAAAAAATATCAAAAAGGCCAGCGCCAGAACAGAATCTTCAAAAGAACAGGCTGTCGCTTTTTTCTCCAAGAAAAAGGAACCATCCCGCGTCGATTCTGCCGAATCGCGCGTCTCGCGTGTGTCGGGCAGGCGCGTGGTGGCTTCCGCAGGTACGTACGTTGATGTCAAAGTCCGAAACGTCCGCGAGGTCGGCGTAGTTTCCCGCGCCGAGCAGGTTCGAGGCCTGGACGTCCTTCGCGTTGAGGGCTGTGCGTGCGAAAACGGAGGTCGTTACGGTTAGTAAAAAGCTGACGCGGCAAGGCGAGGGACGGGAAATACCGCGAAATGCACTCGCGCGTGCCGCGGAGGGCCGTTCGTGAAGGGGAACGAACAAACGACCGCGGCTGGGTGTTTCGGTAACGTCGCAAAAGCGCGTTACCATCCCATCCACCCCGCGAACGGAACCGGGAAAAGGTACTTACAAGGCTTGAATCCGGGGCGAACGGTCAGGGTCAGGGAACCCCCGCTTAGGACGTCGGAGGTCGCCGCGATCGAAAACTTCTCGGTCGCGACGTTCCCTTCCGAGTTGATGGTGAGCTGTGTTTTGGGGGAAAGCGGTTTGGGTGAGTTGGAGATCGGGCGATGGGGGGGGGGTCGAGGTATTGCGATGCGTTGCGTGATTGCGCATCGATCGACGAGGGAGGGACAGACGGTAAACGGAACGTCTCCCGGGGTCGCCGAATCGTGCGAAAAAACGCAGAACCAAACGGAATTGGTGACGCGTCACCGCCGGATTGGCATAGACGTGACGTCGCGCGCGACTCAATACGAACGGAAACGTACCTGGCCAGTGGCGCGGGCCTTCATGTCGTGCATCTTGAGTTGTGGTGGGGGGAAGGGTCGGTGAAAGGAAACGGGTCGACGAAGCGAACCCTTGACGTGTGAGTGCGGAATGACGACGTCATGTGGAAACGCGGGTTTTTCAGATAAAAAAAAAGGTGACTGTGTTTCTTGTTTCGTCCCGAACTCGTGACTTTCATCCTTGCGTTTTGGGAGCGCCGGTCGTGTGCGCAATTGGTCGGACGTGAAAACACGTTTTTCGACCGAAAACGAAACCAAAGTCCGGGACGAAATCTTGAGCCACGTATCCGCCACGAAGGCATCGCCTGTCGCGTCAGCACTTCGAAAATCGACGGCACCACGAAAAATCAGGGGTCACGACCAGGGGAAACGGCTCGATTCAATCGACGGCAGAGAGGGGTTCGCGAGAAACCTGCAGATCTGTCGGAGCGAATGAAAGGGAAGATGCAGTGCAGGGACGCTTGATTCGGTTGTGCCTCCCGAAACGACGCTTGGCGTTTTGAGTTGGAGTTTGTTTGTTTTTGACTGAACGTGAAAACGCAGCACCCAAACGATCACTGTTTGTCACGATATATTACAAGCGTTACTCCGGAACCCTTGGAGGAACCTGTCACTCCGTGAGCTCCTTTGCGAGCCGTAGCAGCGCCAAGTCCGTCCCCGGGGATGACATAAGCGAGATCCCCACGGGCGCGCCGTGGACGAACCCGCACGGAATCGTAACCTGCGGCGTCTTCGCGAACCCGCTCGCCGTGGTGAGCATCAGCTGTTTCGCGCGGTAGGCAAGCCGCTCCTCCGCCGCGGACGTGCGCTCTATCGCGGGCCCCGGGGCGGTTGGCAACACCACGATGGTGTGTTTGTTTCCGGAACGAAGCAAGGCGGTGATGCGCGTTTCAACCGCGAAGCGCGCTTCGGCCGCCTTTTTGAGGCTGTCGTCATCTTTTTCAAATTCGGAATCCGCCGCCGCTTGGAACCGCTCGCGGACGCCCGGTCCGAAGCTCCCCAACGCGTCGTTTTCGGTTATCCAAAACCCAAGCGCGTCCCGCACCTCCTTCGTCTGCAGCTGCCTGAAGAAATCCCACCACGTAGTCAGGGGCGGGGCTGGTGGGATTTTTTCATCGCCGCCCCCGAGACCGAGCGCATCCTCACACGCGTCGTCGCCGCCCAGCGAAACGCGTGGGACGTCGCGAAAGAGTTTATTCTTCACCCCAAACGCTTCAACACCAGCCAGTAACACCGCCACCGTCTCCGCGTCGCACGCCGCAAAAGCATCCTCCGCGATGAGAACTGTTTTGAATTCGACGTTACTCTTTTCTGGATTTTCCGTGGGCAGCAAAACTTTCCCCACTTTTTCCAGCGTCGCCGCGTCGCGCGCGAACCACCCCACGGTGTCGAACGACGGCGCCAAGGGAACGACCCCAAACAACGAAATTTTCCCGTGCGTCGGCCGGAACCCGAAAACCCCGCAGTAGCTGGCGGGCACGCGAATCGAACCGGCGGTGTCCGTGCCCAACGCGATGTCGCAAAACTTACCCGCGACGGCGACGGCGCTTCCGCTTGAAGAGCCACCCGGGATTCGGCTCGGCGACGCCGGGTTGATTGGCGTGCCGTAGTGCGCGTTCTCTCCCTGTAACGCCCACGCCAGTTCGTCCATCTGGGTTTTGCCAACGAATACAGCACCGCTTTTTAGTAACAAAGCCACCACGTGTGCGTTTTTTACCGCCGGGTCTTTGCCCCTCGTGGCAAGCCACGCCGGCGACCCCGCGCCTGTGCGGCGCCCAACCACATCCATGTTGTCCTTCACCGCGAAGGTCACGCCGTGTAACGGTAACACGGCTTGACTTGACCCGTCCAAAGTACCCGATTCCCTTAACAGTAGTGTTGACGCCAAAGAGTCCCCATCAACGCAGTGCGCCACGAAACACCCGCCGTGGCCGGCGCGGGGGGTACCGTGGTTAGGCAACGCGGGGTTGGGCGAAATCTCATCGGGAATCGTATCGGGAACCAACGCGCGTGGGGGTTTGGAAACGCGCCAGGTGTTGGCCACCTTTGGGACCGCGAAACCGCGCGTACGCGGTGACCCAGCGTAGCGTGGACCCCGCGCGTGCAAGGCCAACGCCCGCGCCGCGACGACGGACATCGCGGGCGCTGGGACGCGCGCGGCGCGAGTGAGTGACGACGAGTGTCGAGGGTAGGTGTGAAAAAAAACGAAAGTCGTGACCAGGAGTTGTGACCAAATGCTCATACTGAGTATGGATTTCATTTTCGCCTCTCTTTTTTATGACCGTGTCTCGTCTTCGCAACCTACTTGATCCTGAAGTAGTCGTTATCCAGGTGGTGAATCCTGACGTACCCGTCCTCCCCCCCCGAGGTGAAGGACCGGCCATCCGGGTGCCACGCCAGGGCGTTGATGGGCCCGAAGTGCCCGCGGATTCCCCCGATCTCGTCCTCGAAGATTTTGTAATGAATTTTGGAATCGAACTTCCCCGCTTTGCTCGACGTCGTCGTGACGCTCATCGCGTCTTGCCCCCCCCCAAGAATGATGTGGTCCAGAATCGGCGAAATAATCGCCGCGTTCACCGGCCGGTCCGCGGTGTAGGTTTTCAAACACTCCATGGTTTTCGAATCGAACAACCGGGCGGTTTTATCTAAACTAGCGCTGATGAAGTGCGTCTTTGATAGGGAAAGAAAAAGGTCAGTCGGGACCGTGACTTGCGTGAGTAAACAGGGAGGGCGTACTCGGGCCTCCACAGTGCGTATGTGACGTGTTTGTACGAGTTGCAGTGATACTGGCGAAGTTACCAGTAGTGCGTGGTAATACGGATCAAACAGGGGCAGGTAAACAGTCGTTGGATTTGGGAAATGCGACGCAGTACCTTGTCGTCGCTCAGGCTGAGGTGCTGGATTTGCTTTTTGTGCTCGGTGGTTTCCAACAAAACCGCCCCCGTCTCAACGTCCCACATGCGAATCACCCCGTCCTCGCCCCCCGTTAAGATAGTGGTGTTGAACGGACCCCACAGCGCGCGGTTGATCCGGCCTTCCGGCCCCGATAGGGAAATGACGATCTCGTTTGTTTGCTCCGAACGATTCGCCGCGACGCGCACGACGTGCACCGCGGCCGGGACCCCCATGAACGGATCGCTCGAGATGCACATGAGCTGGTCACCTTGTGAGAGCGCCACCGCCCGAACAGGCTGTTCGAACTGGTGCGTGAAGTAACAAACCCCCGTTTCCGTGTCCCACATCTTACACGTCGTGTCCGCGGACCCGGTGACTAAGGTTTTGGAATCGTCTGTTGGATGGTTTTTTGGTGGGAGACAGAGGGTGAGGGATTGAAAAATGGTCAGGACGTGTCTTTGTCCGATGGCGTCGGCGTATTTAGGACAAGCTCGGTGCTGGTTCCCCTAACTCGCATCGACACGATCACGGTCGTCACACGTACCGGTAATGTCGCACGTCCACACCGCGCCGTTGTGTCCGATGTACGTCCCGACGCGCTCGCCATCGTCCGAGTACCAAAGCGTGGGGTGGTGGTCCTTGGCGCACGTGAACAACAGATCGCCCTCGCGGTTGTACTTGATGAACGTCAGAGGCCGCTCGTGGCCTTTCAGGAGAATAGGCCTCATGTTGGCGCGCGCGCACTTGACGCAAACACCGGCGAAGGAGGCGTCGGTGCGCGGGGAAAGACAGACGTGCGCGCGGCGGATCCACCTTTTCAGCCGCCGACCCTAATCTTTAGGCGGCGACTCCCGCCCATTAACTCGTCAATTGAACCCTTACGTGATTTTCGGAGCGTTTGTATGGGCAAACAGTCTCACCAGAGTTGCTCTCCAGTTTTTTTGCACATCGTCCAAGAAAAAACTCGATTTCCACATCAATGGAAGCGCGCGCTTCCATTTCGGGAGCAAGTGCCGATGATGAGTGCGTAATCCGCCCGTCGTGCCCGGAAACGCACATCTCGCGCGCGCGAGTGGGTGGTGCCCAACCTCCCGCGCGCGTCGTCGGGAACAGCCAACAGGACCGCGTGACGCGGTGTGTGGCGTCGGTTTTGTGAAATGGCGCCCGCGGCGGACCAGGTACGTGCTTTGTTCTTCGAGCTGCCGAGTTGAATTTCTCCTCGGCCAATGGCCACCAAAACGGAATCACGATCGAGCGATGCCTCTCCGACGCTGACTGTCCTACCCACCCCCCCCCGCTATTCACACCAGGAGGATGCGTTTTTCCTACCTAAAAAGCTCACCAGGGAAACGCTTCAGTCGTCGTTGTACTTGAAACCCAAACCCCGGTCGGTGGGGGCGACGACGGGAGGAATGCAAACACGGCGAATTTTGACCAACCCGCCGCTTGCCCGCGGTCCTCAATCCAACGAGGATTCGACGACGCGTCGAGACGCTGTTACGCACGGTCGCGGCACCATCACCACGAAGCGCCACGAGTCCACTGCGAAGCGCGTTTTCCAAGGCGCCAGTGTGTTTGACGCCGTTGATGTCGACTCAAACGCGTCGGACACGGGGAGTGATGACCCCAAACTCCCCACCGGGGACGAGTACCTGGAGGCCTTGAAACATCTGCGCCTGGACGACCCTTCGGGCTCGCGGTTCGTGTACCTCAAGCGACTGGTTATGAGCCAGACGCACCACGACCCGTACGCGCTGATTACGATTGAGTTTGCGGATCTCGGGGGCGGGGACGAGTACTACACCATGAGCGCTTTGGGGATTACGCATTTCGCGAAAGGGCGAGACGCGGAGTTCACGAGCGCGCAGCGGTGGCTCCGGGAACGCGCTTTGTTCACGCAAACCCGTTCCCTGAGCACGTTCAAACGGTTCCGAACCTGGAAAGGGTTCGTCACGTGGCGAACCGTGGTGCGACGTACGAAAATGAAACGAGCCTCTTTGGTGCTGGAGAAGAACCTGTTTCAGCTGGACGCGAGTTTGGCGAGCGCGGCGACCGAGGTGCGGGCGGCGTGCCACGCGCTGTCCAGCGCGCGGTTGTCCTCCGTTACGCCTGGTGGGTTACGAACCCTTGAGGAGTTCACGAACGAAGCGGAAACACGACGAGTCGAGATGCTGGAAAGGCTGGAGGCTTTTTCAAAGCACACCATACAAGTCGTGGACAAGGCGTGCGCCTCCGCGCTTGCGGCTACGGAACGGCGACTGCGCGATTTCTTCGGCGCAGGCGAGAGCTCGCCGTCCACGTCCTTCGCCGTGGACGACGACGCCACCGCCAAAACTGCTGGTTCCGCTGCGCTTTTGGAGTACGCGTACACGGTTACGGCGACAAGACGGACGGAACAAAGGCGACTCGTTTCGTTTGTCAAGCAGCTGGATTACGTCATCCGAGACACCCTGCGGTTCGTGCTTCACGACTCGGTCACGGACGTGCTCGCCGCGACGCGGCAGTGCCCCGTGGGTAAGTTCGAAACCCCGCCGCCGCCGTTCCGACAACGGCTGACACACCTCTGGGCACAGCTTGGGTTCACCCGGATGGCCACCGCGGTGAACCGAAACCAACGGGCGCAGAACGCGCGCGGCGGTAAGGCCAAGAGCGCGGAAACGACGCGGCGGTTGCGGGAGCTCGTCCGGGAAGCGATGCGGGAAAACGAGTACCGGAAAAAAGAAGCGCGGTTGAACTCCTTCGCACCGACACATCCCACGTTGCCCAACTTTCGGTTGAAGCTGGAGGTGAGGGATAACGCGCTTTGTTTCGTGCCAAACGCGGAGACGTTTCAAAGCGCGATCCAGCGAGTGGTTCGCGACTTTGCGCACACGCTGGCGAGCGTCCGGCGGTTACCGGGCGACGAGCGCTTAATGTCGAAGATGCGCGACGCCTTCGCCGCGGACGCGGGCGCGGACGCGGGGGATATCGGTGCGGGCACGACGCTTCACGAGCTCCAAACAGACGTGACGCACCTTTCGCTGTGCGATGAAGTGAACCGAGCGTTGCGGTTCGGGTTTGCTTTCGCGCGCGAGTACCGTACGCACTACGAGTCGTTTCGTTTAATGGCGGTTTCCAACCGCGCGATTGACTTGTTTGAAATGGTTTCAAAATACCGAAACGGGCAAATCCCCTTGGACGAGTTCCGCAGAAAACAAATCACGTGGATGGACCAGGAAACCCGGCTCCAGGACCTGCGCGTGGCGCAAAACGTGGGGATCGTGCAAATCGACTCCACCGAGTTTCGCGACGCCACGACGCCGTCGCCGATTGGCAAGATTGCGGAAATGCGCGAGACGTTACCGAAACTCGCGCGCGACGCGTACGCCGAATTCATCGCCGAAATTCACGACGCCACCGCGAAGCTATCCACGCGATTGGACGCGGCGCAGGAACTGTGCGACCGCATGCGGTTTGTGCAGCACCTAAGGGAAGGGCACATGGATGTCCTCACGAAGCGCGCGGAGGAGTGCGCGGCTTTGTACGCGCTGGTGCGCGAGTTTTCCTTCGCCGTGACCGACGCTTCGGCGGCGGAGTTCGCTACGTCAGAGAAGGACTTCAATTTGTTGAAAACCGTGCTGGAGGATGCGGAAGGGACGCAGGAGGAGAAAATTTCCTTGTTCGCGTCCGAGCTTGAGGACAGGATCAAGGAGGTTAACCGGGAAGCCCGGGAGCTCGTGAAGGCGGCGAGCGACGAGACTATTTTGGACCCGGACTCGGGGCGCGAAAAGGTTGAGAAGTTGTTGCGTGACTTGACCTTAAGAGCGGAGAGTACCACGGCGGAGTCACAAAAAATAAACACCATCCAGGTAACCTTCGGTTCGTGCGAAACCGTGTTTGACGTGCTAAAGGAAGCCGCAGCGGACGTGGCGTTGAAGGTCGCGGCGTGGGCGGGCGACGGCGCCTTCGACGCGGACGTGTTGGTTTGGGCGAAGACCGTTTTCGACAAAATCGACGTACCGCGGATGACGGACAAGATGGGTGGGTACGTCAAGCTCAGCGCGCGGCTTGAAAAGGGGCTGGCGCCGAACAAGATGGCCCAGCGATTCGCGGCGAAGGTTGAGGACTACAAGAACTTGCTCCCCGTCATAAACGCGCTTTTAAACACGTCCATGAAGCAGAGGCACTGGGACAAAGTCGCGGCGCTCATCGGTGTGCCTATTGTGAGGGACGATTTCTTCACGCTGCAGAAGATTCTGGATTTGAAAGCCCCCGCGCACGGCGAGGCTATTGGCCTGGTGTCCACCGAAGCCACCCAGGAACAAGCCTTGGAGGAGATGCTGCACAAAGTCGTCGCGAAGTGGGCGGACGTGTGTTTCCAAGGTGCGGGTTTTTCCCAATCACCACGTTCCGCCGACTGTTTACTGTATACCCTTTCCAATCCCTCATATACATTACGAGAGACTGACACTTTCTTTTTTATCTCAAGTCGTGCCTTACAAGGAATCGAAAGACACGTTTATGCTCGGGGGCATCGAGGAGATTTCAATCGCCCTGGAGGACAGCATGGTCACCATGTCAACAATAATGTCCTCCCGGTTCGTCAAGGGCATCCGGGAAACCGTGGAGAAGGTGGAGGCGCAGCTTTCGTTGTTTGGCGAGACCCTGGACGAGTGGCTCGCGGTGCAGAAAAACTGGATGTACCTGGAAACCATTTTCAGCGCGCCCGATATTCAGCGACAACTCCCGAACGAGGCGAAACAGTTCTTCGCGGTGGATAAGCAGTTCCGCGACGTGATGCGGAAAACTAGGGAAAACGACAACGCCCTGCGCGCGGGTACCACCCCGGGGTACCTCCAGAGTTTCCAAAACGCAAACGAAGGTACGTATTGGGCCTTTCCCAAATCCCAATACTGTTTGCCCATACAATACTGACACTTTCTTTTATTTATCTCAGCGCTTGACAAGATCCAAAAGAACCTGGAGGAGTATTTGGAAACCAAGCGGATGGCGTTTCCGCGTTTTTACTTCCTGTCAAACGACGAGCTCCTTGAAATACTGGCGCAAACCAAGAACGTCCAGGCCGTGCAGCCGCACATGAGCAAGTGTTTCGACGGCATCAAGGCGTTGGATTTCGGGAGCGACCCGAAGTCGGTGGATATCTTCGCCATGGTATCGCCGGAGGGCGAGACGGTCGGGCTCGGTAAAAACCTGAAAGCGCGCGGGAACGTGGAGCAGTGGCTGTGCGCCGTGGAAACCGCGATGATCGATTCGTTACGTAAACAAAGCAAAGCGAGTTACCTTAGCTATCCAAAGGAAACGCGCACGGAGTGGGTTTTGAATCAACCCGCGCAGGTCGTGATTATGGTGTCGCAGATTTACTGGTGCAGGGGCGTGGTCGCGGCGCTCGGGGCGAAGGACGTGACTGGCGCGATGTCCACCTACCTCGCCAAAAACCGAGCTGACTTGAAAGACATGACCGTCGTGGTGCGAGGCCAGCTCACCGGGCTGCACCGCAAAATAATAGCCGCCCTGATCACCATCGACGTCCACGCCCGCGACATCGTGGAGGAGCTTTTCACCGAAAAAACGCAAAGCGCAAACGACTTCAAATGGCAAATGCAGCTGCGGTACTACTGGGACGAGGAGATCGATTTGTGTTCCGTGTCGCAGACGAACTCGAGTTTCGAATACGCGTACGAGTACTTGGGCGCGCAGAGCAGGTTGGTGGTGACGCCGATGACGGACCGGTGCTACATGACGCTAACGGGCGCGATGCATTTGAAACTTGGGGGCGCGCCCGCCGGGCCGGCGGGTACTGGTAAGACCGAGTCCACGAAAGACTTGGGGAAAGCGCTTGGGGTGCAGTGCGTGGTGTTCAACTGCGGGGATAACCTCGATTACAAGTTCATGGGTAAGTTCTTCGCCGGCCTTGCGCAGTGCGGAGCCTGGGCGTGTTTCGACGAGTTCAACCGGATCGACATCGAGGTGCTGTCCGTGGTGGCGCAGCAGCTCCTGACGATTCAAAACGCGATGAAAAGCGGGGTTTCCAAGTTTGTTTTTGAAGGCCGTGAAATGCGGTTGCAGCACTCGTTCGCGGTGTTCATCACCATGAACCCGGGGTACGCGGGACGCACGGAGCTCCCCGATAACCTGAAAGCGCTGTTCCGCCCGATGGCGATGATGATTCCCGACTACGCGCTAGTCGCGGAGGTGATGTTGTTCTCGGAGGGTTTCGAAACCAGCAAAGACTTGTCGCGGAAGATGGTCAAGCTTTACAAGCTATCGAGCGAACAGCTGTCGCAGCAGGACCACTACGATTTCGGCATGCGGGCGTTGAAGTCGGTGCTTGTGATGGCCGGGAGTTTAAAAAGAGGCTCGCCCGATTTGGACGAACAGGTCGTCCTCATAAGGGCGATGCGGGATAGCAACCTCCCCAAGTTCCTATCCGAGGACGCCGAGTTGTTCGAAGCCATCGTGAGCGACTTGTTTCCGGGCGTGGAGGTGCCTGAGGTTGAACAAGGCGACCTCGCAAGGGCGATCATCGAGGCGTTGGAAGAACAGAACCTGCAATGTGTGGACAAATTCGTGTTAAAAATCGTGCAGATGTTCGAAACCTTCAACGTCCGGTTCGGGGCGATGCTCGTGGGCCCCACAGGGGGCGGGAAAACCACGGTGTACAAAACGCTACAGCGCGCGCTTTCGAAGGTACGTGAATAATTTCCCAAATCCCGCCTCCCTGTCTGCCCATACAGTACTAACACTTTCTTTTATTGGTATCAGTTGCGCGAAGGGAACCACTTAAACCCGGAGTTTCAAAAAATACACACCTACGTGTTGAACCCCAAGTGTATCACCATGGGCGAGCTTTACGGCGAGTACAGCCAGATGACGAACGAGTGGTGCGACGGGCTGGGGTCTACCTTAATCAGGAACGCGGTGGCGGACACCACCCTGGACAAGAAGTGGGTCGTGTTCGACGGCCCGGTGGACGCGATTTGGATCGAAAACATGAACACCGTGCTTGACGATAACTGTGCGTACAGGGCGTTTCCTGAATCCTGCCTCTGCGTTTTGCCGATTGTCCGGAGTAATTACTCATACACGTTACGAAAGACTGACCTTTTTTTTCACAATCGCAGGTACGCTGTGCCTTCCCAACGGCGAGCGCATCAAGCTAAACCCAAACACGATGCGGATGCTTTTCGAGGTCCAAGACCTGGCGGTGGCGTCCCCGGCCACGGTCTCCCGGTGCGGCATGGTGTACGTCCCCCCCGAAGAACTGGGGTGGAGGCCGTTTGTGCGAACGTTTT
>Ga0307488_10000570_pt1 | contig 30626 bp, 45 predicted proteins | sample SB02metaG_FD_202248 | JGI IMG/M metagenome (GOLD analysis project Ga0307488, IMG submission 202248) | Sea-ice brine microbial communities from Beaufort Sea near Barrow, Alaska, United States - SB 0.2 | ecosystem: Environmental > Aquatic > Marine > Coastal | place: USA: Alaska | collected...
GCTGATGACTTTGCTAACGAATATGCTGTGAAATGCTTTAAGCAGTATAAATGGCTATGGAGAGGAAAATGAAAAACTATAAATTAATAACGCTTCTTGCAGTTTTCTCTGTAGGAATTTGGTCAGCAGATAACGAAATATATATAGATCAATCAGGAGCAACAGCAAACATAGACCTAGAACAACTAGGATCTGGAAACCTTATAGGCGGATTACTAGCCATAGCAGGTCAAATGACCGCAGCTGATTTTGACGGCGGAAACCTTACCTTAGATGTAAACCAAATTGGTAATACTAACAAGTTCCTAGCAGACGTATACGCAGACTCACTTACAGCCTTCTTTGAATTTGATGGTGACAGCAATAACTATACCCTGACAATAGATCCAGATAATACTTTTGGTGCAGATGGCTCAGACTTAAACGTGGTTGCCACTGGATCGTCTAATACATTTACCCTAGACCTAGGAACAACAGGCTTGGCATCTAACACAGACCTTGACTGGATCATTAACGGCGACAGCAATACTTTTGATTTTGATATAAACTATGATGGTGCTACCAACTATGTAGATGTTGATGGCAACAGTAACAACGTAAACTTTACAGGAAGTGGATATGCAGGTGGGTACTTCTATCTCGACCAAACAGGAAATAGTAGAACATTCAATATCATCCAGTCTTCAACTCTTGCTTCTGATTGGCTACAGATTAACTCTACTGGCTCTAATGGTACTATCTGTGTCGTTCAAAACGATGGCGGAACCACAACAAGCTGTTGAAGTAGGAAACATATCTGAGCTTAATGGCTCGGCACAAATTGTAAGAGATAAGTCCTATGAGGCTACAGAGTCTTTTGATATACAACAAAATGACGAGGCTGTTACGTCAAATGGTCGTATGGCTATTACGTTCTTAGATGACTCCCAAGTAAAACTAACAGAACATTCTCAACTTATAATAGATGAATATATCTATGACCCAGATCCATCTAAGTCAAAGATGGCTCTTACCTTCGGTCTTGGTACTGCTAGGTTTATAACTGGTGGTCTAAACAAGATAGACAAAAACAATATAGATCTTAAGACACCTACGGCAAACATAGCAATACGCGGAACTGACTTTACGGTAACGGTGGACGAGACAGGCAGGTCGCTTTTGATTCTGTTACCAGATGAGTTTGGTGTATCTTCTGGGGAAATACTTGTAACCACAGCTATGGGTACAGTTACCCTAAACAAACCATACCAAGCTACAACTGTAGATGTCTTTGAGAAAGCTCCAAGCAAACCAGTTATCCTAGATCTAACCTTAGACCTTATAGACAACATGCTAATCGTCAGCCCTCCTAAAGAAGAGTTGGTTATAGAAGAGGTTATACAAACTAAAAAGAAAAACATACTAGACTTCGATGGTCTTGACGAAGACTTCTTAGAAGAAGACTTTTTAAAAGAAGATGAACTAGAATTTAATGAACTGGATATTAACTACTTAGACGTTAATTTCTTAGAGGACTTGCTTGATGTTATAGATGCGTTAGGCGAAATAAACGAAGAAGATCAGTTGGCTCAAGATGCAACATCCACCAATATAACAGGCACTAAGATGGGTCAAGATCTGGGAACTCAGATAACCACATTCCTGACTGGTCAAACATTAACCCTACTAAGAAGCGTAAGCGATACAGCTAGAGTAGATATAGATGGTGCCGGGTCTTACACTGTTATCTTTATACAGGACGGAACCTCAAACATTATTAAAGTAAATGGTGGTAACGGTAGCACTATAAAAATAACCCAGAGTAATTAATGAACAAGCTATTATTACCTATACTTATAATACTAGGACTCCCCCTAGTCTTTCAAAGTACCCCTACAGAAATACTTAAACTAAAGATATTTGATGCCTTGGTAGAAATTCCAGAGGAATCCGGGAACTTTGTTATTTTAAATATAGAGGAATCTGATATAGACAGGGAGGGTGGATATCCTATACCTAGGCAAAGACTTGGCGAGATACATAGAGAGATAATTGCTAAGGGGGCTATAGGGGTTGGATGGGTTATTTCTTTTCCCCACCCTGATCGTTTCGGGGGAGATAAATATTTTGCAGACTCTCTTCAACAAGGTACATCTATTTTGGCAATGTTTGAAGCCCCAAATCAAATATACCCAAAAACAGTTGGCACGGTGATACAAGGACCAAACATCGGTGGTATGGTATCCAAGGGTGTAGTACAGAATACTTACAACCTTAGAAACAAATATATACAAGAAGGTATATCTGCTGCACCCACCGACATTGACAATCTAGTCAGAAGAATGCCATTACTATTAAAGACCCCAGACGGATATGTAAGCTCGTTTGGTATAGAAGTATTAAAAAGCTTGGTTGGAGCAAGAACCTATATTATTAAAACAAACGAAAATGGTATAGAGCAGATTGCAGTCAGGGGACTGCCACCAATTCCAACAGATAGTTTTGGTCGTAAATGGATATCATGGGTAGATACCCCCCAAACAAATTTAAAAGACATGGATGTTAAAAATAGATTTGTTTTTGTCGGCATTACTGCCCCCGGAATCATGCCACAAGTTGCAACTCCAGTTGGATTATTAGAGCCACATAAAATTCAAGCAGCACTATCTGAGTCAATCCTTATTGAAAACTCTCCAATGATCCCAGATTATGCCTTGGCGTTAGAAATTTTAATTTTTGGAATTTTTGTGTCTCTGACATGGCTTGTAATTAATTATCTTGGTATAACTAAGGGCATAAGTATAGCTATAGCATTACTCTTTACCACGGGCTTCTTAGGAGCCTACAGTATACATAGGGGTTTTTTAGTAGACTTTTCATGGACTTTTATCTCACAATGCGTAGTTTCTGGTATTGCCTTCTATTTAAACTTCAGGAAACAGTTTAAACTCCGACAACAGGTCAAGAAACAGTTTGAACATTACCTTGATCCAAGACAAGTTAGGCAATTACAAGATAACCCGGAGATGTTAAAATTAGGAGGAGAAAAAAGATACGCAACATTTCTCTTCACAGACGTAAGAGGCTTCACATCCTTATCAGAAAAATTGGAACCAGAAGAAGTAACCGAGATAATGAATAAGGTTCTTACCATTCAGTCAGATACTGTAAAGTTTTATGATGGAATGGTAGATAAATATATTGGCGATGCAATGATGGCAATCTTTAATGCACCTTTAGACTTAGAGGGTCATGAAGAAGCAGCCGTCTTATGTGCCAAGGAAATACAAGACAAAGTACAACTATCTGGATTGGGTCTTGAGATAGGCGTTGGGGTCGCTACAGGATTCGCGGTGATTGGAAATATGGGGAGCTCAACTAGGTTTGATTACACAGCTATTGGTGATTGTGTAAATACCGCAGCAAGGCTTGAATCAGCCACTAAAGAGGTTGGCGTAGATATATTGATTGGAGAAGAGACTGCCAAAAAGTGCGGTTTTGAGTTAAAATTATTAGAACCAATTAAAGTTAAGGGTAAAGAGAAGCCCTTGCAAATTTACACTATCAATCATGATAGAGGATAGAATAAATGAAGTTCGGATTAATTAAAAATTTAGTAGGTGCTGTAGCTCCAACACTTGGATCAGCATTAGCAGGACCCCTTGGAGGTCAGGCGGCATCGGTAATAGCAAATGTTTTAGGATGCCAGTCAGACGCAAAGTCTATTAATAAAGCAATACAAAGTGCAACCCCGGAGCAAATGCTAGAACTTAAAAAAGCAGAGCAACAATTTGAGGTTCAAATGAAAGAGCTGGATGTTGATATATTTTCTTTAGAGACGGCAGACAAGCAAGATGCTCGTGGTAGATTCAGTAAAGACTGGACAGCTCGTATCATAGGTGTTGTAGTAGTAGGCGGATTCATGGGATATATCTTTCTTGTAACCTTGCAGCCCCCAGAACAGAACTCTGAAGCTTTAATCAATTTAGTTTTGGGATATCTAGGAGGATTGGCTAGTGCTGTGATATCTTTTTATTTTGGTGCGTCACATTCGCCAGATAAAGAAAAGGATTAAAACGTGGCTGGATTTAAATTACAAACATTTAGTGGACTAAATAAAAAAATAGGTCCTAGGTTATTGCCAGAGGATGTAGCTCAGGAAACAACCAATACATTTCTAGATAGAGGAAGGCTAGAGGGCTTACCTGCGGACGTTAATGATGCCTCAGAGACAGGACCAACACACCCAGCATCAAACATAAGTGCCTCAACAAGCACTATATTTAAAGCAACCGACAGTGCTTGGTTTACTTTCAACAATGACGTTGATGTTATTAAGAGCCCTATAAGAGAGGACTCCTTTAGTAGATTTTACTTTACTGGTTTCTCAGGAAGTTCTGGGTTCCCAAGGATGGTAGATGCGGCAAACGGAATATCAGGAAGTGGTCCCTATCCAGTAACAAGTTATAGGCTTGGACTGCCTGTTCCAGCTCCATTCACTTCAGCCCCAAGCATAGACAATTCAACTGCGGACGATGGTGCTACCACTAGCTCAAGGGCTTATGTTTACACAGAGATAACCACCTTCGGAGAGGAGGGTCCCCCAAGTCTTGTAGCATCAACTGATATTATTGATGCAGCTAATGGGTCTACAATAACCCTATCTTTACCAGCAGGATCTAGCGGTGTTTATACAATAGCTAAAAGAAGAATATATAGAACAGACCTTAATGGTGTGTTTAGATTTGTCAAAGATATTGCAGGTATTACTTCTGGAACTACAACAGATGCCGTCCTAGACGCTTCTCTCGGGGAAGAAATAGAATCCGCCGATAACCTAGCACCGCCAGATGATGTATCATCAGACCATCCAGACGGACCTATGTTTGGAATCACTACTATGCCTAATGGAATAACAGCAGGCTTCAGTGGTAACACGTTATTATTTAGTGAGCCATTCCTACCCCATTCATATCCTAGGGCTAATCAATTAACAACAGCCTCTGACGTTGTAGGTATAACATCTATAGCCTCTGGTCTTTTAGTAACAACCAAAGGCAAGCCAGTTATTGTTTCAGGTACAGATCCTAGATCAATGGCTTCAGTAGAAATAGACGCTAATCTACCAAACACAAACAAAAGATCATTGGTTGACATGGGAGAGTACGCAATATATTCATCTCCAGACGGGCTAGTTCTAGCAACCAACACTGGGGTTCAGCTAATAACACAGTCAATATTCACTCGTGATCAATGGCAGAGCTACTACCCAGAAAACATAGAAGCTTACGAGTACGAGGGTAAGTACATAGGATTTACTTGGGACGGATCTAACTCAGGAACCAAGAAAGGATTCTTATTTGACCCAAGGGGTCAGAAGAATGCGTTTATAGATTTAGATTTTTATGCACAAGCAGGATTTAATGACAGAGAGAATGACGAGCTTTATCTTGTTATTAGTGGTGTTCTTAAGAAGTTTGCTAGATCAACAAGTCCAAGGTCATACTCTTGGAAGTCAAGAGAGTTTTATTCAAACAAGCCCATGTCGCCGGGCGTAGCTAAGATAAGTGCTGAGTCCTATAGCGATTTAACATTTAAGCTATACGCTGATGGATCTTTAAAACACACCCAAACGGTTACTAATAATAATATCTTTAGATTACCCGGAGGTTATCAGGCTAAAGCATTTCACATAGTTATTGAAGGCACAGATGCCGTTAACGAAGTTTGTGTTTATGAAAGCCCTAGGGAGATAACCTAATGGGAACGCCCAAGGGAAACTTTGTAGTCCCAAGAAATTTTGACCCAGAGCAGAAAAGATTTGCCCAGTCATTAAATGAATCTGTTGCTGTACTCAGGGGAGAACTTGGAGATCCACTCGATGCTGCGGTTACTTATAATGATTTAATAGACTCTGGTATTGCTAAGAGGGATCTTAGAATTGGAAGCGGTGGATTTATAGGAGGACCGGGAAGGGTTATTATTATCCCCGGAGACGGAACTGTCCTAGATATACCGCCAGCACCAACAGGTGTTGAGGTAAGTGGTGCATTTCAAAATATACTTATTACATGGGATGCTGCCACATTTGTTGGATTTTCTTATGCTGAAATATGGACTGCAACCTCCAACACATTTGCTGACAGGGTTTTGGTTGGAACATCTACCGCCTCAGTATTCTCGCATCAGGTGGGCAACGGACAAACAAGATACTATTGGATTCGTTTTGTTAATATACAGGGCGTAATAGGACCCTTTAATTCAACAACAGGTATAGGCGACAGCACGGTTATTGATATTGGTGCACAGATGGCATTGCTTTCAGAGGGTCTCCAAAACCTGCCCGGGTATGCTGCTCTTACTACACTAATTACAAATGCGGACGTAGCTGTTGCTGCCACAGCAGCAGTTGCAGCCAGAGTAATAAGAAGTAGCGGGGCACCTACAACCAGAGAAGACAGCTCTGCCTTAACGGTAAATGATATTTGGTTTGATACAGATGATGGTCAGGTCTACACAAGAAATGCAGCCAACAATGATTGGGTAGCAGGACGAGACGCTACTTTAGTTAGTGTATTTGGTGCCACTAGTTTTACAGGAAGTACACTCACGGGGGCTATGGCTGCCGCACAATCAGATATTGTTACAGTTACTAATGCACAAAGCTCTACTGCATCTTCTTTAACAAGTTTGACTTCAACTGTTGGAACTAATACATCAGCAATATCTACAGAGCAGACTACCAGAGCAGATGCAGACACGGCTCTTGCTACGGCAATAACAAATCTAACAGCTTCAGTTAATACTAATACAGCAGGAATAAGCACTGAACAAACTGCCAGAGCAGATGCTGATACAGCCTTGGCAACAGATATAACAAATCTAACAGCTTCAGTTAATACTAATACAGCAGGAATAAGCACTGAACAAACTGCCAGAGCAGATGCTGATACAGCCTTGGCAACAGATATAACAAATCTAACCGTTACAGTTGGAACCAATGCAGCATCCATATCTACCGAAGCTACAGCTAGAGCAGATGCTGATACAGCCAATGCATTAGCTATAACCAACCTAACATCTACCGTTGGAGATGCAAACGCAAGCATTACATCACTACAAACAGTTACTACAAACTTATCAAATGATGCTAGTGCGGCATACGTTCTTCAGGTAAATGCAAATGGATCTGTTGCTGGTATGGTTATTGAAGCAAACGCTTCTGATGCTGGTGACAATAGTGGGTCGGCAATTCAGTTTGTTTCTGATAAATTTGCAATTTGGAATGGGACTAGTGGGACTGCTCCATTTATAGTTTCTGGTGGCACGGTGTTCATAGCAAACGCAATGATAGAAAATGGTGCTATAACCAACGCAAAGATACAAGACGCGACAATTGATAATGCAAAAATAACTGCGACACTAGATGCAGCTAAAATAACAGCAGGAACCATATCAACTGATAGGTTAGATGCCTCTGTTATTGTTGCAACAGACCTTTCAGCAAACACATCCACTGTTATACATGGTGGAAATATAACAACTGGAACAATATCAGCCAATCGTTTGGATACCTCTGTTATTGTTGCAACAGACCTTTCAACCAATACCTCGACTGTTATACATGGCGGAAATATAAGCACCAATACAATTACAGCAGATAAAATAAATGTTACTAACTTGGCTTTAGACTATACAGCCGCGACTGTTTCAGGATCTACTATAGGAGGGTTTGCAAACAACCAAATGAGGCTTCATCTAGTTGCTGAACTTGGAACCGAGCCGGGCTTGTACCATATATTTTGTCGAGTCTTTGGCGGAACTGGTCAGGTTAAAACTCTGTCTATTGTTGCGGGTGATGGCACTTGGGGATCAGGATCTAGTTTTCAATTAAGAAGCGATTTTGCATATCAGGATGGTCCATCACCCACAATACCAACACTAGATCAAGGTTATGCTCAATATCATTCAGGGCAAACTCAATATTGGTCAGCCATTAATAGGTTTGATAGTAGTTACGAAATGGTTCAAAAAGATTTTATTGTTAGAAAGGTAAGCAGTACAAGTAGCACATTAAGACTATTCGTTCTTGGACAGGGAGACAATGGAACCAGATACTTATCCAATGTTCAATACGGGTTCTATAAATTCTCGGAGATATAATGGCAATACATAACTTTAACTACACTTATGATTATGTTGGAATTAAAACAATGCCAATGAGCATTGACGACTCTACACAAATAGTTAGAGAAATATGCGTAGAGGTAACGGCAGTAGATCAGGCGGACTCAAGCCAAACACTATCAGAGAATCTTTATGCACCATTGCAAGGTATCTTTTCAATACGAGACAACGGTCTTCCAGATAACTTTATTACTGTAGATAATTTAACAGAATCAAACATTATTAATTGGTATAAAAATAGCACTACCACAGAAGACTTAGATGGTTACTTTACATGGAAAATATATGGACCTGATGAGGCTAGTGAAACTACGCCAGAATAGTAATATAATGGTACATAATTATGCAATTTAATGATATCTTAAAAAAGAAATGTTAACTCAGGTTGATGTAAGAGTTTACTGGGATTCCATAGAGGACGGTTTGCGGGAAATAAAAAAAGAAGCAAACCCAGAATGGAGACCAGAAGACATATACACTGCTATAGTAAACGGGGTGGCAGAGCTCTATATAGACATAGAGCAAAGTCCATGTGAGAGCTTTATTATTTTACAAGAGAAGCCAAGCATGTTTAGTCCAACAAAGTCTTTATTGATTTGGGTAGCGTATGATAAGAGAGGCGATGCCAATGGAATCTACATGGATTACATTGAGGAAATGGCAAGGCAGAGAGGGTGTAGCAAAGTAGAACTTTGGACACCTTGGGAAGGTCTAGCTAAAACATTGGCTCACAGGGATTATGAAACGAAATTATATATAGTGGAAAAGGAGTTATAATGAGCGGAGGCGGATCAACAAATATACCAGATTCAGCATCACAGAAGGCGTTAGCCTCTATTGCTGCACAAAGGTTTAATCTTTATCAACAATACTATGTTCCATTGGAGAATGAGTTTATGGGACAAGTGGCTTCCATGAATACTCCAGAATCTTTTGAGAATGTTGAGTCGTATGTAACAGCATTACAACAACCAGAATTTCAAGCGGCAAGAAAGCAGTTAGAAACACAAGCATTTACACAAGGGGTTGATCCAACAAGTGGTCAATACCAAGCGGCAAGTCAACAAGCAACCCAAGCTCAGGCAAGGGGAATGGGATTAGGAACTTCTGAAGGGCTCTCTGGTCAAGTAGACAGATACTATCAAGGAATGCAAAACATAATTGCCATGGGTCAGGGTCAAGCAGGATCGGCTATATCTGGTCTTGGCGATGTTGGGGCATTAGCACAACAAAGGGGAATAGCGGAGGCTAGGCAATCCTTCCAGTCAGGACAGGGCACATCAAGTATAGTTGGAACTGGACTAGGAGTCGGTGCAGGTTTATTTATAGGCAATAAGGGAACGTAATGGGATTTTACGATCAAGAGGATGAGCGTAGAGATGACCCATATAATCAAAATGACTTATATGTAAATCCATACAGGTCTGGTGATAAGTCAGCTCAAGACACTCTTGCTGATCTGTACGAGAATGAATTTGAAGACTACTTAAGAAGATTTTTCCCAGTAGAGCAAGACCTAATACAGCAAATGACCACGGGTTTTGAGGGTCTACAGCAAGAAGAGATAGGAAGGGCTCAGTCAGCAGTTGCAAGGCAGTATGCTAACACAAGAGGTCAAGAGCAAAGAAGACAGGCTGGCTTTGGTATAAATCAAGGACAGGGAGGGGTGGGAGATTTTCAAAGATCAGAAACATCTGCATTAGTAGCTGCAAGAAACTTTGCAAAAATGAGATCAGAAGAAAGAAGAACCCAAATATTGTCTGGTGGATTAGGTAGTAACGTTACACAGAAAAGTGTAATTCAAGGAGGTGGCTTAAATGGCTAGTGGATTAGGTGGATTATTGGCAACAGGTCAGAAGACCAAAGAGCAGGCAAAAGCAGGCTTGCTTGGAGCTGCAAGGCTTGAGGCAGGACAAGATATAGCAAAAAGAAATCTTGAGATGCAAAAAGAAGCGGGACAACAACAACTTACAGGGACTGCTGTAGGAATAGGTGCCGCATACGGAGCCAACGCAGCTATAGGACTTAAAGGGGGTGCAGCGGTGGGTGCAGTGGCTACACCAGTGCTTATAGCATTAGCAGCAGCAACATTATTAAATAAACTTTTCGACTAATTATGGCAAACTTATCATCAGGAATTATAGACGGATTTAACATAGGACTTAAGATATCAGGTCTTGCCTCGGAGAAAGAGAAAGACAAGCTCTTAATGGAGAAGACTAGATTGGATATGGAGCAGTCAACAGAACTCTTGAACAGCAACCTAAAGACAGCAGGTCTTACTCAAGAACAAACACAACAAGGAATAGATCTTAATAATATTACACTTGGTTACGCTAAAGATATGGCTGCGGCGGATCTTGCGGGGAAAGAATTAAATAATACATACTCTCAATCAAGGATTGATTATACTAATAACCTAACGAAAGGCATTGTGTCGGATCAAAGAAGAGCTCAGATAACTGAAGATTCTGCACTAGCGGTAAATATTTTAGAAAGTGCATCTAAGCTGGGACCTGACTCAACAGAGTTTGAAAGAAACAGCATAGCATCCCAAATAGGCTTTATAAAATCTCCACTTATAAAAGCACAGTTCAAAAACCTAGATGTGGACTTTAGGAAGTCATTAAATAATCTTATGCCAGTTTTTGAATCAGGTGATTTTGCCAATGCCCCTGAAAGTTTTAACGAGGACTTAACAAAAATTTTAAAGCCACAAATACAAACATCTTTTTTAGGTGCAGACTTTATTACTAAAGACGGAATAACTGGAAAAGTCCAAGATGTTGTTTTAAATGGAGACTTTATAGCCAAGGGAAGAGGGGACGAGATGATCCTTGGATCAAAAGTAACAGTTGACTTTGGTGACGATGGGGTAAAGGAATACCAAACATTTCTACCAGATGCAACTGATGATGGTAGAAGAACATTTAGAGAAGACTTACAACCAGATGATTCAAAGGCAGTGTCAGTAAAAGACACTGTTGATTTTGTTGCTGGGCAAAAACATTATGGATTCCTATTAGACCAAAATCCAAGAATGCTTAAATTTTTACAAGAATCGGTTGGTTCTATAGAAGACGCTTATACTCCTCTTGCAAAAACCTTAGAGGCACAAAAGGCAGCAGGGATAAATAATATTTTTAAACAAGAAACAGTTGAATATAATGCTCTATTAGCTTCAACTGACGTTGAATCTCTTACAGGTATTAAAGACCCAAAAGATCTACAAATACAAAGCATGTTACGAACATTTTATAACGCCTATGGAAAAGATTCTGGGGTTATTAAAGATGGGGAACTTTTTGTAACAGCAGAAACTGGTGCAGATCCGTTAAGCGTAATTTACAATAATTCCCCAAAATATAGCACGGCTAGAAGCATGTATGATGGATCTTCTATTGAAGATACTTTGAATAGGTATAGTAATGATGGTAACGCCAAGGGTGCACCAACATTAAGTATGCTTAATATAAACTTTCCATTCGATGCCCCAGCTAATCAAGTTAAAAATACAATGATAGACCATTTTAGTGGTAACACAGAGATGCAGGCAGAGATTGAAAATTTTGACCAAGCTTTTAATCAAGCACTAAAGTCAGGAAATGTTCAGCAAAGTGACTATACTCGAGAACTTAAAAAACATATAGAAAAAGCGTTAACAAGTTCGGGGTCTTAATATGGCTAACGAATTTAGCGTCCCCTTACTTGGGGAAAAGGAAGAAGAGAAAAAAGATGCATTCTCGGTACCTTTATTAAATCAACCGCTTGAAAAAGAAGAAGCCAAGCAAGAAGTCTTTGAAGTTCCATTATTAGGAGAACAGCAGGGTTCGTACATTGGTGCATTTAAACCAACGGGAACAAAGTTATTCGACGCAGTAGTAATGGCTGGTGAACAAGGTGCCAACCTTCCCGGAAGAATGATGCGGTCAGCGAAGAACGCAGCTATACAAGACATCACCGATGATATAAACAGATCTATAGATAGTGGTGATAGATCTTTAATTGATCAACTTCTATTACGCGGAAATGGAATTAAATATAGATACGAGAAACAAACCTTAGAAAACGAACTAGGCATATCTGATAAAGGAAACTTAGCTATACTTTGGGAGACAGCATTTGGAGAAAGTGCAAGATCAATTTTAAAAGACCAAGTTAAATACAAAAACATGTCAATGCAAGAAAGGTCTAATGCAAGAGAAGAGTTAAAGAAAGAGTCTAAAGAACATGTGGCAGAAACAAAAAAAATAAATGATGCATATAACTTAAAAAAACAAAAGCTTTGGGATAAGAGAGATTACACAACCGAAGAGATAGCATTAATTGGCGGTGTCTCCTCTATGGCTGTTTCATTAACGAGCATGGGGGCTGCGGTATTTACTAAAAATCCAAAAATCGCCTATGCAACACTCCCTTATTTTGGTCTTGTAACACAACAAGAAACCTATGAAAGCTCAATATCATCTGGCATGTCAGATAAAGATGCAAGATATAACTCTTACATTCAAGGCGGAACAGAGGTTGCTTCAGAAATGCTAACTCAATTTACTGTTGTAAAAAGTTTAAACAAATTTTTAAAAAACCAAAAACAAAATATAAAAAGTTTGGTATTAGAGGGCGGTGGAATACTTGTCGCAGAATCACTCGGTGAACAAGCAAATGGATTCTTACAATCTATTACTCAGGCATATTACGACAATACAGATGAATTAAAAATTGCTTGGGACAACAAAGACAATCCTTTATACGAGGGAACAGATTATAAAGATATATTATGGGAAAGAGCTAGGCTAACATCTATAGCAAGTTTAGCAGCTGGTGGTGGTATAGTGACTACAAATGGTGCTATAAAATATAACGCCTCAAAAAATTGGATAAAAAATAGTTCCAATCCTCAAAAAACACAAGAGTCTGTAAAAAATGTCATACTCGCCAAGGAGCTGGACAAGGTAGCCCTCGAGCAGGCAGGAGCTAGATCTTTAGAAGACGAAAATTTAAATGATGCCAACGTTGATCCAATGGAAATATTGGCAGAAGAAATTCTCAAGATAGAATTGCCGGGCAATAAATCTGAAACTGTATCTGAGCCAAGTAATGAATTTGCTGGAGACCCAGAAAATAATGTTCTTAACATAGACGATGGTCTTTCAAATGTAGGAAAGTATCTACAAGCAAAAGGATACGACATAGATAAAATGAATCTTACAACAGGTACTGATTTTGCAGCGGGTCTAAGAAATGAACCGCCAAATCAAATAAGACTTTTAGACTCAATAGGATTTCGTGTAGACCTAAATAATGTAAAAGAAACAGCAAACAAGATAGACCAATTTATTATTGACCAAAAAGCAGAAAATAAATTTAAGATAAAGGTTAAGCCAACCCCCAAGCAAACAATAGAGTTACCTAAAAAACCTAAAGTCATAACAACAAGAAGTCTGGCTCTAGGGGCTATGAGTAATAATGCTATCAAACAAGAAGAGATTAGAAGGGCTTTATCTGATGGTGGAGATAATGTATCTCCCGCATATAGAGTTGCTAGAGGTAAAAAAGGAGAAGATACTTTAGATAATATTGGCGAGCAATTAATGGAAGCTGGTTTCTTTAAAGATCAAAATGAAGGCGGTACTATAGAAACAGCAGGAGAAGCATCCAGACCAGACCTAAACCAAGTAGCTGATATTTTAGAGCAAAACTTATTAATGCCTGAGTCCCAAAGACAGTTGGATCAATACGAGGCAGAGATGGAAGAAATCATCTATGACTTCATATTAAAAAATCCAGATGCAACAGTAGTTGGTATAAGAAAAGCAGCTGGTGGTAAGACTAGCAAGATAAACATAGACGATACCCTTAACAGGCTTGAGGAAAAGGATGGTATAGAGAAGTCCTCTGTGACTGGTGAATATACCTACAAGGTAACTGGACAAGAACAACAAGCAAAGACAGACCCAGTAACAATAGAATTTACAGAACAAGTAGTGCCCGATTCATCACAGCCAGTAACCTTGGAAGATTTTGAAAACATACCAAACTTTCCAGCAGATGATTATTTTAATGAACAAGATAAGATTCCAGTTTATCCTGAGTTTGAAGAATACACCCCGAAGAACACCCCATTAAAACCAGCAAGATCTGGGAATAAAAGTGATTTAGATAAAGGTTCTAACATTACAGACCCGCCAAAAGAGGAAGAGGTTGATCCGTGGGGAGTCGGTGAAGTATCTTCTTTGGAAGAAAAAAAACAAGAGTTAGAATTTAAATTTCAAAATACAGTTGGCTATGTCAAAGATGTAGAAAAGGCAAGAGATACAAAGGCAAAAGAGCTAGGCTTGCCAAGCCTTACCATATCTGAAAAACCATCAGAAGCCTTTGTAAGATTACCCGGGGTAAGGGCTACTAAACAGCAAAAGTCTTTAGAAGCAGCAGAAGTTATTGTTGAAAAAATGCAAGAACAAAATGTCAAAGCAGATGATGTTGATATTGTTGCTAGAGCATTACATGCACCAGAAAGAAATAGAAAGGTTTATAAAGATAAGTTGAACAGCATTGATGAACTAATAAAAGAAGCAGGTGAAACCCCTACTAAAAACCAAGAAGCTCAAATAGAAAAAGCAAAAAAAGATGCAGCAAGGTTTGAGGATAGTGGTTCTGGGATAAAAACAGAAGAGGCAATAGATGCCTTGAAAGATTATGGCATAGAACATAATGGTATGGAGGCAACAGCACTTAACGAAGATGGTCAAGCATTATTAGATATAGTAAATGAGTACCATCAATACATCAAAGAGACAGTGGAACTTTACAATGAGGGTGGTTTAATAGATGACTCTACTTCAGAAGACTTTAGGTCTGGAGAAAATTATAAATATTATGTTCCCTTAACAGGATGGGCTGCAGATACTACAGTTGACAACAAACCAAACAGGAAGGGTAAGGGTCTATCTATTAGGGATGGTGAATTCATAAAAGCAGAAGGAAGAAGGTCTATATCAGCCTCTCCGTTTATTCAAATGGTTAATCAAAGACAAACAGCCATAGAAAGAGCCACAAAAAATGATGTATTAAATAGAATAGGAAAACTATTTACAGAAGACTTTGATGGAAGTGACATAGCAGAAGTTGTTGACATAAAGCCAAAAGAAATGGAGATGGTGTTTGGTTTTAAAGAGGGTGGTAATCAAAAGTGGTTAAAAGTTTATGACGAAAAACTAGCCAGATCTCTAAATGCCTACGATGCAGATACATTGGATGCATTCTCAAAAACAATGAGACCTATAACAAGGTTACAGTCAGCATTATATACAGCATTCTCTCCTCCATTTGTTTTAAAGAACTTTATGCGAGATCTTATTGGGGGTGGTATAGGAATATACACAGAGCAAAATTTACCCGGCGGAAGGGCTGAAGGAAAAGCTATACTTGAAAGCAGTGTTAAGAATGTCTTACCAAGGCTAAGGCAATTTTATCAAGGTATAAAAGGAAAGCAGATAGAGGAAAATGGGATACAGGAAGCCTATGAAAGATTTAATGAGTATGGTGCCAACTCTGGTTTTGTTACTACCTTAGGTCAAGAAAGGATAGGTGATTTTTATAAAGACTTAACAAAAAAATATGAAGGAACGGCATCATTAGAAGGAAAAGATAAACTACTTCTTAGAGTTACTGGTGGTCTTAAAAAACCATTTAAAGCAACGTCTGACTGGATGTATGATTTAAATAGTGCAGTAGAAAATGGAATAAGATTCTCTACATTTGTAGAATTTATCAAAGCAGAAAATGGCGGTAGGGTACAAGGTGCTAAAAAGGAAACCTTAGAGCAAGCTGCCTCTTTAGCTAAACAATTGACCATTGACTACACCACAAAAGGTCAACTGAATAATACTATTAACTCACATTTTATTTTCTTTAATGCTGCGGTTCAGAGTAATGTTCCTCTTTACAGGGCGTTGGCTAAAAATAAAAAAGTAGCCCTACAAGTTGGCGGTGGTATTGCAACTTATGGAACCATGCTTACTTTATATAACTTCTTGGTCTCTGAAGAAGATGAGACTGGAAGACCTATCTATGAAAATATAGCAGAAAGATATGGCAACAGATATATTATTACTATGATCCCCGGGGTAAAGATTAATAGTAATGACGAGCTTCCTAAACTTTCTTTCGGAGGCGGACCAATAAAAGTTAATGGTAAGACTGTTGCTTTTGCATACCCACAAACCCTAGGATTTAACGTGCCATTTAACTTGGCAAGAAATGCCGTTGAAACTCAGGCACATAAAATATTTAAACTTAATAGACAATCAAAGACTGTCGGCAAGGCTGCTTTAGATATGTTTGATACGTTCAGCACTGGTGTTATGCCATTGGGTGTCAACGTTTCCAAGAAGGGAGACCTAGAGGGGTTTGCCTCTACAGTTGTAAGAGCCATAACACCATCTTATGCAAGACCGCTCACAGAAATAGCTGTTAATGAAAACTTTTTTAACATTCCTATTACAAAACAATTTTATGGTGGGTCTAAAGGAATACCAGAATCATCTGTAGTCACAAGTTATGATAAAGATGTTTATGTATCATTAGCTCAGTTTGTCAATCAGATGACTGGGGGCAATAACGAGATGCTGGAAAAGGGTTTTGTTGATTTACAACCGGGTCAAATAAAATACATAACAGAATATTACGGTGGCGGACCAATGTCTTTTGCAAATAAAACAGTAGAAGGTTTGAGAAGGTATATGTATTCTGAAATACAAGATGTAAAAGATATAAACTTTGTTAATACTTTCTTAGTTCAAGAACAAGATGGTGTCTATTCCAGAAGATTCTATAGTGCTATGGACGACATTGAGAGCAAGACCTTCAAGTATGACAAAATAGAAAACCCAGAAGCAAAAGCTGATTTTTATAGAAAAAATAAAAATGTAATTAAGTTAAATTACTTAAGTGATATGGATAAACAAATTAAAAAATCCTTACCATCAGAGTTAAAGGGTGTTGTAGAAAAACCACTAACTGATATTAGACGTAGAATGGATAAGATAAAAGATGCTGACAAAACACTATCTGCATTAAAGCTTAGACAAAAAGATCCTTCTTCTTATTATTTAAAAATAGATAAAATAAAAGAAGAAAAAAGAGAAGTCCACATAGACTTATTGAAACAGTATGAGAAAGCTATGGCGAAAGACGAGAAGCAGGACTAATAGGTACATACTAAGTCGGGGGGAAATATGACAAAACCCATAAGCCCTGCTGTAAATACTAGGATATCAGACTATTACTAACCTCACAAGCATCGCTCAAATAATCCTTTGATAGATGTGCATACCTGTTTACTATATTAAAATCAGACCACCCACCAAGATGTTGTAACGTGTGCAGCGGAGTTCCATTTTGCACATGATGGGTAGCCCAAGTGTGACGTATGTCATGCCATCTAAATCCCTCTAGGTTGGCTTTCTTTAAAGCGGTATACCAACCAGTGTTAGACGCTCTGGTAATTCTTCTTCCCGCATAGGTGAAAACATAAGGACTAACTTTTTCAATTGAATCTAGGAGCTCTCTGCATTTAATGTTTAATGGAACACAAAGACTTCTGCCGTTTTTAGTTTCAGATCCATCAATGGCTATCTGGTTTTCCATTATATCAACCCACTTAAGATTGAAGCAGTTGGACATCCTAACCCCTGTAAGGAGGGAGAATATAAAAGGTTTCTGCAAGTGTAGGGGGAGCTCATTATGCAGTTTCTTTATATCATCCAAAGAAAAGTATTTGACTCTTAATGAATCTTCTTTTACTTTCTTTATTACAGGCTTGGCATCCAACCACCCCAATTCTTCGTAGGCATACATAAGTATTGCCCTGAAGTAGTTTAAATATCTATTGACAGTTCCGGGCTTGCCTTTAATCTTAGACCTAACCATCGCGATATGTTCTTTTTTTATATCTTTTAAATCCATGCCCTCAAAGAAGGGATCAAAAAATTTTCTAAAGGTAAAATCATTCTTACCCATGTGACTGAATTTATAGTATTCAGTAACTGCTTCTTTCCATGTATTCATTTTGTATCCTTGTTGACCAGTTTAATAATTCCTTAAGCTTTAAATCCCAAAGCTTTTTAAACTCCGGGTCTTTTGCATTTTTCTTTGCTTCCTTTAAGGCAATGCATCTTTTGGTTATGTTATGCATTAGTAAGAACCAAAGCTGCTGCGGACAAAAGCATCCCTATAACAGAGACAATAATTAAAGTATCATGTTTCATTTTTCCCCTCCTTTTTTTTGTTTCTATGTAGTTTATAAAGTTCCTTAAAGTATTCTATTTCTTCCTGCATGTTAGCCCAAATTTCATCTTTGGCTTCTTGCTTTTGTTTTGCATCAAGCTTTGTTAAGATCTGGAAGTCTGACTTCTTAGGTGTCCACCATTGGTGATTAAGGGATTTGTATGCAGGGGAGGGATCTCCCTCAGTCTTCCACCTCCACTCAACTGCCCCATGTTCTGTGTCTTCATTAAAAACTAGTAATGCGTTTGGATATAGTTCCATTTTATTCTCCTAAATAATCATCGACAATCAAAGCTAAAACTTTTGCCATTGATAAACCTGTTTTTTTCTTTAATTTTTTAAGTTTATCAAGTGTATCTTGATTTAAACGCATACTTGTTTGTGTTTTTTTATTCATTTTATTCCCCAATAATTTATGTTGTAAGAATTGTAATCTTTTATTGCATCAATGTCAAATGGTGTATTTTCTAAATATGTCAATAGGAATTAAACAGGCTATCTTTTCTTGGTCATCTCCGCTACCCAATATAGATTGAGATCTTATATTGTTTATCATGATGCACTCAATAATTTTCTTCGGAGTAATCCAAAATGTTTTTGTGGTTGTTTTTATAATCCAAAAGTCAGCCTCGGTAGTAAGAAGTGCCGAGGGTTTGCCAAACATAAAGAGCTCAATAAGAATATTCCCAGTGTCTTGGCTTTTATAATCAACCTTAACTTCTACTTTTAAGTTTTTCTCAGGAATAAATATGTCGTATGGTTTGAATTTACCCGGAACAAGAACTGCTGTGGGGTATTTTTTTCTTAATGATAAGAGTATTTTGTTTTCTGTTTCTTGACCAATCAAAAGATCTTTCTTAAAAGCCTCTGATGAGTTTGTCATTCTTCTTCGTCTGGCTTTTGTGTAAAGGTTTGTCTTATTTTATAGCCATGAGAAACATTTCTTATATTAATATTTTTCCTAACAACCTCTGATAACTCATTCCACTCAAGGATCTCATTATCAAACCTTCCACAAGTTTTGCATCTTGTGTCTCCTAGGGTAGTGGTGCAAACACCACCAGTACAAGGTGATCCAGAAAGCGATCCCTTTCCTAGAATAGCCGAGAGCCTCTCGAAGTTTGAAAGGCTCTTGTCTATATCATCGCTCATTACGATTCTTTTGTAGGCTCTTCTGTAAGAGTTTCTTCAACAACAGCCTCTTCAACCGCTTCTTTAAGAACCTCATAGCCTCCCTTTGGAAGTAATGATACAAGCTTATCAGAATCTACAGCAGCACCTATCTGGATTAGTCTTATGACCTCACCGAGAAAGGGTTGAATGTTATTCTTATAGTATTGTATTGAAGCAACACTTCTATTAGCCTCTTCTGAAAGAGTCTCTAAAGGAAAAGACCTCATCTCACCACCAACGTTAATTACTACAGTTGGTTTTTTATTTTCTTCTGTCATGCTATCTCCTTAAAATGGTAAATCGTCTTCAACGATTCCAGATGGGAAAACCTCTTCAGACTTTGGTGCTGGTGCTGAAGCACTATAACCCTCTGTCTTTGGCATTACACTAAAGCTCATTGCAGGAGCTTTTGGATTTGCCCCCGGCTTTCTTGTCCAACCATTCAGGAAGTATTGCTTTCCTTCAACATCTATAGCCCCAGTAAAGTCTGGTTGTGTTTCTTTTTCTTTCTTATCGTTTTTCCAAATAGATCCACGATTGGTGTTGTCGTACTGTGTCATATTTATTTCTCCTTGTTAGACCAATCCTCTAAAACTTTATTTACAATATAAGCAACCTTGCGATCATAATATTTATGACCACTAACCTTGCTAACTTTTACAAGCTTATTGTAGATATCGCTGTCGATTCTTGAACTAATTGATTTTTTACTATTAGCCATTTTATTCCTCCAGTAGTTTGGTATAAATCCTAGAATCTCCTTCCGATCTGTAACTTTCCATTACATCTCTTGGGATCTCCTGATCCTTAACCAATCTGGCGTAGTTTATTCTCCCTCTTGCTTGTGTCATGTGACATTTCACTTGTGAGGTACCAAACGCTCCGCCGTGCTTTGCTATTAACAAGGCAGACAGTTCTTTTTTCCTTTCGTCTAGGATAGAAGACCTATCTTTGAGCTGCTTTAGTTCTGTTAAGACGGATGCCAACTCAGATGTCTCATCATCATCATCAATCGTCTTGTAATTTATTCCGGGTTCTTCTTGATCTTGAGTCCATCTCTCAATATAGTCCGGGTCTAGTTTTTTTTCGTTATACCAATCCATAAATTCTTTTGCTTTTGGTATATAAACATCAGCCCATTTAGGGTCTCTTTTAATCCACTCTTGGTAGTGCTCTTCATCGCTATACCATTGAAAGAAAAGCATCTCATCAAGATCCATACACTCTAATGCCATTTGCATTTGGTGCCAGTAGTTTCTTTTTTGCTCTTTAACATCAGTTGCTGGCTTTCCTTGAGGACACTTAACCTCTACAGCAGAAACATTTCCGTTTCTACCCTCTAACATTATTCCGTCTGGGGATATACCCATCCAGTCATACTTAGGATGCACAACAAAAGATGGTTGTGTAATCTTGTATCCCATGTTTCCCAGTGTGGCTAAAGCCAAAGGCTCGCTGTCTGTTCCGTGTTTCATAGCAAAAATTGCAAATTGGTTAAATGGGTCTTGTGTTAAGCCGTTAGCCTCTCTATACATGTCTCTTCCCAAGGAGTCCCATTGGTCTCCCTTAGTCCAAATACACTCGTGAGCGGTCTTACACATCCTCGTGCCTGTAATTCTATTAGATCTCTGCTTGTGCCAAGCTTCTGTGCCTTGCTGTATCTGTGTCATTATTTAATTACCTTGCTATATAACAGATTTAGTTGAATTCTAGTTTCTTTATCGTTACTAAGCTCTGCAACCTTGTCATACTGTTGAAAAAGTTTTAATGCCTTTTCTTTGTCTTTATAGACTTTTCTTAATTCTGTTTTAAATTGCTCTATCATGGAAACTTCTGGTTGATTTGCCTCGGGCTTGGAGTTATTGTCAACACCCTCAAGCTCTGGCTCAACAACACCCTCGAAAGGTACACAGAATGTTTCAAGCAATGCATTTCTATATGCAAACGATCTTGCAGCCTCTAGGTCTTTTGCTTGGTTAGACAGGCTGTGCCCAACATAAGACCTGTCAACATAACTTCCGTCCTCTGTGCATAAAAATCTTAGAGTCCCAACAACCCTAGTCAAAGTGTTCTTTCCATCTAAAAACTTGGTAGAAACATTAAGATCTGGTTGGACTATTGTAAGAATCTTGTTCTCATAAAGTGGTTTAGAAAAAGATTGTATAATCTGATCTATGCCCCTGTAGTTATATTTTTGGTAACTATTAACACCCTCTTTAGCGATAGGGTTAACCACCATGTATTCTTGTACGTTCTGTAAAGCTTCGTATATTTTTTCTTTTGCCATAATTATATCTCCTTGGAATGATTGTAAACTTTATATTTTCTTATAGCAAGTCTTTACAATAATTATTTTTTAAGGTTAAATAGAATCTCACGAGGGAAAATATGTCGTTAGAATACATCACAAAAGTTTTAAGAGTTGAGGTCAACTCTACGCAAAAGCTTATATTAATAGTGCTAGCCAACTACTCAGATGAGTTTGGTCAGTCATATCCATCACACAGAAAACTAACAGAGCTAACCAATTTATCCTTAACGGCAATTAAAGATAACTTAAAAAAATTAAAAGATCTGGGTTTGTTGGATTGGGATAAAAGAAATAATACAAGCAATCTTTATAAATTAAAGGTGTCGCCGTCAGGTGGCTACCCCCCGCCGTCAGGTGGCTACAATACTAAAGGTTATACTAAACAAATATATATATTAGATTTGGATAGGATGAATGAAATTTTTAAAGAGCAATGTGACAAGGTGTTTTATCAACATAGTGCTAATTCATTTAAAGCAAATGCAAGATGGAAAGAGCTGCGTGAATTGGGGAGAAAAGGAATAATCTCACCAAAGACAGGTAACAAGGTAGACCTATCAACAGAAGAGTTTTGGTATAAGTATTTTGAGATAGCAAATTCAGAGGGTCATAAGAAGTGGATTAGATCATTCTGGGATAAGAAGCCAAGCCTTATGACAATGATAGGACTAAATCAATTTGAATCAATTATAGAGAGAAGGTATGGATGAGATATACGAATTAGAGGCAAACATATTAGGGTCTATGATTTTAGACTACAAGAGGTTTCAAAGCGGTCAAGAAAAAGGGTTGGTGCCTGATGATTTTGAGGTCAACTCTTATCGGAGGGCTTACGAAATAATGTTAGAGGAAAATGCTAATGACATTGTTACCATTAGAAGCAACCTAGAAAATGACGAGGTATTTAGAGAGGTACAACATGCTACGGCACACTGTATTAGTTCGGCAGGTTTTGATGGTTGGCTAACCCTAATTCAAAACAAATCATCCAATAATAAGTTATTAAGATTGGCGGAAGAGATACCTAGGATTGTTGGAGAGAAACTTAATATATCTGAGAAAATTGACAGGGTTAATCAGTTACTCATTGACAACAAGATAACCAAGAACAACGGTTCTCCAAGAGAGGTGAAAGATATCTTGGAGATAGTCCATCAAGAATTAAGAAATGCTGGAACCAATTTACAAAACATAGTCAAAACAGGTTTTGGTCAGATAGATAAAAAGATAAGAGGCTTTAAACCGGGTGACTTAGTGATAGTGGCAGGAAGACCCGGAATGGGTAAAACCACATGGGCTTTAAACGTAGCAACGAATAATATATTTGATGGTAAAAATGTATTAATCTTTAGTCTTGAAATGACCAACGAACAACTTATAAAAAAGATAGTTAGTTCCGAGTCAGGCATATCTATTGATAAGATGGATAGTGGAAATCTTACCCCTTCGGATTGGAAACTCTTTGAGCAAATAAAAGAAAAGCTTTCTGGCTCAAACCTTTATGTGTATGACAAGTCGCCAATAACGATTGAGACACTGGTAAATAAAACCAAGGCAATACAATCCGTAAAACAAATAGACTTGATAGTCGTGGATTATTTACAACTCTTGATGACAACAAGTAAAGCACCAGCTGGGTCAGATAATAGGACGGCTTCTATGACTTACATATCAAATCTTTTAAAGGGATTAGCTAAGGAAGTGGGGTGTCCTGTTATATCTTTATCTCAGCTAAATCGTGGTGTTGAGTCAAGACCTGACAAGCGTCCTTTACTTTCAGACTTAAGAGACTCCGGGTCTATAGAACAAGACGCTGATATGGTTATAATGTTATATAGAGCAGACTATTATGATTCGTTAGATACAGGATTGTCTGAAATTATAGTTAAGAAAAACAGGATGGGTGAAATGGGAACTTTTGAATTAAGTTTTGATGGAGCTCTATCTAAATTTATTGACCCAGAGGACGTGGCTTTTGGGAGGAAAAAAGAATATGGACCAATCTGAGAATTTTCATGAACAACTAAGGGCGATCATCCCAAAAATATCTGAGACTAGAATTAACGTTCTTAAATCAGAGGTAAATCTTAAAAGAGTTTTCTGGAAAGAGCTATGCCTTGCTAAAGAAGAAGGAGAGCGTAGCTATAACTCACAGAAATCTAAGGCTGAGGCAACTGACGAGTACGCACACGCCTCTATGAAGGTAGCCGTTGCCAAGGCATCACTTGACGCATTGCAGACCGAGAAACTTGCAGTGGATATGCAGTTCGAGGAATGGAGAACCAAGATGGCTAACCTAAGGACGGAGAGGAATAGATATGGGGCATGATAACTTTAAAGAATTTTGTAAGATGATGTATGCAGAGTGTAGTTCTGAAAGAAGGAAATACGGCGAGGACGTTATTTCATTTGAGGATTATGTAAAAGAAAACAACAAAATGTTATTGAAAGAGTATGAAGGGCAGATCACCCAATAAAGAGGAGAGGACTTGGATGGACTCTGTAGCTAATTTTGGATGCATAGTCTGTCATTTATTTCATGAGTGCTATTCTCCGTCAGAGGTTCATCACATTGACGGAAAAACAAAACCCAATGCACATCTAAACACAATAGGATTATGTTTCAGGCATCACCGGGAAGGTGCTAACAATGACATGTATGTTTCCAGACACCCATTTAGGTATGAGTTTGAGGAAAGGTATGGGACTCAGGAAGAGTTATTAAAAAAAACCAAGGAGCTAATTTGAAATGGGCAAAGGATCACTAAGAAGAAAGACGCAGGTTGACCAAAAGACTATGCAGGATAATTGGGATAAGATTTTTAACAAAAAAAAGAAGGAGCAAGAATGCCAAAAGCCAAAAAAGAAAAAATAGATTACAAATACAATGAAGGAGAGTTGATTAAACAATTCGCTGAGTATGTAGATGGGACTTATAAACAGCACTACTCGTTAAATAAGTTCCAAGCCACTGAATTCATAATGGATAGTGGTCATGGTGAAGGTTTTTGCATGGGCAATGTTATGAAATATGCACAGAGGTATGGCAAGAAGGAGGGCAAGAACCGGGCTGACATTCTTAAGGTTATTCACTACGGCTTCTTTGCACTATACAACCACGATACCTATAACAGCAAGTGAAGCATAGGACTCATTTCGGTGATATAGATACTCTTACCTACGCTGATAAGATTGGAAAAATTAAGTCACAAAAAATTAGAGAGGCTTATTTGTCAGATGTTGATGATAAATTTCACGATATGTTGTATCTTTTAGCTATGCAGATGGGAATCTCTAAGACCATTGCCAACCTCCCAAATCGGGGGGAAAGAAAAAAAGCATGGCAAGAGTTACCTGAGCACACTAGGGCGTTAAAGAGCATGAAACAAATGGTCTATAACAGGGTAGTAACAATGCATAAGGAGAGACTAAAAGATGAGCTTGTATGGAAATATCAATAAAAGAAAAAAAGCAGGAACTAGTAGAACTAAAAAGAACTCTACCATTTCTGAAAAGTCTTACAAAGCAATGAAGTCTGGATTTAAAAAGTCAAAAAAGAAAAAGTAATTATGCCAAAGGGCAGGGCTTGTTAATATGAAAGGCATGAAACATTATAAAAAAGATGGGACCGAACACAAAGGCAGCTCTCATAAAATGCCTAATGGAAGTTTACATACAAATAAATCACACACTAAAACAAGTGTAAAACTTTTCCACCTTAACGAGCTGGGTAAAAAGGCAAAGTTAAAAGCTAAGGGTAAAAAATAATGATAGGCAAATTGTTCGATAGGTTTGTTGAGTGGTCTCTTAAAAGAAACGCAGAGAACATCAACAAGAAGGCAAAAACAAAACCCAAACCTTCTAGGGTTCGCAGGAAAGCAAACACAAAAAGAAAATAGTCATGGCTACAACCAAAGATACAAAAAGAATCTCAGGCGGAGTTGTCTATAGAGGAAAGAAATTTCCGGGTTTTAATAAACCCAAAAGAAATAGCGGTTCAAGTAAGCATAAGATGGAGGTTCTTGCTAAGAAAGGTAATGAGATTAAAGTCGTTAAATTTGGTCACAAGGACTATGGTCATAATTATTCTGGTGAAGCTAGGGACAATTACCTTAAGCGATCCGCTGGAATCAAGAACAAATCAGGTGGGCTTACGAAGGATGATAAGTTCTCTGCGAACCATTGGGCTAGAAAAGTTCTCTGGGCAGGTTCCGGGGGAAAGAAAAAAAGCCCTCCCAAAAAATCATAGGTGAATTAATGACCAATATCGTTTATGATAATAGGTGTGATTTTATACAGTGAACATGAATTGCGTACTGCCTATAGGAAATACGTTGCCACGTTCAGAGAAACCCCTAACCTAACCATACCAAACCTTAAAGAATTCAGAGAAATCTATGAGGAGTATTGGTACTACTACTTTAACGATGAGCAGAAAGGAAGAACTCACTAGCCTCTTTAAAGAGAAAGGCTACGAAAGGGTTTCATTAAGATGGATCCCCTCAACTCCCTACGGCAAAAAACATAAACTATCTGGTTGGATTTATAAAATATCCGGGGAGACTGAATGGGCTGTGCTTGGTAAGAACTTTGAAGCTTCCTCAAGAGCAATAGATTTACTTTAGTTTAGTCTTTTTTCTCTCAGGCTCTTCGTAGGTTGTATATCTTTTCCCACAAACCTCTGATAGACACTCCCTTCTTCTTTTTAAAACAGTGCCGTCAACAAACTTCCTTACATCAACAACCTTGGTATCCGTTCCACATTCATAACAAAGCATTAATCTTCAACCACGCAAACTTCCCAAGGCTCAAAGGCTTGTAGTTCATCATCACCATAGTATTCTAATGACCAAGTTGTTCTAGCCTCCCATTTGTTGGTAAATATTCCACGATCCCTAAGATCGGCAAAAAGCTCATAGAACCTAGTACCCCTTTTTTGAACGACAGAGCTTCCAAAATCACTACATACTTTATATGAGTTATGTAACTTCTGCTGTGCTTCTACAAATCTGCAAACATAATGCCTGTCATCCCATGAAATTGGTATGACTTGATTCTTTGAACACATCCCATGCCTTGACATATCCCCATCAATAGATACTAAACATAAGCCAATCATTGGTCGTCACCATACATATCCTCTGCCAAATCTTGAGCATCTATCCAAGCACCCACGGACAATGCAAATATAGACCTTCTCATAATATCCAGATCTATCTTTCCATTAACAACCTCTTCTATGAAAACGGTTGGCGATTGAAAATTAAAATGATCTAGCCAATAAATAACATCCATGCTGTCAAGTTGTAGTAATTTTTTTTCGTTAAGTTCTATACTCATTTGTTTCCCCTTATGTATGTAATGAATGTTTACAATATTAAATGAATGATGGCTCTTAGTCAATGCAATATTGTTTTATTTCTTAATTAATGTATCTTTAGAACATTATCAATAGAATGTTTTATATAAACAACATGGAAACATCTGGAATAGAAATGCGTATGGCAAACCTTGAAAAAAACATGGACGAGGTGTTGTCTTTTGTTCGTCACATTCCAGTGCTTGAGGAAAGAGTAAGTCTTTCATTAACTCAGTCCTCAGATCACGAGGTAAGATTAAGAAACCTTGAGTCATCTCAGATGAGAGATAATGTCCACGCAAAATGGAGCGAGAGAATCATTGGCGGTGTAGTTATTGGTTCGATTATAGGAATAGGCGGAGTCGTAGCTAATTATGTTCTTTAATAAAAAAACTCCGGGTGCTACCCTTGAAAGGATTGCCTATCTACCACAAGGTACTTTGGGTAAATTAACTATAGAAGGAGAAGTCTTCTGGACTGCTGAACGTCCTTGGAGAAACAACCAACAAGAGGTGAGCTGCATACCTAATGGTGAATACACCTGTAAAGCATACACATCAAAAAGATTTGGCGAAACATTTGAAGTAACTGATGTTGAGAATAGAACTTATATACTATTCCATGTTGGCAACTTCCCAGAAAAAGATTCTCATGGGTGCATACTCGTTGGGGAAAAACTGATGGACAACCAACCTGCCGTATCATCTAGCAAGGTGGCTATGGGTAGGTTTAGAGAAACTCTAAAAGATGTCGAAAGTTTCCAAATCACAATTAAAGACACAACCCCATACGACTGGTCATAAGACTAGGGTCTGTAGGTCTTGTGATAAACGCAAGGCGATCACTCGCTACGAATTAAAGAACAATCGTTGGAGATCAAGGGAATGTATGGACTGCCGTTCCGCGGGGAGAAGAAAAAGACTCAGCAACAGTCCGCATCTATATATAAGCAACCTATACACTCATTTATCACATAGACGAAAAGCAACCCACGTCTTTAATATAACAAGGGAATACCTTTATAAGTTATACGATAAACAAAAAGGAATCTGTGAATACAGTGGAGTACCTATGACGAATGTTAAGGATGGAACCGGGTATCATTTAAAAAACATTTCAATAGACCGCATTGACAACACTAAGGGTTACGAGGAGGGTAACATTGCCCTAGTGTGTCTAGCAGTAAACATGATGAAATACACTTTGGATCTTAAAGACCTTGTTGCTTGGTGCAACGAGATATCTAAAAACAATTAGGCTTCCATATTCCCAAGGATGTGTGCGATTACTTCAATAGTCCATCCATTGCCTAAAAGTTTATATTTTTGCGTGTTACTAACAGGCATAAGATAATCATCTTGAACTGTTTGCAATCTCATACATTCTAAAGGCGTTAGCTTTCTCCAATAAACATCATCCTTAACTAACACATTATCCTTTTGAACTGTTGATATGTTATTTGTTTTGTCGTCCCTTCTCAGTTCAAGCATCTGTGTAGACTTTCCTGCAATAGAACCCTTGTGGTCTTGTCGTACTCCATCCACCTTATACCTTCCAACATATCTGCCACAAATCACCTTGGGTTCTCTATTGCCACCTTGACAAGTGTTTACTGTTGGAGACTTTCCGTCTGGGCTATAGACCCTCTTCAAAATATCATGACCATTGACATCAACAGCAGTTCCTATTTGTTGTGGAACTAAAGTCATTCCATTGTTCCCTGCCCCCTTATACATGGTGGCGGTCATGCACAAAGACTTATCACCTAATTTTTTAAGATGTCTTGCGTTCCTTTCTGTTCTCTTTACAGGTTTGTGTTCTCCTGTGTCGCCCTCTAGGATATCTCTTAGAACAATTCCCCTTTCTTGTGGAAGTTCCACATTAGGAATATTAGTCCAATAATATCTTTGCCTCGACTGTGCAGAGACAAGCGAACTATTTATAAAGAGGGGTTCTACTCCCATGTATTCAGAGATAACATCTAGGTACTCCTTTTTCATTCTTACATTTTCAAGTAAGAAGTATTTAGGTTTTAATGTCTCAACACATTTAACAAACTCAAAAAATAACATGGATCTGGGGTCGTCAAAGGCTAGTTGTTTCCCTGCAAAACTGAATCCTTGACATGGAGAGCCTCCCATTATTAGATCAATCTTTGGTAAGGTTGAGAGATCGAGCTTTGTAATGTCCCCAACTTGAATAATTTCCGGGTAGTTAGCCTTGCTTACTTCAATGGCATATTTATCTATCTCACTTGCATAATAGTTATCTACTTTAATACCTAAGCGGTCTAGGGCTATCCTTCCACAACTCATTCCATCAAATAAACTTAATACATTCATGTCAATCTTTCCTTTTGATATGTTTCTCTTAATTGTGTTACCTTAACTTTGATTATCTCATTTGTCTCCTCATCTAGGAAATCCACCCTAGTCCTTTTAAGGTCTTTGATATCACCCCTAACATAACCAAATATAGTTGTCCCTTTAATTTGTACTCTCATTAGTCTTGCTCCTTATATTTCGTTTGTTTTTATTTTCTTGCCATCTAAATAATATTCATATTTTATTTTCCATGTATGGTTAGATAGTATGTCGTCTATCGTTCCTTCAGAATAAAGATTATCTAACTCTTTAAGGTCTTTAACCTCTGCATTTCCACAATTTACAGTAGTTCTTTTAATTTCAATTACCATTGTCTTGCTCCTCTAACATGTCCCATTCATCATCTCCATATACATCAAGCGAAGAAATATATTTATGATTGCCTTTGTATAGTTGTTCTTCTATATATTCGTTAGCTTGTTCTTGTGATTCAGCAAATAGATGATAAGTTCCCTCAACCTCTACTGTATATTGTTTTTCTTTACTCATTAGTCTTGCTCCTCTGCTTCAACATGGGTTGTATGGTCAGATGATTCCCAATCTTGTTCTTCTTGATGTCCCTTTTCTTCTGCATCCTCCCAATCAGTAGCCATGACATAACAGTATTCGTATGTCGTTGTTGTTCTTTTTAAACAAAACTCTTTCAATTCTTTTTTATCTGAATTCATTTGCTCCTCCTTTTCAATGTGTTTGTCATCCAATGCTATTGGTATGATATTGTTTGTTTTCTGGGCTTCTCTAATAGACTTCATGTGTCTCTCATGCCTTGCATAATTACCTTCATTGTTCATTTTTTTACCTCTAATATGTAACATCTTTTACCTTCTTCTTCTCCCTCTTCCATTTCTTTGAAATCCTTGGGTTCGCTTCTGTAAGCATTTACATCAGTCACAGTCCCCCAAAATTCTTCTACTACTACAAATATTTTCATTAGTCTTGCTCCTTT